>Ga0209610_1000016_pt1 | contig 76833 bp, 60 predicted proteins | sample LakKivw275mmetaG_FD_184137 | JGI IMG/M metagenome (GOLD analysis project Ga0209610, IMG submission 184137) | Anoxic lake water microbial communities from Lake Kivu, Rwanda to study Microbial Dark Matter (Phase II) - Lake Kivu water 275m metaG... | ecosystem: Environmental > Aquatic > Freshwater...
CCGGGGTCCCATCCGGATTGAAAACCAACAGCGATTTGGTCTTCTTCCAGACACCGCCTTCCGCAATCTGCAGCGAATCATTGTTGTAGTACGTGCAAACCCAGATTTTCCCGTCAGGGTCAACCACAATACCGCATATGCCGAGGCCTTTCAACTGCTCGCCGAGGAAATTGGATTCGAACGTCCAGACCTGCGCCGATAGCGATATGCTCAGGCAAAAGAACCACCACAATCCAAGGATCAGTTTTTTCATCGTAACCTCCTCGAAAATCTTTTTCATTGAAGCCGTTATCAATTTACAAAGAGTCGTATAGGATCGAATATCCTGTTGTCAAGGTTAAATCGGGAACGAGTTCTCGAGATGAAAAGCGTTGAGAATCAGCGGCTCAGGTGCAGTCGAAAAACCGGCTATCCCAAAACGGAGAACGAAGAAAAAGTTCATAGATGGGCGACCTGGGCTTATTTCGGGATACTTGCATGGCTTTAATACCTCGCCGAGAATATACAAGAGGCGATTTGAAAACGCAAGATTTTTTCGCGGCTGAGGCGCTTGCAATAAGAAGGAGGAAAGCAGGTCAATGTGCACCGCTCGGCAAAGAGGCGATAACAGACCAGAAACGACTTTCTTTTTGCTTTTAATGGGAAAGGATATTATTTTTCGGCAGTGAAGCTACTGTACTTAAACCTGATTCTGTTGCCGGCTCTGCTGTTTGCGGCGAGTGATATCGAGAAACTGCAGGCGCGTCTGGAGAAAACCTCCGGCGAGGAGCGGATCCGCCTGCGGGTGGAGATTGCCGGGCTTTACGGTTTCTTCGATTTGGCCAAGGCCGATTCCTGTTTCCGACTGGCGGTCAAGGAAGCGCGCCAGCTGGGTGCGCCCCGCCTGGTCGGCGATATCACGTTCGCCTTTGGACGTCATTTGTACTATAAAGGATTTTTAGATACCGCCGTCGTCTACCTGAAGGAGTCGCTCAAAATTCGGGAAGCCATAGCCGATTCGGGCGGCATCGGCCGTTGCCTGTCGCACTTGGGATTGGTTTATAAGCTTTTCAATCAGAAGGCGCTGGCCATCAAGTATTTGGAACAGGCCCTGACCATCCAGCGTCAGTTGGGCGACAAGGAAGAACAGGGCAAAATCCTAACCAATTTAGGCAACATCTCCCGCGAAGCCAGTAATTACAAGGACGCCCTCAGGTTTTTTACCGAAGCGCTGGAGGTTAACCGCCAGATCAATTCCACCGAAGGTCTTGCCTGGCTTAATTTCTCGCTCGGTCTGCTGTACCGCGATCTGAAAGATTATCCCAAAGCTCTGGAGCATGTTAAAAAATCCCTCCATTATTACCGCATTTTGGCGGAGGGAACCGAGGACACGGGCGGCATTCGCATCTGCTACGGTCAATTTAGTGAATTATATTGTCTCATGGGTAAATACCAGCAGGGGCTGGAATATTCGCTGAAAGTGTTGGAGTTGCAAAAGAAATCGGGCGTCGCGATCGCCATTGCCGACGGGATGAAACGCGTAGCGAATGCCTACTTCGCCCTGGAGAATTATCCCCAAGCGCTCGATTACGCCCTGCGCTCGATGGAACTGCGGCAAACCTTAAAAGACCAGAGCGGTGCGACGGAGAATCTGCGGTTGATCGGCAATATCTATCAGCGCCTCGGTCAGCCAAAAAAAGCCATCCAATATCTGAAAAAAGGTCTGGCATCAGCACGCCAACGCACCGAAAAAAGGCAGGAATCCGATATTCTGGAAATGATCGCGGCTGTTTTTGAAGAGAGTCACGCCACGGACTCCGCGCATTATTATCTTAGACAGTATATCGATCTGCATGAACAGGTTTTCAGTGAAGAGATTTCCAGCCGCATCGCCGCGCTCCAAGTGCAGTACGAACTAAAGGAACAGGAGTTCCTCAACCAGCAATTGAAACAAAACGTGCGCATCAAGGAGCTGGAAATCAATCGCCAGAAGAATATCCGCAATTATACTATTGGTATGGCGGTCACCGCCGCGATTGCCCTTTTGGCTTTGATATTACTTTATCGCTATAAAGTCCGGGACAATCGTCTCTTGCAGCAAGCCCACGATGAACTGTCGCAGGAAATCGAGGAACGCAAAGCCGTCGAGAAAGAGCGCGAGCGGCTCATCCAGGAACAACAGGAGGCGCTGGCCAAGATCAAAACTCTCAGCGGATTAATCCCGATCTGTTCCTATTGCAAGAAAATCCGCAACGACAAAGGGTACTACGAACAGTTGGAGAAATATATCTCCGAACACTCCGCGGCGGTTTTCACGCATGGCATCTGTCCGGAGTGTATGGAAAAATATCACGCCGAGTATCTGAAAAAGAACCGGGTCAAGACCGCCAGTTCCTCCGAGTGAGCTGAGCCCACCGCACCCCGTTCCCGGTTTCTTCCGGGTGGCGGGTAGATTTTTATAATAATGTAATCCGCTCGTCCAGAAGTTCGCGGATGACCGGCAGGACATAGACGTTGCTTAAATCCATCCGACTCAGCGTATCGGTGAGAAAGTCAATTTGCAGATCGAGCGGCGTGAATTTATTGATCACGATTTTCTGCTCGTTCTGCACCTGGCAGGCGCCGTCTTTGAAATCGCCCTGACCGTAAATGATGGTATAGCCGAGTCGTTCGAAGAGATTCTCAAGCTCGGTGCGCAATTCCAGCAGGCGGACTTTGGGCAATTTGCTGATTTTTAGCATGCTCTCAGGATTGTCCCGGCTTAAAGATGTTCATGGCGCTTTTCGCGTTCCAGCAAGTCAACCAGTTCCTTGACCCGCTCGGAATCGCCACGATTGCAGATCAGGATGGAATTTTTCGACTGCACGACAATCAGATTCCGCACCCCGATGGCGGCGATGAGATTCTTGCGCGAATGCAGATAACAGCCGTTGGAATCTATGGTCACAATTTCGCCGCGGGTGACATTGCCGTTTTGATCTTTGTCGCACAAATCATAGACGGCATCCCAACTGCCGACATCGTTCCAATCGAAGTGGGCCGCGACCATGTAGACATTCTTGGCTTTTTCCATCACACCGTAATCAATGGAAATGGAGTGGATCGCCGCCCACTGGCGTTTCAGTACGGTTTCGTATTCCGGTGTGTCGAGTGCCTTGCCGATGGCCTGCAGGCTTTCGAACAATTCCGGCAGGAAGATCTTAATGGCGTTGAGGATATTGGTGCCCTTCCAGACGAACATGCCGCTGTTCCAAAGAAATTCGCCACTCTCGAGGAAACGCTGGGCGGTAGCCAAATTGGGTTTTTCGGCGAAAGTCTTAACCCGGTAAATGACATTCTCGACGATTCGCGTATTTTTGTCGAACTGAATGTATCCGTAACCGGTGGCGGGACGCGTCGGTGTAATCCCGAATGTGATCAATGCGGAATGATCGCGCGCATAACGGAATCCCTCATCCACGGCTTTTTCGAACTCCGCCACGTTGGCAATGAGATGATCGGCGGGGAAAACCCCGATTACGGCGTCGGGATCTTTGTTGGTGATGATTGTGGTGGCCAGGCCGATTGCCGGAGCGGTATTTTTACCGCTGGGTTCGACGACGATGTTTTTCTCGGGGAAACCCGGCAGGTTTTTCAGGATGGCATCTTTCAGTCCCTGGCCGGTAATGATGTAGATTTTTTTCTCTTCGGAAGCTAACTTGAGGCGTTCATAGGTCATCTGCAACATGGAACGCTGGTCAATGATGTCGAGCAGTTGTTTGGGGCGCTCCCGGCGACTGCGCGGCCAGAAGCGTTTTCCAATTCCGCCGGCGATGATTACAGAATACATAACGTCACCTCATAGATTAATTTCTAGCTGACCTTCAAAAATTTTCTTGACCGGGCCGCTCAGCCAGAGCTGTTGATCCCGCTCGCTGATGGTCAAACTGCCACCCTCGGCCTGTATAGTGATTGGGAAAGGCTGTCCGATCCGACGATTAATAGCTACCGCCGCCGCCGTGGCGCCGGTTCCGCAGGCCAAAGTCACTCCTTCGACGCCCCGTTCAAAGGTACGGATATGCCATTCCTCGTCCGCATCGCGCCAGATGAAATTTACATTCGTATCATACAGCCGCCGCAGGCGCGGGGCGGTGTTCGTAAGATCGCGTGCCTGCAGACGGCGTCTGAAAATGATCAGGTGCGGCACGCCGGTATCAACTGACCAGGCAGTGCCGGCGGCCAGCGACATTTTCTCGATTTTCTGCGGAGTCCGGATGGTCAGGCTGGTCTGACCTTTTTCCACCAGGCCCGCGTGAGGTCCGTCGGCTGCCCGAAAAAAGTACTGTCGTTTCCGGCTAATGCCGCTGCCGTGGACAAAAAACAGCGCCGCCCGCCCGCCATTGCCGCACATGGCTGGCCCGGAACCGTCGGCATTGTAATATTGCATCACAAAATCGCAGCCGGGCTCGTCTTCAATCAGGATTATTCCATCCGCCCCAACTCCAAAATGGCGGTCGCACAGCTGGCGGCTGAGCTCGGCTGCCCGCTTCTTGAATTGCAGTCTGCGGTGATCGATGAGTACAAAGTCATTACCGGCGGCGGCAATTTTCCAGAAATTGAGGGCAGGCATCAGTAGCTCCAGTTCACTTCGGCGGTCTCCCAGCGACTGCGGACGTTGACCGTCTGGGGATAAGCCCGATAAGGTTCTGATGGCTGATAGGGTAACAGGCGCCCGAAATCGAAACGACCATTGCCATCGCGGTCTTCCCAAATGCGAAAAGTATATTTGCCGGGCAGGAGCTGGGGTAGGAGATAATTGCCGAGGCTGTCCGGCTGGGTGCGCGCACTGAAAGGTCTTTCTCCCTCGAGTACAGCCTCGATCCACAGACTGCGCAGGTCCGCAGAATGAGTCAGAACAATGTTTCCGCTGACGATGCCAAAAAGATTGTGATCAAGTGTGGTAAACCGGATTTCGCTGAGACTGTCGCGACTGACATTACCCGCCAGGTCAGTAGCCCCGGTCATGGATAGGCGAATTTTGTAGGCGGTGGCGGGAATTAGCTCTTGCTTGGGTCGCAGTGCCAGGGTATTGTCGTCGGAGAATTCGGTTTTGATGTCCACTGGTACGGAATCGCCGGAGAAAAACGTCACGCATTCGGCCAGCGTATCGGGGAAAATCGGGGGTTCGGTGAAATGCAGAAAGAGCAATGTCCCGGTCGGCACGTCCCGGCTGTTCTGAGGCGGCACACTGCGGGCGAGCTTGGGCGGTATGGTATCGGGTCGGGCGAGGTAGGTGAATTTTACCGCCGGCGACTCTTTCAGCAGTTCACGGCGATCATCGCCTAAGTTGGTCACCTTTAGATGGTAATCTTTTTTATCCGCCAGGGGTTGGGCAATTAAGTTGACCTGTGCCGGGCGCTCCTCATCCCACCAGACCTTGGCGATTTTGACCGGCGATGTCCCGGTGATGCTGAACTTCTGCGGATGCAAGCCGGAGTCGGATAAATTGTGATTGAAGTTCAATTCGAGCCAGCCGGTAGCCGGGGTCACGCTCGTCAGGCGTAAACGCGACTGGTACATGCGCGACAGGCGAAAGTTCAGATCTGTGATACGGTCATGGCGCTGGGCGAGTGCTACGTCTGGAACAGTTGTCACCGCGCAAAAATCCTCTTCGGTCAGATACTTGGGGCGGGGATTGGTGCCGGCGACCGCCAAAGCGCGATAGACTCCAACGGGCAGGTTGGATGCTGCGTAGTGGCCGGTGGGATCTACGGCGACACTGAAATCAGGCTCACTGGCGAGCAGGGAATCCGGGAAAGTCTGATCCTGCAGAAAAAGCCAGACTAAAACTTTGGTCTTGGGCGGAATATCAAATACCTGGCCGCTGATGCTCCCGTCGTCCAATGAGTCACCGGTGCTGAAGGCAAGACGGATTTCCTGGGGAGTGTAATTTTGCTGATAATCGCGCAGGTTGCGACTGAAGCTGAAGATATAGGTGCGTTCCGCTTGCAGGGATTCGGACAGGTTGATAATGACTCTGCGGCGTTGGACATGGACAATTGGTTTGGATTTGAGCCGCGGAGTCACCTGCAGGGCGCCTTCCGCCGAACGCGGATCAATTGGTTCCGAGAACAGAAGTTCAATTCGTTCCACATTCTGAAGGTTGGTGGCCCCGTTTTCGGGGAGCGTGGATAGCAGACGCGGGCCTTCGCTGTCGACCGGACCGCCACCCGGTGGCCCCTGAGCCGCGCAACCGGCTAACCCGCAGGCGATAAAAATCACCGTGAGGCTTAGGGCAATAAATCGCATGCAGGATTTTGACCCTGCTGTGGTGATCTGATTGAGAATGGCCATCAGTGGCTAATTTAAATGATTGACAGTGTTTTTCCTATCCGGGAGAACTGCTCGAGCACGAAATTGAGTTGGTCATCGGTGTGCGTGGCGATATAGCTGGTGCGCAGGCGGGAGGAATTGCTGGGCACCGCGGGGCTGATGACGGCGTTGGTATAGACTCCGGCCTCGAACAGCATTTTCCAGAAAGTGAAGGTTTTCATATTGTCGCCGATGATGATCGGAATAATGGGGGTCTCGCTGGTGGAGGTATCGAAACCGAGGCGTTTGAACTCCGTGCGCATATAGTTGCCGATCTGGATCAGACGTTGACGCCGTTCCGGTTCGCCTTTGATAATCTGCAGGGCGGCACGGGTGGAGGCCACGACACTGGGCGGCAAACTGGCGGTAAAAATCATACTGCGGGCGAAGTGTTTGATGTAATCCACGACTTCAAATTCACCGGCGATGAACCCGCCGACCGCACCGAATGACTTGGAGAAGGTTCCCATTGTCAGGTCCACCTGTTGCGAAAATCCAAAATGCGCCGCGGTGCCTTCTCCATGCGGACCGAGTACGCCGAGGGCATGGGCATCATCAACCATTATCCGGATGCCGCGTGGTTGCGTTTGTTGCAGAATTTGCGGCAGGCGGGCGATGTCGCCTTCCATCGAAAAAACGCCGTCGATGACTAACAGAGTGGCGGCATTCGCGGGTACGGAGCTTATCACCCGTGCTAGATCCTCCATATCATTGTGGGCATAGCGCAAAACATGGGCGCCGGAAAATTTACAGCCGTCCACAATGCTGGCGTGGTTGAGCTTATCGCTGAGGATGAAATCCTTTTTCCCGGCCAGAGTGGCAATTGTACCTTGATTAACCAGGTAGCCATTGGAAAAAACCAGGGCCGCCGGCTTGCCTATAAATTCCGCCAGCTCCCGTTCGAAATCTTCGTGGATGTCAAGCGTGCCGTTCAAAAAGCGACTGCCGGTGCGTCCGGTGCCATAGGTCTTCAGCGCCGCCTGCGCCGCTTCCAGAACCTTGGGGTGGTGAGTCAGGCCTAAATAATTATTCGACCCGATCATGATCTTGCGTTCACCTTGGTAAACCATCATGGTGTCGTCGCCCCCTGAAAAGGGGATGAAATACGGATAATAGCCTTGAGCCCGGGCGATTTGCGCATCTTTGAATTCGTAACACTTTTTGAATAAATCCATGGTACAAACCTCACAATCTGCTAAAACAGGGCTTAATTTAAACGACGAGGAGAAACAATTGCAAACCGCGTCCAGGCCCTGTAAACAACCGGGTACAAAAGGAAACCTGTGACAATTGTTACACATTTACAGAGAAAATCCTGTATATTAGTAACACAATAAATTAAGGAGATTGCCATGCTGAAAATCATCAGAATTCTAATTTGCGGAGCGCTGGCCGTCGCCGGATTGAATGCCCAGGTGCCCGATCTGATCCTGCAATCTACCATTGATACCGATTATATTACCTATTTGCAAAACCAGGAAGCCGCCTTCCAAGCACAGCTTCTACCGGGTGGCGACAATGCCCAGACCATGCGGGCCCACATGGCCCTGGCGGTGATTCAAGCCGTCTGGGTGCAAGTCAACCGCGATACCCTGGCTGAGAACGTGCCGCCGCTATTTTTCGATGCTATGCTCAATGCTTTCTTCGGACTGTATACGATTAACACCACGCTGGAGCCGATTCTGAACGCCGAAAGTCAGGCAAAATTCTTCGACTTGCTGACGGAGTTCTTTCAGTCTGGTGCTTACCCGGAGTTCCGTGACGAGGTCAAGGCTTACTTTCGGGATGCCGAAGCGGATTTTGATGCCATCGGCGTGGAGATCGAGACCTTTAAAGCCGACCTGCGCTATTATGGTGAGCTCTGCGGTCAGCACTGGCAGACAGTTTATGACGGCAATGCCGATTTCACGCTGAATGTTCTGCTTAAAGAGAGTCTCAATGATGAAAAGACGTTTGTCTTTACGCGCGGATTCTTCAATCACCTGCACGATGTGGATCGCTTAGGAACCCTGCTGGATAGCCAGTTTGATGAGGGTTTTGCCTACCTGGATTCCGTCATGGAAATTCCGGGCGGCGATGTGCTGCCAGGCGTGGCGACCCTCCGCACCGGACTGGCAACTTTTCAAGAGCTGACCGATACCCTCGAGGTCATTCTAACCAATCAGCCGCTCAGCCCGCTCCAGCCGAGTCTGGCAGGCCTGAATGCCGCGCGGGATTTTGCGAAATTCGGTGATGATCTTTTGGCGGGCAAAGAGTTCCCAATAGGACCGGAATCCGAAGCCAAGACCATCAATTTTTTAGCCCTCCTGCAGAATATGCCGGGCGGCGGTCTCTGGACCGTTTATGAGGATTTCTATCGCGACGGTGAAATCAGCGGCCATACCTTTAAAGGCATTTTTCCCAAGGGGCTTCCAGCTGACTGGCTGACAATAATCCGGTCCGATCTGGTGCTGAACGCCAATGATGACCTGTTAGTCGTCAAGGCGCGTCTCGCTTACAAGAAATCGCAGTGGCTGGCGATGAATCCCATGTTGCCCGACCATCACATGGGGGTAGCCCTGGCCCTGTTGGTGGAGCTGGTGACCGATCCGGTTTATTTGGGCAATCTGCAGGAGGCTTTTCGCTATCTGCAAAATGGACGCATTGACAGCCTGACCTATAAATTTGAGTGGGCGGATTTCGACCTCAGCGCCGAAATTGAGGAGATTCGCTACCATCTGGAGCAATATATCAACAGTCCGAGCCCGACCAACTTCGTCATCCTCGAGAAATACAACGATGAAATTCTCAATCGCTATACCATTACTCCGACCTCCGAATTTTCCATCAATTATATCACCGTGCCGCAGGTGGCTGGGGCGGTCGGAACGCTGTCGCTGATGGCGGAGGGTGTCAAATTAGTCGCGCAGGCCATTGGAGGCCTGTACCGCGATCTGAGCGAAATATTCGTGCTCGACCTCGATCCGTCCTATCTCAATTTTTCCGACGTCAACAATGAAGGTGAGCTGATCCTGATCCTGGAAGCCTCCAACCCCAAGTTTCTGACAGTGACGCCGACCGGAGTCGAAAAATTTCATCAGGCCGGTCGCTGGTTGGAAAAAGCTTTCAACAACATCGGCACTTTCTGTGATCGTCTGACGATGCTCTTTGAAGCGATCGCGCCCTATGAAGATGATTTCAATATTAATTGCCTGGAATTGGCGTTCGGGTCGTCAATGCTGAGCTTTGTCGCCTGGAGCCTGGAGGTTGACTTTGCCACTCCGGAAACGCCGACTTACTTATGGGAGGAGCCGATCAATTTCTCCGCCTGGTTCGACAATCCGCCAGCCAGCTTCCTGCAAATGTGGAAAGCCAACTACTTCGGGTACGATCAGCGCCTGGGCGGAATGTTCCCCAATCGTCCTTATCAGGCTGTTGGCCCCCGAATTCCCGTCCTGCCGCGTGAATTCGCGCTCCTGCCGGTGTACCCCAATCCGTTCAATCCTGTAACGGGCATCGAATTTGACCTGCCCAAATCCGCGGAGGTACGCCTCACCATCATCAATCTGCAGGGTCAGGTGATAGCGACGCTGGTCGCCGACCGCCTGCCTGCCGGTCATTATCGGCAGGTATGGGATGCCGCACGCCAGCCATCCGGAATTTATCTGGCGGTTTTGGAAGCCGCTAACCAGCGGTTCATCCGTAAAATGATGCTGATCAAATAGAGTAGTATTTGTCAAACATTGGTATAAAAACGGTCGGGCGAAGCCTGCTTTTCCCGACCGTTCTTTTTTGCTGGGTGGTGCGCCTGCAGAGCGCCGATCTGTGGTCAGAGTTGTTTTCCGACCTGTTTGGTTTTCCTGAGGTAACGGTCATCAGGTTCTGCGATTTTCAGCAGACCACGCCAGTCTTTGATCTGACCGCGACCTGCGACGATCTCTTTACAAAAAAAATCACCCGCCGTGACGTCTTGGGAATCAATGGCTATCAGACCCGCTTCGCGTTGAACTATCCAAAGCGCTTCCGGGAGCGCCAGCATTTGGCGCGACTCGAATTGGCCGATGACGCTTACCGCTTTACCAATCGCCGGGACCTGACCATGCTCTCGGCACAAGTGCCGGTGTATTTGAACGAATATCGTTTGCAGTGGGCGACTACGACCGGCAAGGGACTGTTCGGTATCGGTGGTACGGGTTGGCGCGCCGCAACGGTTTTTGACCTCCGCATCAAGCGTTTTCCGACGTCCCCTGACTTGGCCATGAACCTTTTTTTCCTTGACCACCTGCCCGGCACTTTCGGAGATGAGTTGCATCACCACCTCGACCTGAACCGCCAGATGCTCCTGCTCTGGGGCTCGACGCCCATCGTAGACCATGGTCGGTTTGGATTAGCGGTTACGCTCGCCCGTCTGACGCAGGCTTGGGCAATACGCTATACCAACCAGAATAATTATGCTGCCCTGAATGGTCGGCGACGCTTGGATGTGCCGGCCGACGGCACCACGCAATTGGTCAAACTCTGGTGGGAAAATCCCGGTGATCGGGCGCAGATCAGTCTGACCTTTTATCGAAATCGCTATGCGCTGGAAACCGCTAATCACCCGCCGGGGATGATTGATTACGCCAGTCTTGGGTTCCTGGACTGGAGCCGCATCGGCGTGCGGCTCGACGGATATTGGCGCCGTGAGCGGTGGCGTTTGCAGGGCGGATTATCCTGTGCCAAATACGATCTGGATTTTGAAGTCAATACGCCAGTTTTGGGCCTGATGGGTGGGATTCTGCCGATCGCCCATAGTATGGAGGGCGATTTTAAACGCGGTGGATCGTTCGGGCAGCAGGCGGCGGCTCAGACGACCTTCAGATGGTTGAACTGTGAGCATACTCCCAGCCTGCAATTTTCGCACACGACCTATCGCTTGTGGATCCGCGGCGAAGCGCATCTGGAATTCGGGCTATATTCCCGCCCGCTCGATTATCCCTTCGATTATGAACTGTACCTTTTGAATTGCGACTGGCATGCCGAGCGGCGCTTCGGACGCTGGACGATCGCGTATACCTTCCGCCAGCTGTTGCCGTACGGGCGGCGCTTGGATGCCAGTCCCCTGCAATTCTTCGAGAGACGTCCCGACCTCCGCTATCAGTACCGCGGGGGACAGTCACATCAATTGGCCCTTAGTTACAAGCTTTAACCCAAGCCAAAGAGTCTCTACCTGACTTTCAATCTCCTGTGGGCGCCACAGACTATCAGTTCACCCTGAGAGTTAACGACAACGATCCTTCGATAAAACTCTGTCTCCAGAGTAAATCGCCGGAATGTGCAATGCTGTAGATTGTGCGTCTATAAGCATCGATATTTGTTAAGAAAAAACCTAATGAGCTACCCCGACGCCAGCATCGGGGTATTTAAACTACCTTAGTCTCAGCACTCCATCAGGTAAGCAAACGAGCAGTTCACCGCGTGAATTAATGGCGAGGTTCATCGTTTTGGTGAAGGCCCACGCGGGATTTTCATAATTCTGGGTCCCGAGCACAATACCGGTAGGCGAAATAAAATAGATTTTCTTACCGTCCACGCAATAAGCTTTGCCCTCTGCGTCTATTATCAACGTATAGAAATCGACCTGATTATCAAGATAACAGCGCCAGCGCAATTTGCCCTTTCGATCAATTGAAACCACCGCGGCATAATCGCTGTCTCCTTCTCGGTACACATCCACAACGCCGAAGATCAAATTATCGTCCATATCGACAGCGATGTTAGGGATAAAAGTATTAAAATTGCCATAAGATGACAGGGGCTTTTTCCATTTCACGGTGCCAGCGGAGTTCAGGCAAACCAGACTCGTGTCCAGATAATTGAAACAGAAAATTTCACCATAATTGTTAATCTTGATGTCATTAAAGCTATTTAAATTTCTTTTAGTTTTATAATTGTATTGCCATTTGACATTACCTGCCAAATCCAGACAATAAATAGAGTCACTTGACGAGGCGAGTAAATGCCTCCCGTCCTGAAGAAAAGGGCCTATTCCCCAGTTAAAGCTATGTGGTACCAAGTGCAATAAACCACCAGTCAACGAGAAACATTTTATATAGTTGTTATCAAACAAATCTGCGATAAAAATATTTCCATTCTGATCAACCAGCAATCCCGGAGGGCTGGCAGTGGCAACTGCACTCAAGTGCCATAGAATAGATCCGTCGGCCGAGACGCGTGTAAGGGATTTATCAAAGGCGGCTGAAATTATAGAACCATCACTCAGTAATACCGGAGTCACCATTACTTCAGGGGACTCTTTCCCATTGGTCACAATCGTCTTCCAGATTATGCCGCCATTTCTATCAAGTTTATACAATATTCCGTCACCTACAGAAGATGTCGGATTGACCGATTTATCGAAACTGATAGTAGCGAAAATGGTATCATCGTCACCGATCAACAAGCCGCACTCCAGTATACCTGTGCCGGATGGTATCCTGAATAACCAGGCGGTATCAGTAATTGCGGACGGTCCGGCGTAGATTGCCCGGTAAGTATTCAAAGGATCGCCACCCCAGATTGGCCAGGGGCTATCCAGTAACGCCGGCCAATCAATCCGTCCATTGTCCGGGTGTTCCTTACTGTTGAATAAACTCTCACATCTGAAAACGATTAGGATGGTTAAAACAATCAACATGGACCAATTCGCTTTCATATTTACCTCACGACCGAGAATTTTTTCCAGTAGGTTTGTTTATCAATAATGATCTGGCAGTAATATATTCCGGAACCCAGGCCGCTTATTCTGAGATTAGTATGATCTGTCAATACTTCATTTTTAGATATAGCTTTAACCAATTTACCAGTGATATCCCAAACATTTATGGTTAAGGGCTCATTAGATAGGAAAGGACAAATAATTCTTGCTGAACTATTAAAAGGATTCGGGACAATTTTTAATTCAGAGTTTCCGTCTATTTTTTTCACCGATATTTTTTTGCGTTTATCAAAGGGTGCATACTCACCAAATATTGACTCAATATTGGATATTTTATTCTGAAGTGTTTTTATATAGTAATAAATATTTCGGCCATCGTTGCCCGATTGGGTGATTTCAGAATCAATGAAAAATAGAAAGTTTGAAGGGCCACTGATCAAATTCCAATTAAATCTACCACCGCCAATATTCCTGTAAACAAAATAACTCGTTCCCTGAGGAGTGGTTTGATTCCAGTACAGATACGGGTGACCAGAAACGTGCCAGATAATGTTCAAAATAAAACTATCTTCTGCCACATAATCTAATTGATTAGGCGGGGTATTATCATGAATATCCCAGTGAGTGACCAATGCCCCGGATTTAATGTAGCTCTTATTGTTGGGATTATTTAGTGGATACATAACAAAGGTATCGTTGTTTGTATCTGTGAACTCTAAAATAATATCCGGACTTGGGTATCCGGGTAATCCTTTATTCCAATCCTCGTCACGATAATCAAAGTAAAAATATGGGGTAAACCATACCCCCCCGTTTTCATATTTGATCATGATTTTATAAATACCCGCATCTAAATGCGTCCAGTCATTTCCACTGGCGATATAATTATAGTCGTAGCCATATGAATTAGTTGAACAATTCCTCGGAATAAAGATCGAATCACTTAAATAAATATTTGAAATTTGATAATTTTCAGAGTTGTAGGTAGCCGAAAATGCTGTGTTATACCATGGAACAGAGCCTGTGCCGCTCATCGATGTGTGAATATAAATTTCAAGGGCAGGTGAAAGAGGATTTTCATCAACCATCTGAGCATTAATAGCACCAGACATTAGTAAAAAAAACATCAGTTTTTTCATAAAACCTCTCAATCAAATAACTTTAATAATGTAGGTGTATTAGCATTTAATGTCAATATGGAACAAAGAAATACCGGACAAGTAAGTTCAATTAAGGTAAAGTGCAACTTGGTGGATATCGTATCCGTGAGTTATGATTATTGGAAAATTCATTGGAAATGCTTAATTGAAAATATGGAACACAGCATGTTTGAAAAATTTTTAGACAAGCTGGGCTTGCAGGTCAGACAGCATATCATCACCCATGCCAGCATGCGTCGGATCAGACAGGCCTTTCCGGCTCTTGCAGTGGCGGACGTAATAGACACTCTGGAGCGTCTGGTAGGGAATCAAGGTTCACTAATCATACCGACATTTACCTATTGCTTCAAGCGCCTGGCCGGGCAAAACGCGCCTTTTGAGCGGTTGACAACCCCCGCCCGGACGGGTGCAGTGGCAGATGTTTTCTGGCGACGTTCTGAGGTGACGCGGACTTCCTCTCCGACGCACTCTTTCGGGTTATGGGGACGTGTGGCGCAGGAAATAGGTGCTACAAATTCACCCAAGAGCCCTTTAGGAGAAGGTAGCGTGCTGGCCTGGCTAGCGCAAATTCCCGCTGCCCAAGTGCTTTTGCTGGGGACTGATTTTACGGCGCTGTCATTCGGGCATTATCTTGAGGTATTGGCGCCGGTTCCCTGGGTCGATTTTTCACCATGGGAAGCGACCGGAATTTTGTCCATCGGTGTAGCAGTAGACGGAGAGCAAGTCCTACAGCAGGTTCCCGGTTGTTCCCGCGCTTTCGTCAATTTTGAGGAAGAACTACGTCGCCGCCGCCAAATCGAATACCATGAACATCAAGGACTAACGGCGGCGTTAATCCCGGTGGAAATTTTGCTGAAACATGGCCGGGAGTTCTTTCGCGATCGGGCGACTGAATTACTCTGTCCGGCGGGTACCTGTCCCCCCTGCGACGTTCGTCGCCAGCACTTTCAGATTGTTTGACTAAAACTGTAGCAATCAGGAGGCCATTATTTCGCAATTGTAAACACCACTTTATAAACAACCATATCCCGACTTTAGTGACAATTTTACTAACCACCTTACACCGCGACCCACAGGCCCTCAACCTTGACCCGCCAAAACAATGTTTGCCTTTGATACCCGAATAAAATTATATTCAGCCGTTGAAAATGGACAAGGTCGGAACAGACAGGAAAGACGCAAAAATATGAAAGGGTGGCTGACACCGGCGCTGATGGCGCTGTTGCTGTGGGGCTTCTGGGGCTTTTTGCCGAAAATCGCGACGCGTTATGTTGATCCGCGCTCGGCGCTGGTCTTCCAAACTTTTGGCTGTCTGCTCGTCGGGCTGGTGGCGACCATCGGTGCCTTTCCGCATTTACAACTTCAAACCAGCGGCATAATCTGGTCGGTACTGGCGGGAATTTTCGGCATGGTCGGTTCGCTGTTTTACCTTATCGCGGTCAGTCGCGGAAAGGTGTCGGTCATCGTGACGGTCACGGCGCTTTATCCACTTTTCAGCATACTTTTAGCGGTGTCAATTCTGAAAGAGCCGCTGACGATCCGGCACGGTTTGGGCTTTATTTGTGCCATTGGTGCGATAATTTTATTTTCGTTTTAACAAGGAACAGCAATGATTGATAAACTAGAAATCGCTAAAAACTGGTTGCCACGCTACACCGGCATGCCGCTTAACCAGTACGGCGAGTATGTTCTGCTGACCAATTTCCGGAGCTATGTCGAGCATTTCTGCGAGATTTTCAAATGCGATATGCAGGGCGCTAACCGTCCGATGCAGGCGGCGACTAACAATCACGGTCTGACGATCATCAACTCCGGAATAGGCTCACCCAATGTGGCGACGATTATGGATTTGCTGGTAGCGGTCAAACCCAAGGGCGTGCTCTTTCTCGGCAAATGCGGCGGCCTGAAGAAATCGACCGAAATCGGACACTTCATCCTGCCGATCGCAGCCATCCGTGGCGAAGGCACCGGCAGTGACTATTTCCCGCCGGAAGTACCGGCTCTGCCGTCCTTCAAACTGCACAAGTTCGTATCCGACATCATCATCCGCAAGGGCTTTGAATATCGCACCGGGGTCGTCTATACTACGAACCGCCGCGTCTGGGAACATGATCAAGAATTTCGCTGTCGCCTTCAGCAAATGACCTGTATCGCCATCGATATGGAAACCGCGACACTTTTCATCGTCGGGCACTATAACGAAATTGCCCGCGGAGCGCTATTGCTGGTCTCGGACTTGCCCATTTCACCGGACGGCATCAAGACCGAAGAATCCGATAAACAGGTGACTGCCGAATGGTCGCAAATTCATCTGCAAATCGGCATCGAAGCCATGACGCAGATCGGAGACAAGGGCGAAGCCATCAAACATTTTCGGTATTAATGGTAATACGCGGAAAGGCGAAAATATAATTCAATGTCTATGAACCGCAGGAATTCCGTAATCTTCAAAAGCCTCCTGATCGTATTCAGCATTGCGTCTATGTCGCGGTCAGCGGCGCTGGATGTACCGGTGGCCGATCCGGTATATGATTTTTTACAGCGGCTCGAGAGTCGCGCTGTCATCAACGGCTATTCCGGAATGACCTTGCCCTTGACCCGCGATGAGATTACGCGCTGGTTGCTGATGGCCCGGGCCTCTGAGTCCCGCTTGTCGGCCATCGAGCGCAGTTTGCTAACCGAGTTCTTGGCCGATTATCGTTATGAAGTCAAGCATAATGACCAATCGCCCGATACGCTGCTAACGCCGTTCGCCAATGGAGAAAGTTTAGGCCGTATGCTGTGCCGTCTCGGTACGCGGCAAGCTGGGATGCCAGAAAATCACCTGGCGGTTTACGAGAGCGGCGAGCAGTTCATCTGGTTCGACATCGGCGCACGGGTGCGCCTCGACTGGAAGGACATCCATCAGAAGTATCTCCTGTCGGATCGTTATCTGTTGAGAGGGGCACTGGGCCAGGCGCTGACTTTCCAGACGTACGTTGCCCGGTTCGGGAAAAAATATAATCCGGCATTTCCCGAACCTTATGCCGAGGAGTCGGGCAATTTCAACTTTCTGCAACCGGACAGCATCGTGACTTTCGACCAGGTGCAGACTGCGCTGGTTTATCATAATAAACTGTTCGATTTGGGCTTTTATCGTCAACCAGTGTCCTGGGGAGCGAGCGGGGTGCACAATTTAGTGCTGAATCGCCAGAGCCCGCTATTCACCTACTTCGGTTTCACGACCCATTTTCGGGATATTCGGCTGACTTTTTTGCACGGCGCCTTGCTGAACGACAGCACCCATTTCCGTGACCAACCCTATCAGGTGCGCAACCGCTCCAAATATATTGCCGCTCACCGCATTGACCTGCCCCTGTTTGGTAAAACCACCTGGCTAAGTGCCAGTGAAATGGCGATTTACGGGGATGGTAATGTAGAGTTCAACTACTTGGTGCCGACCAATTTTTTCTGGCCGGCGGGGCATGCCCTCGAAGATCGCAGTAACCAACTGATGGCATTAGATATTTCAACGCACTTCATTAGCAATGTGACCTTTTATGGGTCGCTTTTAATTGACGAACTGCGTTTCGGTGAGCTGGGTCGGCACTGGTGGGCGAATAAACATGCGGTTCAAGCCGGAGCCCGGTTTGCGCCGACTATTGCAACCCTTCCTGTAGACCTGCAAATTGAATTTACCGCCGTGCGTCCGTGGACTTATTCGCATAAAACCCTGACCACCGATTATACCCATAACGCTATCTGTCTCGGCTTCCCTTACGGTGCCAATTGCCAAAGCTGGTTCGCCCAAGTCAGGGTATATTTTTCCCGGCGATGTCTGCTGACCGGGCAATATCTACTGTTGAAGCAAGGTGAAGACGACGCCACCCATTTTTGGGGCGGCAATCCGACTGTCAGTTATGAATTACGGGACACAACTTATAATCACAGCACGAAGTGGTTGATGGGGGCAATTCGCACGACTAACCGCTTTTCGATCACCGGGCGCTACGAAATAGTCAACGATTGTTATATCAAAACGGGTTTGGAGTTTTTCACCTCCGAGTTCGAGCGCGAACGACAGGCAAATCGCTTTGCATTCATCGAGCTGGAAGTAAATTATTGATGACCAATCTCGCACTGATTGCGGTGGTACTGGGGGGTCTGTATTTTCTGTTGATGCTGACTATCGCTGTGGGCTTATATTTAACTCGTCAGCGGCAACCGGCACCGCAGATCCTCAGCGCCTCGATCGTCGTTTGCGCCCGCAACGAAGCCTCGATTATTAGTAACCTACTACAGAGCCTGACCGCTCTTATCTACCCGCTCGATAAATTTGAAGTGATTCTCGTTGACGACGATTCGACCGATGACACGTTGCCCATCATGCGGCGTTTTGCGACCGGCCGTCACAACTGGAAAGTCCTGCACCACACCAAAACCGGCACCGCCCCTCGTGGAAAAAAGGGAGCCTTGACTCTGGGTATCCGGGAAAGTTGCGGCGACGTCATCTTAGTTACGGACGCGGACTGTCGCGTGCCACCCAACTGGCTCGCTTCCATGGTCAGTCACTTTCAGCCGAATATCGGTGTGGTCCTGGGGCACAGCCCGGTGGCACAGCGTCCGGGATGCCTGAATCTCTACGAGCGGTTTGATACTTTGTGCGAGGCCGCCCTCGCCGCCGCCACGACTTATTTCAATCAACCGTCGCATGCCAACGGGCGCAATTTGGCCTATCGCAGATGTGTATTCGAGGAAATCGGGGGATTCCAGGCTAATGATCATATCGACACCGGCGACGATTTTTTCCTCGTTCAGCAGATCCGTGTAAAAACGCCCTGGCGCTTTGTGTACAACACTGCACCGGAAAGTTATGTGGTGACTGAGCCTATTGGGCTGAATCAGAAATATTTGCGTCAGCAACTGCGCCGTAACAGTAAAGCCTTTCATCTTACCCTGCCCTTTTTCTGCATGGGCGCGGTCATTTTTTTGTTTCACTTAGGGTTGGCATTCATGCTGTGTTTTCCGGCGCTCCGCAGCACCCTGATCACCCTGTTGGGACTCAAGTTTATTTTTGAATTTATACCAACCTATCGCGCGACGCGGCTTTTCGGTCAGTCAGACCTGCTGAAATATTTCCCGCTTTTCTGGATCATTTATCCTGGAATCTATCTCTTATCCCAGTTGGTGGGCTCGCTCCGGCTTTACCGCTGGAAATAGAGCAGTGGCAGGTCAAACGCCCGGGGATTTTATACTGCTACGTTTGGGTTCCGCCGCGCTTTTCCGTGCCACTCTACCTTATTGCCCCAGAAGCTCAAAATGCCCACACTGACCGTATAGGGTATCTGGAAGACAAACCACAGCGGGAAAACGCGCAGTAATTCCCGGCGGTGATGAATTTTGACAGCGGCGTGGGCTAAGGATAATTCGCCGCCCAATTTAATGCCGGTCAGTAAAAGAAAAACACCCCAGCCGCCATGCCCGCCAAGGGCACTCAGGCCAAAAAACAGCGGTCCCAGATTGGCTAAAAAAGTCCCCACCACGACCCCAAAGAATACCGGATTGAGCAGGCGCATATAGTTGGCTTCTGAAGCCCAGCGGATGCGCTGACGTAAAAAGGTTTTCCAATCAGTGACGGCGTCGGTCGCCACCCAGGCGCGTGAATCAGCCGCAAAGACTACCCGCAGGCCGGTTTTGCGACGCATGATTTGCAGGAATAACGAGTCATCGCCCCCCACCCGCGAAGCCAGTTCCCGATAGCCACCGACATGGTCATAGTATTTTTTTCGAAAGGCCCAGTTTTGACCACTGCACGCCCAGGCGAAGTCAAGGTTGGTGGCGCCCCGGGCGGCAGTCATCAACTGCAGATAATCGAAAGCCTGCAGACGCGAAAACCAATCCGCACCGTATTTGATACCCGAGAAACCCACCACAGCACCCACGTCCTCGTGAAAGTAGCTCGCCATTGTCGCCAGCCACTCCGGAGGAAGCGTGCAATCCGCATCGGTGGTGATGATAATCTCGCCACTCGCTTGTGCGATGCCGAGTGCTAAAGCGGCTTTTTTCCGGCGCAGGGTAGTCTGGAAAGCGCTGGTCGAAAATACTTTCAGCTTGGTATGGTGCAGGCAAGCATCTTCCAAAAAAGCTAAACTGCCATCGTCAGATTCGTTGTCAACGATGATGACTTCGAGGAGCTCGGGCGGATAGGTCTGGGAGCTCAGGTCGGATAACAGGCGTGGTAAACGCCGCAATTCGTTTTTGACTGCGATAACCACACTGATGCGCGGCTGATAGCCCGTCAGCCGGGGGGCGTCAGAGCGCAGACCCCGCCGGTACATCAGCAGGCTGAGCAGATAAGCCAGCATGCCCGTAAAAAGTATCCAGGTCAGTAATTGGTACACAGCCAAAAAAGCCTCACTATTCAGTAGTTCCGGAAGAATCGCCCTGGTCGGGAGAGAAAGCATCCTCGAAAAAGACAATTTCTTCGGTTTCCGTGACCGTCGCTGTAGCGTGATTGAACAGCTTTAGACCAACGATAAAAAACACCGCCGCACCGGTCACAATGAACGGATGGACATGCCCGTGCCATTCATAGCCGAAACGCGTCATGTCATAGTGAATCAGGCCGACTGACCAGGCGTTGTTGCCGGCATGGATAAGGAATGACGGCCAGATGGTATCCGCCCGCCAGGCAACGTATCCCATGAAAAGTCCCAGGATATAAATCTGAATTGCCCACCACGGATTGAAATGCACCAGAGTAAAAACCAGAGCCGACAAAATCACCGCCCGGGTAATGTCCCGTTGCCGGTACTCCAGTATTTGTTGCAGAAAACCCCGAAAAACCAGTTCCTCAACCAATGGCGCCGCCAGCACGACCACACCGATGATCAGCACCGCAGTACCCCAGTCCTTGATCTGGAATAGTTCACCAACCCGGGTAAAGGTTTCGGGAGTGGGAATTAACAACTGCACCAGGCGATCCAGCTCATCGGTCAGAATAGTCAAACCCAGCGCGATGGGAACGGTGGACAGAAGTATCGCCGGGGAAGTCGCGCGAAGGCGCAGCAGACCGGTCAGTTTGGTATTGACCTGCCGCGCCCAGATGACAATCGGTAAAGGTAATAACAGCTCCCCAACAAGCATCACCCATTGAGCGGAGGTCAGGACGTTCTCTTTGACAAACAGCGCCAGGAGCAGGACGGCAACGAACACTGCGATGATCAGGCCCCAGATAATCAGCCAGATGGCGGTGCGGGTTTTAGGCAAGATTATTGACAATTGCTGTCTCCTTTGAAAATGCGCGAAGCGTCAATCGAAAATACCACTGAATTATTTGCCCGTTCCCGGCGCCGGAAGGACTTTCAACAGGGCCGCTCGGATCAGGGCGGTGTCACTGCTTTTGAAACCTTGTTTGTAGTAGCTGACATTACCGTCGCTTTTAATGATTACGAGGGTCGGGGTATTATTGGCCTGGTAGCGTTTGGCGATGTATCCGAAGCGGTCAGTCAACACTGGCAGGGTAAAGCCCATTTTATCAATGTATCGGGCAACGACAGAGGGGTCCTCGTTGACATTGATCAGGTAGTAACTGACTGTCGGGAATTCGTCCCGTAACTTTTGCAGGCAGGGGATTTCTTCGCGGCAGGGTAGGCAGGTCGTAGTAAAGAAACTCAGTACGACGGGGGTGCGATCTTTAGGCAGAGCGCGGGCGCCCACTTTGCGGCTCAGGAAAAAATCCACGCCGTCGAGTGATTTGGTAAAAAAGAACGGCGCCGGTTTACCTACAATCAGGGTGTCCCGACTTGTTTCGCCGATAACAGGGCGGAAGAGAATTGTAACCAACAGCAAAAGACTCAGATAACGCATCACAAATTCTCTCCTTTTTGCCTCTGAATTATGTTCAGCAAGATGCCCAGCGCCACGCCTACGTTCAGGGATTCGCCGGAGCCAGGTTTCTGAATCCCGATCACCGTCTCCGTTTGCTGCAGGATTTCCTCTGGTAAGCCGTGCGATTCACTCCCGCAGACCAACAGCCATTTATCGCGATAGATGACCGTTTCCGCCGGGATTCCGTGCGTGGCACTGCCAATTAGTTGCACATTGTCACGGGCGAGTCGGGCCGCCAGCGCCTCCCAGGGGACGTCCGGATAAACCGTAAGCTGAAACAGAGCACCCATCGCCCCACGCCCCACCTTGGGCGCGTAAACATCGACCGATTCAGGAGAAATAAGCACCGTGCGCACACCAAACCACAATGCCGTCCTGAGAAGGGTGCCGAGATTGCCAGGATCGTTGATTTTCCAAAGGTAAAGGGCCGGGAAGAGCAGCTCGGTTTCCGGTGTCCAGACCGATTGGGGCAGGTCGGCAATGGCGATTAACCCCTCTGGGTTTTTCAAGGAGCTGATGGACTCGATGTCGGCAATGGTCACCTCCTGAACAGGGATGTTTTTTAATTTGGTCTGGGCATACAAATCCTGAGGCCAGTCCGCTTCCCGTCCCGGGACGATTAATATTTTGACAATGGAGAGCGAGCTTTGCAGGGCAGACAAAACCGGCTTGAGGCCTTCGATCAAAAACTTCTGCTCCTGGACGCGGTATTTCTTGATCTGCAGGGAGCGGTAAAAAGTCCGTTCGGCATGGCTGAGAGTTGTTTTCAGTTGAAATTCCTTTCCTGGAAATCGCGTAAGTGTTTTGGCTGGCCAACGAAAACCAAAATATCGTCCGGTTGAATCACGAGGTCCGCTCGCGGCGTAAGGATCGTCTGATGTGAGCCGGCGGAAGTGCGTTTGATCAGAATGATTTGGATGCCATAGCTGTGCGGAATATTCGCTTTTTGCAGGCTGAGATTGTGACAGTCAATCGGCGCTTTCATTTCCAGTAACGCCAAATCGTCATCAATCTCCACAAAGCGCGTCTGATCGATGAATTTGAGATGCGTAGCCAACTCATCGGCGGTTTCGAGCTTGAAGATTTCCTGATTGTATAACTGAATCACCCGATTGCGCATCACCAGCCCGATCAACTTGCCGGTTTCCGGATCAATCACCGGGAGCTCGCTGATATTGAGGCGGCTGAAAAGTTTCAGGATATAATCCAGGCTGTCATCGGGTGTAATGGTGATGACGTTCGGATTCATCACATCTGAAACCAGAACGAGTGATTCCAAATTATCGGTATCGGTGATGATCGGTTTCAGGTCATCCCATGAAATATAGCCGATGATTTTGCCCTGCTCGTTTTCCACCCAGTAGAGATTGGCGGTGCCGGTTGCGATGATCTTGATCAATGTCTTGAGCTTCATCGTAGCGTAAACCTTGTGAAACTCCAACGACATGACCTGTCCCACCCGTAAGTTTTTCAAGACATTCCATTCATGTTCGGATCCTGTAAGTAAACCCGCCTGCGTCAGCTCAGCGGCAGAGCCGGTGTCCTTGATGAATAGCTGGGCCGTCAGATAACTGCTAATTGTCGCCAAAAGCAGAGGCATGAACAGTTGTAAATTGCCGGTCATTTCGATTAGCAGGACGATCGCCGTAAGCGGCATACTGTGCGCTCCGGCTAATAGAGCGCCCATACCTGTTACGGCAAAAAGCGTAGGGTTCAGATGCGATCCGATGAGATAGTTTAGACTATTGGCAAATAGCGCTCCCAGGCCCGCCCCGATGAACAACAGCGGAGCGATCATTCCCCCATAACCACCAGCCGCCTGCATCCAGATCGTGAAACCGGATTTCAATGCAATCAAACCCAGCAGGAACAGTAAAGGAAACTTATTGACACTGATTTCACGAATAACCGGATAGCCGATTCCAAATAATTGCGGATAAAATATTCCGGCTAAACCGAGCAGAATGGCAGGTGGCATGAGTTTCCAAAACCAAGGCCAACGCCTTAAGGCCTGTGAGTAAAAACTCTGCAATCCTCTGGTCGTCCGGACGAATCCTAAAGCAAGCAGGCCGGCCAGGATCCCCAGTACGGCGAAAATCAAGATATCCCAATCGAGCTGATAAACAAATCCGGGCAAAGTTAATATTTTACCGGGACCAACCAGCATCGCCCGTAGGTAGCGGGCCGAATAGGCCGCGACAGTCAGCACAATGAAAGTCAGCGTCTGAAAGTTGCCCGCCAGCACTAATTCCAGGGCAAAAAAGACTCCGCCTAATGCGGCATCAAAGATCGTTGCAATGGCCGCGGCGATGCCGGCCGCCATGAGAATCCGGTAGCGGCGTTCGGGAACCCAGTAAAACCGACCCAACAGGGTGCCGGTAGCTGCGCCTAAATAGGCGGCCGGGATTTCGGCTCCTAAAGTTCCTCCGGATCCGAGAAAAATGACGGTGACCGCTAAATTGGAAAGCATTGCTCTGAAACGAATATAGGTTGTGCCGAGAATGCTGGCCTTAAGGATTTCGCTTGGATCCCTTTTACGAACTGAGCGCGGAAATATTTTGTGAATGACGGCGATAATGAGCAGTCCCGCGATTGGAATAAATACGGTACCCCACCCGGGAAAATGCCTGATAGCCTGCGGTAAAGTTTTGAAAAACAGATGTTCGGTGACCTGCAGAGACTTAAAAAAAGCAAGAGTAAAAAAACCGGTCAACACTCCAATAAGCACCGCTACCACCAGCCAACTGGCGTATTCTAAAATCGGGTTAATGCTCGCCGCCGTAACCTTGTTTTTGGGTGATTGGCCAAAACGGCGTTTGAGTAGCATGGAGAAATGTGACAATTTGAAAAGGTCCAGCGACACTTTACAGATACTTCGATTGATTATCTATGCCTTTTGGGAGGGAGAAATTGCACGATGAGTTCAAAATCCTTTACCACCATGAGAAAGTCGGTGAAAATTACCTCGGGCCGAGCTACGAAACAAGATTTGAGTTAAGGCGGCGGGATCAATTTGAGCCAGCGTGCGCAGATGTCTTTCGGCACCAGCGTCGAAGACAGGCCACCATCGCTTGGAGCAGTTAGATGTGTTTTCGCCTGCTCAACGGATCAGATAGATTTGCCGCTGAGGATGTGACAGAAATTCATAGCCATTGGGGGTGACAACGACCATCTCCTCCACGGTCGCTACTCCATGACCAGCGATCGGTAGGCGGGGTTCGATAGTGTACACTTGGCCAACTTCCAAGGGCAGCTCAATAGAAGAACCGTAACGTTCCCAGCGCGGGCCGAGCATTCCGGCGCCATCGTGAGTCGACCTACCGACCTGATGTCCCAATCCGTGGGGATATTCTGGATAGCCTCGGGCAACTATATGCCCGCGCGCCAGAGCGTCCACTTCGCACCCCTTCTTTCCGGGTTTAACAGCCTGCAGGGCTAAATTGACAGATTCCAGCAGGACATTAAAACCGGTGACTACTGGTTCGGGAGGGGACGTTTCATTATCTTTTAAAATGTACCAGGTACGTTGCAGGTCAGCGCAATAACCGGAGTACTTTACCCCAAAATCAATATTAAGGACATGTCCTTTTTCAATAAGGCGGGAAGTCGGATCGGCATGCGCCCCGGCCGACGCAGGTCCGGTGAATACCGCCGGGCAGGTACTGGTTTCCCAAGCTGTCGTCAGACCGCGTTTTTTTACTGCCCGTAGAATAAATTCCGCCACCTCTTTTTCACTGCGTCCGGGGCGAATAAAGTGCGAGGCGCTTTGTAATATTTTCTCGGTTATCGTAACAGCTTTTTTAATCAGTGCGAGCTCTGACGCTGATTTGCGTCCACGCAGTGCGGCAACTACTTTTTCTGCGGAAATAAAACGCTGTTGGAAAGGCGTGTCGGCCGTGTAGCGCATTAAAAGCTCGTACATACCATGAGTCAGCCCATCGGCCATGTAATCGTTTGGCGAATAGTTGATGGCAATGGTGCCGGGATTGATTTCTTCCAGGACTGCGCGCAGGACAGGCTTAATATCGCCAATATAAGTGCGGATTTCTTGAAACAACCCGGCTGTTCGCAGACGCTCCTGATCGAGACTTCCGACAATCGCCAAAGTGCGGCCCGTGGCCGTCAGGATAAAGGCGGACTGCCAGGTGCAATTGATGCCCGTTAGTAAATCCAGACTGGGATCGGGCAGTGTTTCGGTTTCCCGCACAAAAATCAACCACATATCAATTTTGAATTCTTTTAGAATTGCGATAGCCTGAGTTATTTTCTCTAGGTGCATAAAGTCTCCGGGTGATGTCAAAACCAGTTTAATTTAATAGGTTGTCGCTAATTCTTAAAAAAAAATACTGGAACAGTTAGCGGGGCAATAACCATTCCAGTATCTTCATCTAAGGGGAGCAGATTTTGCCGCTCAGTGCGTATCGCCCGCGCGGTTGGGGCTAATCGGGTTCGGGTAGTGAACTGCCTCTTGGTTGGGGGTTCAATCGAACTGCATCCTGTTATCAAAAAACCGGGAATTTATTCTTCAAATGCAGTGCCAGAACCGGAAAGGAATTGAATTACAGAGGGTTAGAACAGATTCGAACGGCTAGTTTATGTGACTTACCGGACACGTAACGTGGCTCCTGCACCACGTATAGACCGCTTTTATTGAGGGGTCGGGATGATTGTTTTCAAAAAAAGACCGGTTTTTGACTGGGGGTGTTTAACTACGGCTTCCGGGGTGCCCTCAGAAACGATATAGCCGCCCGCTTCGCCCCCTTCGGGCCCCAGATCGATGAGATGGTCAGCCGTTTTAATTACATCTAAGTTATGTTCGATGACTATGACCGTATTGCCCTGATCGACCAGGCGGTTGAGCACATTAAGGAGCATTTTAATGTCCTCGAAATGTAAGCCCGTGGTCGGCTCATCGAGGATATAGAGCGTTTTACCGGTGCTGAGTTTGCTCAACTCGGTGGCGAGTTTGATGCGCTGGGCTTCTCCTCCCGAAAGAGTCGTAGCCTGTTGACCTAACTTAACGTATCCCAGCCCGACATCCAGCAGGGTTTGGATTTTTTTGCGGATGGAAGGGATGTTCTGGAAAAATTGGTAGGCTTCACTAATGGACAAATTCAATACATCGGCGATGCTCAGACCTTTGTATTTTACCTCGAGCGTATCACGGTTGTAGCGCTGTCCTTTACAAACCTCACAGGGGACATAAACGTCGGGCAGGAAATGCATCTCAATTTTGCGGATGCCGTCACCTCCACAGGCTTCACATCTTCCGCCCCTGACGTTGAACGAAAAGCGACCCGGCGCGTAGCCGCGGATTTTGGATTCTTTGAGATTGGCAAATAGATCGCGGATAAAAGTAAATGTGCCAGTGTAGGTTGCCGGATTGGAACGGGGAGTGCGCCCGATCGGTGATTGGTCAATATCAATGACCTTGTCCAGGTATTCGAGACCCTTAATACTGGAGTATTTCAGTGGCAAGCGTTGAGTTCCATAAAAATAACGGTGCAGGATCGGGAACAGGGTTTCATTAACCAAACTACTTTTGCCTGAGCCGGACACTCCAGTGACGCAGATGAATTTGCCAAGCGGGAATTTAACGTCGATATTTTTTAAGTTGTTACCAGAGGCACCGCATAAACAGAGACTCCGTCCGTTACCCGGACGCCGTCTCTGCGGCAGAGGAATGGTTTTCTTTCCGGAAAGATAGGCACCGGTCAGCGACTGTGGAGCGTCGAGGATCTCTGCTGGCGTTCCAGTGAAAACCACCTGCCCTCCGGCTTCGCCGGCGCCCGGTCCGAGATCGATCAGATAATCCGCCGCCAGCATGGTTTCCTTGTCGTGTTCGACGACCAGAACCGTATTGCCAATGTCGCGCAGGCGTGTCAGGGTACTGATCAAGCGTCCGTTATCGCGCTGATGTAATCCAATGCTCGGTTCGTCCAGGATGTACAAAACCCCTACCAGTTGCGAACCGATCTGCGTCGCGAGTCGAATACGCTGGGCTTCGCCGCCGGAGAGGGTGAAGGTCGTTCGGTCCAGCGTCAGGTATTCGACACCCACATTGATCAGGAACCCAATCCGCTCGTTGATTTCTTTCAGAATCTGGTGGGCGATCTGTTCTTCGGTTGCGGTCAGTTTCAAGTTGTGAACGAATTCGCGTAGGCGGGTGATGGAAAGGGCGGTGACGTCGCTGATTGACTTTCCGTTAATTTTTACTGCCAGGCTCTCCTTGCGGAGCCGCGCTCCCTGGCACTGCGGGCACTTTTTCGTGCTCATGAATTGTTGGATCCAAGTACGAATCCCCGCCGAGGTGGTTTGTTTATAGCGCCGGCTGAGATTATTAATGATTCCTTCAAAAGGCGCACGGTATTCACCGCTCATGCGTTCCGAGCGATAGGCGATCGAAAGGGAATCGCCTTCGGTACCGTACAGCATTACGTGTTGAGCTTCTGGCGTCAGATTGCGAAAGGGGGTAACGAAGTCGAAGTTGTACCGCCGCGCCAGGCTTTTCAGGATCGCCGAATACCAGGAGCCGCGCGGCTGTTCGCCCAACGGTACGATTGCGCCCTGGCTCAGGCTTTTGGAAGGATCCGGCACGAGTAGTTCCGGGTCAATTTCCATCTGGGTTCCCAGACCGTCGCAGGTCGGACAGGCGCCAAAGGGGCTGTTGAACGAGAACATCCGGGGTGAAATTTCTTCGTAGCTGATGCCGCAATCGGTGCAGGCTAATTTTTCACTGAAAATCTGTTCCTGTTCGCTGTTGATCTGGATTAGCATTAATCCGGAGCCGATTTTCAAGGCCAGGTCCACGGACTCGCTCAGCCGCTCCTTGATGCCGGGCTCAATGACCAGACGGTCGATCACCACTTCGATGTTGTGTTTTTTATTTTTATCGAGTTGGATGGGCTGGTCAACTTCACAGATTTTACCATCGACGCGCACCCGCACAAAACCCTCGCGACGCACCTCCCGGAAAATTTCCCGGTACTCGCCCTTGCGACCGCGGACCAGCGGCGCCATAATCAGGAGCCGGCTGTCAGGCGGCAGGTTCAGAATCGTATCCACGATTTGCTGGGCAGTTTGCCGTTCGATTTTCTTACCACATTGATAACAGTAGGGCGTTCCGACCCGCGCAAACAACAGGCGCAGGTAATCGTAAATCTCGGTCACCGTACCGACCGTGGAGCGCGGATTGCGGGAGGCGGATTTTTGTTCGATGGAGATCGCCGGCGAAAGTCCTTCGATGAAATCCACGTCCGGTTTTTCCATCAGGCCGAGGAATTGCCGCGCATAGGCTGAAAGGGACTCCACATAGCGGCGTTGCCCTTCAGCGTAAATAGTATCAAAAGCCAGGGAAGACTTGCCCGAACCCGACAAACCGGTGATGACCACCAATTTGTCGCGGGGTATCTGTACGTCGATATTTTTCAGGTTATGCTCGCGGGCGCCCTTGATGATTAAGTATTCACTGCTCATCGTTTATCCTGAAATCACCATCCGTAGAAATTAGCATATCCCGACGGTAAACCAAAGATTTTTCTGCAGAAAAACCGCACAATTCTTTTCTTTGGGCATTATCGGGCGGTGCTTATATTTGCAGGCGTGAAGACCGCAAATATTGAATAAAAGGAGATTCCCGATGAGCGCCAATCCCGGACTGGACGAAGCTACTCGCGCGATGATAATTGAGACCATTGGCGCGCTCCGCCGCGAATTGCTGACCCGCGAGAAGATTCTCGAGCTCGATGACAATAGCGAATTTCCACAGGAGATCATCCGTGAATTGCTAAGCGAGCGCATTGGCTTGCAATTGGTCTTTATTCCGCAGGAATACGGTGGGCTGGGCGGCAATGCCTATGACACTTACCGCGTGTCGGTTGTATTGGCGCAAATCTGTTTAGGGGTGGCTACAGCGTTTCTGGCGATTCATCTCGGCGCCGAACCGCTATTGCTTTTCGGGACGGAAGAACAAAAGCGCATCTGGTTGGGCAGGATCGTCAATGACGGCGCCATCGTCGCCTACGCCGTGACCGAAGCCGACGCCGGCAGTAATCTCGATGCCATCAAGACCAAAGCTGAACCGTTGACCGATGATTCGGGTCAGATCATAGCCTATCGCCTGAACGGCAGTAAGCAATTCATTTCCAATGGCGGCTATGCCGATTTTGTGTCGCTGTTAGCCAAAACTCCGCAGGGCGCGACGTTTTTCATCATTGACGGACAGAGCGAAGGTTTGAATCGCGGCAAGCCGGAACACAAGCATGGCATCCGGGCTTCCAATACCTCGCCGCTGACTTTAGACAATGTTATTGTCCCGGCTGAAAATATCATCGGCGGCGAGCCGGGAATGGGTTTGAAGCAGGCGAACGAAGTTTTTGCCTATACGCGGTTGATGGTCGCCGCTTTCGGGTTGGGCGCGGGATTGTCGGCGATGGAGAAGGCCGTTAAATTTGCCAGCGAACGCATTCAATTCGGCACGCCCCTGCTGGAAAAACAAGGCTACACCCACAAATTGCTCGTGCCGAATATTGTCCGCTTGACTGCCGCCCAAGCTTATATCGAGGAAATTGCCCGGCGGATTGACTCCGGGGATACTGAAATCATGGTCGAGGGCTCCATCGCCAAATATTTTGCGACAGAAGCCGGCAATACTGCCGCGGAAGCCGCCATCCAGGCACTCGGTGGGTACGGCTACATGCATGAATACGAGGTTGAAAAGATCAAACGCGACGTTCGTATTACCACGATTTACGAAGGAACCAGCGAAATTCAGCAGAATATCATTTACCTCTTTCGCTGGCGGACAACCATCAAATCCAAAGGCGAATTCTATCGCGGTCTGGCAGAAGAAATGCGCCTGCTGTCCAAACAATCCGGCCTTGAATCGTCCGCGATCATCGCGCAGGCCGTGGCATTACTCAACGACCTGATTTTCTTCGCCCATAACAACAAACTCACCCGCCAGCAACATGTCCAGTTCCTGCTGGCGGACATGATCAGCTGGACGGAAGTTGCTATGGCTTTAGCCAGGAAAACTGTCGAACATATTAAGCGGGCTGAATTAGATTCAGATAAGCTCAAATCTATCCTGCGGATTTTTGTAGCAGAGACTGTGAGACTGGTCTCTAATAAGAGTCTGGAAATTATGCTGGGCAGTGCAACCGTGAACGAGGAAACCAAAAAGGAATATCTGGAAAAACTACACCACCTGGATTCAGTAAACGCGGAACAGAATATCATTAACGAGATGGATAAAATCTTACTTTGAAAAAAACATTAGCAATAACCATTAGTGACTTTGTATTCTTGTGGTTTGGAAATCAGAGGTAAAAATGCGACCAGTGGCAATCATCATCCGGGACGGCTGGGGCTACAATGAAAATCCCAGAGGCAATGCTGTGCTGGCGGCTCGGACGCCGAACATCAATTCATATAAACAAAAATATCCCTGGACTTTGCTGAAGTGCAGTGGCGAAGCTGTCGGTTTACCGGAAGGTTATCAGGGCAGTAGCGAAGTTGGGCACCTGAATATGGGCGCCGGACGCATCGTGATCCAGGAACTGAAACGCATCGACGACGGACTCTCAGACGGCTCGCTGTTCGCATCGCCCAAATGGAAGAACCTGGTAGCCAACTGGAAAGCCCGCCACTCGACTTTTCACCTATTCGGCCTTTTGCAGGATGAGGGTGTGCATGCGCATCAGGAGCATTTGTTCAAGATCATGCGCCGTGCGCGTCAGGAATTTCCGGACGGCGCAATGATTGTTCACCCGTTCCTCGACGGGCGTGACACACCGCCCCGTAGTACCCTGGAATATATCGCCAAACTTAATCGCATCATGGCTGAAGTTGGCCATGTCAATATCGGTACGATTATGGGACGCTATTATGGCATGGATCGTTCAAAAAATTGGAACCTGACCGATATCGCCTATCATTGCATCGTACTGGCTGAGGGTCGCAAGGCCGCGACTGCCGAAGAGGCCGTCCGGGAATCCTATGCCAACGACAAGACTCCCGACAATGTCGAGATGTTCGACGAATATATTCCTCCCTATGTCATTGGCGGCTATGCCGGAATAAAGGACGGCGACGTCATTCTGCATACCAATTACCGGCAGGATCGCGCAATTCAATTGAGTAAAGCCTTTGTTGACCCGGAATATCCCGGCCAACTCAAAGCCAAGCCAAAGATTACCTATCTCGGCTTTACTCAGTACTATGATGAATTCACGGAATATCTGCTCGACTCGATGAGCGCCGGCGGCGGCATGAACAAACTGCTCGGCGAAGTCGTCGCGGCGGCCGGTTTGCGCCAGTTACGGATTGCCGAAACCCAAAAATTCCGCCACGTCACCAGCTTTTTCAATGGCAAATCCACCACTCCCTACCCGCTGGAGGAGCAGGTGGAGATCAAAGGCCGTTTCGATCCGGCAACTTTTGCCAGCCATCCCGAAATGGACGCTTACAACGTTACCGACGAACTGCTGAAACGCCTTGAAAACAACCCATACTCACTGATAGTCGTTAACTATGCCAATGGCGACATGGTCGGGCACACCGGTATTTTCGACGCCGCGCGCAAAGCCATTGCAATCGTCGATGAAAACGTCGGGAAAGTCGTCAATCGTCTGCTTGAACTCGACGCCCAGATCCTGATCACCGCCGACCACGGCAATTCCGAACAGATGATTGATTACGAAACCGGTATGACCAAGACCAGTCACACGCTCTTTCCGGTGGAATTGATCTATGTTGCGCGTGATTCGGCCGGGAAGCCTCTTAAATCCGGCGGCAAACTATCCGATATCGCACCGACAGCTTTAAAGTTACTCGGCCTGGAACTCCCGCCGGAAATGACGGCGGAGTGCTTGATCTAAGGGTCAGGACAACGGCGTCGGGGACGATTGACAGATATTCAGGAATTCATCGGTAAGCATCCGGCACAGGAAGCGACGGTACTCAGCCGTCGAACGTTGATCATCAATTGGTTTGACGGTGCGCTCAATGCAATCCGGAATAGAATCAATCTGTCCGGCGAGAAATAGTCGCTCGGCCTCATAGGCTCTGATGACCGTCGGCCCGACAGAGCCGTAGGTTAAACGGATTTCTTTGGTATCCGGCAAGTATAGACCGAGAAACGCAACTTTGGAAAGCGCTAAGGCTTTGCGGGTGCCGATTTTACGGTAGTGATGTTTGTAATTATGGGGAATGGTCAGGCGAACGGCGGTTAGCAGTTCCTCCGGGCGGAGAATGGTTTGTTTCGGGCCGGTAATGAAATCGGTGATTGTGACCAGCCGGGTAGTGGAGGCCGATTCGAGTACCAATTCGGCGTCCAAGGCGTACAGCACCGGGAGAGTGTCGGCGGCGGGGGAGGCGTTGATGATGTTTCCGCCAAAAGTTGCGCGGTTGCGGATCGAGGGCGCTGCAAGACCGACGATGGCTTCGGTCAGCGGCGGAAGAACCTGGTCGGCTTGCCGCAGATACTGCGAAAATGTCACGCCGGCGCCGATGGTCAGTTTTTGTCCATCAATGACAATTTGTTGGAGTTCAATTAAATCGGCAATGTTCACAAAGTGCGTCGGAGAATCGGTTTGGCGGGCAGGTTGCCGGGCGACATTTTTTAAATTTACTAACAGGTCGGTGCCTCCGGCAAGCAGATGAGCCGGCTGTTGATCCAACACTGCGAGCGCCTCGGCTTTGGTCGTGGGCCGATGAAAAATTAATTTATCGTACCACATGCTTTGCTGGTCCTAGCGGCTGTCTGCACGGCCTCGATGATTTTCTTATACCCGGTACAACGGCAGAGATTGCCGGCCAGCGCCGCCTTGATTTCGGGTACGGTCGGTTGGGGATTTTGCTGTAATAAGGCGTAGACTGTGATGACGATTCCCGGAGTGCAGAATCCGCACTGCACCGCGCCAGTATTTTCGAAAGCTTTGAAGATAGAAGGAGCATCAAGACCCTCAATGGTGGTGACGGCATGGCCATGGCACTGTCCGAGCAGGACCAGACAGGCGTTGACCGGTTGACCATCGAGCAGAACCATACAAGCTCCGCATTCACCCTCTCCGCATCCTTCTTTTGTGCCGGTCAAATGCAATTCTTCACGTAAAAAATCGAGCAATCTCATCGAAGGGGAAGCTTTCGTTGAATAAGAGATACCGTTGACAGTAAGAAGAATATCACTAACCGCGGAGGGAGCTGAGGGCGCCGAATTTTTAATATTATTAATTTTATCCGCCAATCTTATTTTCTCCACGCTTACCGTGAACTCTGCGGTGAATTATTTCCGGCGTCAGTGGAATCTCGTAAAACTCAACTCTCAGGGCGTTTTCGACTGCTCCAACGTAAGCGGCGGGAATGCCGACCAGGGGCTGTTCACCGACACCCTTGGCGCCATAGGGGCCGCGGGAATATGGTTCTTCGATGATAATCGGTTCAATCAGCGGCGCATCCAGCGTCGTGGGGATGATGTAGTCGGTCAGGCTGGCCTGCTTGAGGTGGCCTCCGCTGACGGTCAGCTGCTCTAAGCTGGCATAGCCCAGTCCCTGCAATGTGCCGCCTTCGATCTGACCTTCGACCATTACAGGGTTGATAGCTTTGCCGATGTCATGCGCGGCAGTGACTTTTTCGACCGTGACTTCACAGGTCAGGGAGTCGACCCGTACTTCCACCACGGCCGCCGCCCAGGAGAAAATTGGGTAGGCATCGCCGATAAAGTGGTCTTCATCCCAAACCACGTCATCCGGAACTTTGTAAATCCGGTTGGCAGAGACGATCTGATCTTTTGCAAGATGCGCCGCGGCTTTTTGGCGGAAATCTGACTTTGACGGCTCCGTCCCGACGGTCTTATACAGATCCAGACAACACTGGTAAACCAGACCACCGATGATCATGGTTGTTCGTGAAGCTACGGTCGGGCCGGAATTGGGGACCTCGGCGGTATTGGGAGTCATCACCTGCACTTCCTGAATGGGCAAGCCCAGCGTCTCGGCGGCAATCTGGCGCATGACCGTGATCATACCCTGACCCATGTCCACCGTCGCCAATCGCAGGCGAGCGCCACCCGCCAGACTGTAATCCACTGTGGCGCTGGCCTTGATGATTTCTTCGCCTTTGCCGGTGAAACCGCAACCGTGGAAAAAAGTGGTCAGCCCGATGCCCTTGAGGATTCGCGCCGGACGCTCCTGTTGGCAATAAGAGCGATATTTATGCACGAAGTCGGTACGTCGGACTACGGCCGTAAGCGCTTTGGACAGACCGATGGACTCTTTCAGCAGTTGCCCGGTGGCGGTGCGGTCGCCCCGGCGCAGAAGGTTGATTTTTCGCAAAGTATAGGGATCAATTCCCAGACGATAGGCGGCATGATTCATTTGCATTTCAATGGGGAAAAAAGCCTGCGGTGCGCCGAACCCTCGGAATGCACCCGCTGGCAATTGGTTGGTGGCAACCGCCTGGGCGACCAGCCGAATGTGAGCGCAGCGGTAAGCACCCGGCGCCGCCAATGCCGCCCGTGCTAAGACGACTTGCGAAAGGGTACTGTGGGCTCCGCCATCCAGAACCAGATCAATTCCCAGACCGGTAAGCTTATGCGAAGAATCGAAAGCGATTTTATGCACTGTTCGCGAGGGATGACGTTTGGTCGTACAGAGGATATCTTCTCCGCGGTCATAGATCATCTTGACTGGTTTGCCGGTTTTCAGGGCTAACAGCGCGGCATGTCCCGCCAGCAAGGAGGGAAATTCTTCCTTGCCCCCGAAAGCCCCGCCGGTTATCGCTTGCTCAACCACAATATCGTCCGGGCTCAATTTAAGCGACGGAGCTATGCCTTTCTGGATGTAAAACGGACACTGCATTGAACCGATGATTTTGACCCCGCGTCCCAAAGGCCAGGCGAGCATCCCCTGCGGTTCAAGATAAACGTGTTCCTGATAACCGGTATGGTAGGTCGCCTCCAATTCAAAGGCACTATCGCTGAAAGCTTGCTCCGGATTGCCCTTGATGTAAGCATAGCTCTTAAAAATATTGTCAGTGTTATAAATCGGCGGAGAGTCACCGCTGAGCGCGGCTTCCAAATCGTCAATTACCGGTAAATCGGCATACTCAATTTGAAACTGACCTGAAAGGGCCAGTAATTGATCCCGATCGGGTCCCGCCAGAAGCGCAATTGGTTCACCAACATAGTTGACAGTCGTTGCCGCCAAAAGCGGTTGATCGCGGTTGAACAGGGCAACGTAATTTTCGCCGGGAATATCGCGGGCTGTAAGATAGATGACTCCATCAGGCAAGGCGGGTGCGGTAATCTTGACTATGCGCGCCCGCTGTCGGCTGGAACGCACCGTGGCACCGTACAGCATGCCAGGTAAAGAATAATCATCAATATATCGGGCAGTCCCCCTGATTTTAGCAATCGCGTCGCCCCGCGGAACGGCGCGGCCGACATATAGGTTTTGCTTTGCTGAGATTTTCACGATAAGTAAAAATACGCTATTTGGGTGAAAAATGACAGAGTGATTTTACTTTCGCGGGAGTTTCATTGGTGTGGATAGCTGACAGGGCAAAGCGATTATAATGTCTGATCGAATGCATAAATGAAGAGTAATTAAGATTCAGCAGCTCTTCCAGAAGGAATTCAATGTGCAGGTTTTTAGTCGTACCCCGCAAATGTCCTACGCAGGATTCGAATTTTGCCTAATGGTAAATCGGGGAAAACGGCAAGCGCTATGATAAAAAATGCTTGACAATTTCTGGCAGAAAGTCTATTTTTAAGCGGGTAAGTAAAATAGGGGCTTAGACCATGAAAAGAAAAATTGTAAGAGTTGGCGCCAGCTTATGTATATTGTTACCCAAGGAAATAATTCGGGTCATGGGCTGGGATTTCGATGATGAAATTGATCTGATTCTTGACGAGGAAAAAGAGGTTGTCGTGCTACGCAATCCAAAACCCGTTAAGATCGAGAAAAAGACGATGTTAGACCGCTTTGACCATTTCGAGGAAGAGTATGGTCAGGCTTTCGAAAACCTGTCGGTTAATACACCGACGCAAACATAAGGAAAGATGCCATGCGCAGAAAAGTAATTCGGGTCGGTTCCAGTAAAGGAGTCCTGTTGCCGCGGGAAGTTACCAAAGCGATGAGCTGGGAATTTGGTTCGGAGATTGAGCTGACAGCTGATGAAGCCAAACACGAGGTCTATCTGAAAACCCTGAAGGTCACCATCCCGGACGACTACGAAATTGAACATCTGCATCAGCTCGAAGATATCTTCCAGGAGTACAATAATTTGCTGGGAGGTTTCAATGACTAAAGATCAAGTTCGCCAGATTAAACTGATTTGCTACGCCAACTGGCTGATAACCGAGAAGGTGGGGGGCGACAAAGGCGTCCGCGATTTGCAGATGCTGAAAGCCACGGTCACCTTGCCGGGTGGGCTGTCCCTGACTTGCTTTTTAGGTGAAAAGCTGCCCAATCGTAAAGACCTGTTCCTGCAGTTAGGCTGGTTTATTTTTTACATGTTGGATAGCGAGCCCTTCAATGCCCGCAACCGCACCACGACCCTTTTGCTCCTGCTCTGGGTATTGCGATACTACCGCCTGGGTTTTGATGCCCCGGAGTTTGCCGAATACATCCGGACTCTCGATACTCTCAAGCACGGCAATTCCGACATTTCGCTCTGGTTGGCCAACCATTGTCGCTAAGCGCTCCCATTAATTGGTGATGCAGGAATAACATGCCTGGTCATGGCGCTCCTGCCGATGAATACCCTGCGGAGAATTTGATCCGCGCCGCCCGGGGCGAAATTAATTGTGACCTGCTGATTAGTAACATTCGCCTGGTGAATCTGCTGGCGGGCGAGATTTATCCGACCGAAGTGGCGATTCATGCCGGCTACATCGTCGGATTTGGCGATTACACCGCTGACACACAAGTTGATGGACAGGGTGCGTATTTAGCTCCGGGTTTAATTGATGGGCATGTCCACCTTGAAAGCTCCTTGCTGGCTCCGGTGGAATTTGCCAATGCCGTCGTGCCGCATGGCACCACCACCCTGATCTGTGATCCGCATGAAATTGTCAATGTATCAGGAGCAGCTGGCTTGGAATTTATGCTTACCAGCAGCGCTGACCTGCCTCTCGATATCTTTTTTATGCTGCCATCCTGTGTACCGGCAACCGACCTGGAGACGGCAGGTGCGCGCCTGAAGGCGACTGACCTGCAGGAGTGGATTGACCATCCGCGCGTCCTTGGTCTCGGTGAGCTGATGAATTACCCCGGCGTGCTAATGCGCGATCCGGAGGTCATGGCCAAAATGCGTATCGGGCGTTCTCGCCTGATTGATGGTCACGCGCCTTTGGTAACCGGGCGCGACTTGTCGGCTTACATCAGTGCCGGTATCGGCTCCGATCATGAGAGCACCGCTTTGGCGGAAGCCCGCGAGAAACTCCGGAAAGGAATGTTCCTGATGATACGGGAGGGCTCAGCCGCCCGCAACCTGGAAACGCTGCTGCCACTGGTTAATCATCTCAACGCCCGTGGCTGTGGTTTTGTTACCGACGACCGGCATCCCGATTTTCTGATGGACCACGGTCATATAGATTCGATGGTGAGAACGAGCCTGTCCCGCGGACTTGACCCGCTCCTCGCCCTGAGCCTGGGCTCGCTCAATACCGCCCGGCACTTTGGCCTGCAAGACCGCGGCGCAATCGCCCCCGGCTACCGGGCGGATCTGATCCTGTTTGACGATTTTGAAAACTTTAATATCCGGCAGGTCTATCACAAGGGACGTTTAGTTGCCCAGGAAGGCCAGATGATAGCACCTGCCAGTTCTGCCTGCCAGACGACTATCGCCTCGGTGAACTGTCCGCCGGTTGATATTGCTGACCTGGAGATCAGAGCGAGCTCTCGGAGGATGCAGGTCATCGAAATCATTCCGGGTCAAATATTAACGCGTAAGGTTATCTGCGACGCTACGGTTGTGGAAGGATGTGCGGTAAGCGACCCACAGCGTGACATTTTTAAAATTGCGGTCATTGAACGCCATCGGGCGACGGGCAATATCGGATTGGGTTTTGTGCGCGGACTGGGCTTGCGCAATGGTGCTCTGGGCTCGACTGTTGCTCACGATTCCCATAATATCATTGTGGTGGGCACCAATGATACGGATATGCTCACGGTGATTGAAACCATTCGTAATCTGCAGGGAGGGCAGGTCGTGGTCAGTCAGGGTAAAGTGTTGGCCGCCCTGCCTTTGCCGATTGCCGGTCTGATGAGCACTCAGCCGCTGGCTGCGGTGCGCGAGATGTGCGATCGGCTCGCTAACGCTGCTCGCCAGCTCGGATGTGGGCTGGAGAATCCCTTTATGACGCTCTCGTTTTTAGCCCTGCCGGTCATTCCGGAGCTGAAAATCACGGATCGCGGTCTGGTTGATACTGCAAAATTTGCCCACGTTGAGCTCTTTATTCCTGATTGAAACTTGCTCTGTCCGCAGGGTTTACTCTTTCCGATTGCGTCCACAACATGTAATTTACTGACCGGATCAAGCGAGGTTGGCATTGAAAACGTGTAAAATCATCGCCGTTTTAAGTATCAGCGTAACTATGGCAATGGCCCAAAGCGAGTTGCGCTTCAGCGAGTTGGGTGATTTTCAGCTCGAGAGCGGAGCCGTGATAAAAAATTGCCGGATCGGTTATCGGATTTATGGTGAACTGAACTCGGCGCGCAGTAATGTGATTTTGTATCCAACCTGGTTCGGTGGAACGAGTCAAGAAATTGGCAAACTGATTAGTCCGGAAAAATTGGTTGATTTGCCAGGCTATTGCATCATTGCCGTAGACGCTCTTGGCAACGGAGTTTCCTCCTCGCCCTCAAACAGTCGGGAACAGCCCGCTACAGCATTTCCGGTTTTCAATATTCGCGACATGGTGCGTACCCAGTACCGGCTGTTGACCGAACATTTGGGGATTAAACATTTGGCTGGTTTGATTGGCGGTTCGATGGGCAGTTTTCAGGGTTTTGAGTGGCTGGTGCTGTACCCCGGATTTATTGACCGGGCGGTACTATATGTCTGTTCACCCTGTTTGACTTCCTATGACCGTCTGCAAATTCATACACAGCTTGTCTGCATCAACGAGGCGCGCCGGTGTGGGCAGTCCGAGCAGGTTATTGCCAAACAGCTGGACATGTTTACCGCTCTCTTTGCCCAGACCCCGCAATACCGGGTGCGCACGACTCCCATTACCCAGTTTGACGACTATCTGAGCGCTTTCGAAAAAAGCGGATCCTCGACCTTTACCGTGGATAATCGGGCCAGTCAGTTATTGGCTATGGCAAATCATGACATCGGGGCTTCCTGGGGCGGCTCGCTCAGTCGCGCCGCGCAGTCCATCCAGGCTCGGGTACTTATTGTTGTAGCGCAAAAGGATATGTTGGTGAATCCACAACCGGCCCTGGATTTTGCGCCGCTCATCCGGGCGCAGGTAATGGTATTGGAAAATGACTGCGGGCATTTAGGCGTGAACTGCGAAATGCAAAAGGTGCGTAAGGCAATCGGCGAATTTTTCAGTCAAACGGTAAAATGAGATGGGGAAATTATGAAAACCGGGAAATGCAAGAGCATCAAAACGAAAATCGGTGATTTTGCCCTGCAGATTGACTTCCTCGGAATTGCGAAGAGGAAAAAGGCTTAGACCGTCCCGCCATGGAGACTTACGACCTCGGATTGGCTTGGAATTGGGAGTACGACCGAACATTTGTTCAGACACTCAGCCAGACTTTCCAGAAACGTGAACTCCGACTGTTCGAGGTTGGTCATCATAATGTCGTCGAGGTGCTTCACGCTCTCCAGAAGCGAGAACTCTGCTGGCGGGCTTTCTGGGACCGGGCGGGCGACAGCGACGGAGCTTTTCTGCCGCTGGTCAATTGGACTGAGCGCCAACCGTTATTCAACCTGAACGAAATGGCCAAGGCTCGCCGCGCCTGGAATAAGGCAACGATGCACTTGGAATTTATTACCGCCGGAGTACACACGCCCTATACGCTGGTTCTGGATCCATATCAGACCCATCCACAGTTACCTGAGTTGGATCTGAATGTGTTGGGCGCGAATTTCATCATCAAACCGGCTCACGGCGGAGGTGGCGAAGGAGTCGTCACGGGCGCCAACAGTCGCGAACAGGTTGCGCACGTCCGCCAGCAACATCCCACTGACCATTATCTCCTGCAAGCGCATATCGCGCCAGCCCACATCGCCGGGAAACCCGCCTGGTTTCGCATCATTTATTGTTTAGGGGATCAGCATATTTGCTGGTGGAATACGGATACCCACGTCTACTCCCTGCTTACACCGACGGACCAGGAATTAATTGATTTACCTGCCATCAGGGCGACGATGCAGACTATTGCCGCTGTCTGTGGACTGGATCTTTTTTCATCGGAAATTGCCCTGATGCCCGATGGTCGGCTGATTGCGGTAGATTACATCAATGATCCGCTTGATCTGCGCCTGCAATCTTGTGCGGCGGACGGTGTTCCGGACTCCATCATCGCGGCCATTGCGGAGAAAATTGCCGAGGCCATAGCAACATTGCGGCCGGAACAATCGCTACAAAATCATAGGAATTTTTTGCTCCAGCTCTTAAATTCTATCCGGCAAACCAAAAAGGAGCCTTTTAAGTCAAACCCGTGAGTTGGCAAAGGCAAAATAGAAACCCAAATCCACCTACAGGGTGGAATTTTTATTTTTGGAGTAACCTATGGAATTCAAGATCAAGTCCCGGCTTGCCGACGAGCAGGGCTTAAATCGGACCGTCACGCGCCTGGCGCACGAAATTGTCGAACGTTGTAAGGGGACAGAAAACCTGGTATTGGTGGGAATTCGTACCCGCGGTGAGTTCCTGGCCAAAAGAATAGCGCGCAAGATCGAGGAAATCGAAGCCGTCAAACTGCAGGTCGGCGTACTCGATATCGTATTGTACCGGGATGATTTTCGCCTGAAAAGTAAATTGCCCAAGGTTGAGGTGACCGACATCCCCTTCAGTGTAGATGATAAAATCGTGATCCTGATTGATGATGTGGTCTATACCGGACGTACCACTCGCGCGGCCCTGGATGCCCTGATGGACTTCGGGCGTCCTTCCGCCATCCAGCTGGCGGTGCTGGTAGACCGGGGACATCGGGAACTGCCGATTAAAGCCGATTACATCGGAAAAAATGTGCCGACCGCCAATGGCGAAGAAATTCGCGTCCTAATGCAGGAAATTGACGGCCGGGATGAAATCCTATTGGTGGAGGAGGCTGGTAGATGAGTTTAAGTATCCGGCATCTTTTTGGTCTGGAGGGTGTCCCGCGTGAGGATATTGCCGCCATCCTGAACACTGCGTTTTCCTTCCGCGAAGTTCTGGAGCGACCGATCAAGCGTGTCCCGACTTTGCAGGGCAAAACGATCGTCAACCTCTTTTTTGAAAATTCAACCCGCACCCGCATTTCCTTTGAGCTGGCGGAAAAACGCCTGTCAGCCGATACGGTTAATTTCTCCGCTTCCGGCAGTAGTTTGGCCAAGGGGGAAAGTCTCAAGGATACCGTGCGCAACCTGTTTGCCATGAAGATGGACTGTGTCGTCATGCGCCATGCCGTGCCCGGTTCCGTGAAACTGTTAGCCCAGTTCGTTGATGCGGTAGTCATCAATGCCGGGGATGGCACGCATGAACATCCCACGCAGGCCCTGCTCGACATGATGTCCCTGCAGGAGAAGTTCGGTAATTTGGAAGGACTGAATGTGGCGATCATCGGCGACATTCGTCATAGCCGGGTGGCGCTGTCCAATATTTTCGGACTCCGCACCATGGGTGCCAACATCGTCCTATGCGGACCGCCGACCTTTATTCCGTTCGGAGTAGAAGCGTTGGGGGTAAAAGTGACCCACAACTTGGACGAGGCGTTGTCCTTTGCCGATGCCATCAATGTGCTCCGTATTCAGAAAGAGCGGCAGGGGAAGGGATTGATACCTTCCTTACGGGAATATCGGGCCGTTTTCGGGATCACGCGGGAGCGTTTGGAAAAACTTAAAAAACCCCTGACCATTATGCATCCCGGGCCAATCAATCGCGGAGTGGAAATTGATACAGAAATAGCCGACAGCGAACATTCCCTGATCCTGCATCAGGTGTTGAACGGTGTTGCTATCCGTATGGCGACCCTGTTTCTGCTGTTAGGTGGCAAATAAAACGGAGCAAGACGAAAAATGGAAATCAAGCTGCTAAAAGATCGCATTCTCTTCAAGAATGCAATCGTTGATGACCCTTTCCGGAATCAGAGTTACCCGTCTGACTTGCTGATCGAGCATGGCAAACTCAAGTTGATGGGAAAAGACTTGCCGTCGGAGGGCGTGAAGGTTGTCGAGGACCTCAAAGGTAAACATATTGCCCCGGGTTTTACTGATCTGCATGCGCACCTGCGCGAACCCGGTCACGAAGACGAGGAAACGCTGAGTTCCGGCAGTCGGGCGGCGCTGGCCGGCGGGTTTACGACAGTCTGCTGTATGCCCAATACCGAACCGCCGCTCGATTCCCAGGAAGCCGTCCGCTTCATTTACCGGCAATCCGCTGACTTGTTAGTCAGGATTTTACCCATTGCCGCGCTAACCAAGGGGCGCCGGGGCGAAGAGCTGACCGATATGGTGGAATTAGCGGAAGCTGGAGCCGTGGCCTTTTCCGATGATGGCTCACCGCTGGTTAATCCGGCCGTGATGCGTTTTGCCCTGGAATATTCGCGCCTGACCGGCAAGCCGATCATCAACCACGCTGAGGACCCCGCCCTGCGGGCGGAGGGCCTGATGCACGAGGGGATTGTCTCTACTCAATTGGGTTTGCCGGGCAATCCCGCCCTAGCGGAGGAACTGATGGTCTACCGCGACCTGCGCTTAACCCAGTTCACCAGAGCCCGCCTGCACATTCCCCATGTTTCAACTGCCGGAGCGGTTGATCTGATTCGTCGGGCAAAAGCCGAGGGCTTAGACGTCAGCGCCGAAGTCACTCCGCATCATATCTCCCTGACCGATGAATACTTGCGTAACTTCGATGCCAACGGCAAAGTTGCGCCACCCCTGCGGTCGGAAACAGATCGCCAGGCGCTGATAGCGGGGCTGAAGGATGGCACACTCGATGCCATTGCCACCGATCATGCGCCGCACACCATTGATACCAAGGAAACTTCTTTAGATCTTGCCTCCTTTGGAATGATCGGTCTGGAGACGGCTTTTGCCCTGGCGACGACCAAGCTGGTGCACCCCGGCCACCTTACCCTGCTCGAATTGCTCAAATTATTCACGGTAAATCCGACCCGGATTTTAGGTTTGACCAAGGAGCCTTTTGCAGTCGGTAGTCAGGCTGAATTTACAATTTTTGATCCGGAGGAATGGTGGATTTTCAGTCGCAAGGACATCTATTCCCGCTCGCAGAACACGCCATTTTTAGGGATGGAATTGAGCGGTCGGGTGAAAGGCGTTTTCACCAAATCTCACCTGGTGTCGATCTGACTTTTTAGCATCGCCACCGTCTGTGCGGTCTGTGATTAAAGTCATGCAATTTATCTGCTGATTCCGTAAGATATCAGCAGTGATTTCCGCATAACCAGCCGAATTTCATGGGTTAGCCGGTCTATGTTAGTTTGCCGAAAAAGATTTTACCGCCGATTTCTCCGTCTGGGCCTTTGGATGGTTCCAGCACTCGCCACACTGCAAGCTCAGGTCAGCGTTGCCGGTCGCCCATACTCCTTTGACCATGTTGTACCAGCTGACACAGCCGTCGTGGCCTTGCCGCGACTCGATTTGGTGCGCATTGCCAGTATCGAGTTCGCACAGGACAAAGCCGAGCCGCTCCAGTTCGGTTATCCGTTTGACGTCGAGTACAGCCTGACCAATAGCGGCACCTGGTTCGATTTGCCGGACGGCGGACGACTGTGGCGGTTGACTTTGCAATCCGCAGCGGCGTATTCGATCAACTTGCTTTATGAAGATTTTGCGTTAGCCGAAGGAGCACGACTCTTTATCTACCGACCCGACCGAACTATGGTTCTGGGTGCTTTCACGGCGGCCAATAACAAACCGCACGGTCGGTTCGCTACGGCCCCCCTGAAAGGTGAGGTCTGCATTCTGGAACTCCATGAACCGCCCGCGGTTGCGCGACCGAGCCGGTTGACTATCCGGCGGATTGTCCACGGCTATAAGGACATTTTTTTTCGGACGGCCAAAGATTTTGGCGAATCCGGCGCCTGCAATATCAATATCAACAGCAGTTTGGGAATGGATTGGCAGACCGCAAAGCGGGCGGTCGCGATGATCGTGCTGGGTGATGGTCATCGGATATGCACCGGCGCGCTGATCAATAATACCGCCCAGGACCTAACCCAGTACTTCCTGACTGCCAATCACTGTCTGGGCGATGAGGAAACCTGGGTATTCATGTTCAACTACGAAAGTCCGGGAGCATACAACCTGGACGGCCCGACTAACTACACCGTCCAGGGGGCAACGCTGATCGCCAACCATGAGGCTTCCGATTTTGCCCTGCTTGAAATCAATGAAAAAATCCCGGTTGACTACAATGTCCATTTTGCCGGTTGGAATGCCCAGAGTGCTCCGGCGACGCGCTCGGTCTGTATTCACCATCCCAATGGCGACATCAAGAAAATCTCTTTCGATAATCAATCTCCCGGTAATTCTTCCTGGCAGGGCACCCCGTTCGATTCCCACTGGTCGGTAATTTGGGATGCGGGAACGACCGAACCCGGCAGTAGCGGATCGCCTTTGTTCGACCAGAATCACAGGATTACCGGACAATTGCACGGCGGGGCGGCCGCCTGTGATTTTCCAGGTGGAGCCGATGTTTTTGGGAAACTGGCCTTGTCCTGGGATTATGATGCGCGCCCGGAGAAGCAGCTCAAATACTGGCTTGATCCGCAGAATTCCGGCCTGCGCGTATGCAATGGACGCGACAACTATTCTCTGCAAATTGTCCATACGCCGCTTCCGGCGACGGAAGATACCATCGGCCCTTATTTTATATATGCCACTATCCGAACCATCAGACCGCCACTTAGACAGATCTGGTTACACTATGGATATAATGGGCTTTGGCAGGATTCGGTCGCCATGCTTCCGACAGGTCATAACGATGAGTATGTGGCCGCGATCCCTGGCGGTCAAGCAGAAATCGAGATTAACTATTATTTTACTGCCACTGACGCCGGGCTGATGACTGTCAGCGAGCCCGGGAATACCCCTGCAAATTATTTTACGTTGCATATCACTACCGATTCGGAGCCACCCCGGATTCAACATACCGCAATGGCTGATCAGGTCCTGCAACGCTGGCCGCCTGCTCTCGATGCGATTGTGACGGATAATCTGGGCGTAGATACCGTTTACTGTGAATATTATGTCAATCAACCGCCACTCGCCGGCACTTTTGGATTGAAGCGGATTGGGCAAGACCAATACTCGGCGGCTTTTCCGATCGCGGGAATTCAGCCGAAAACCGGGGATCAGATATTTTACCGATTGATAGCCCGCGATAAGGCGCGGCTGGTCAATGAGACATCCGCGCCGGCAACCGGATTTTACTGCTTCCGGATTATCGAAGCCCGCGGGGCCATACTGATAGTGAGGGAAGACGTCGCATTGGAACAGCTCCCGGCAATGCCTCAGACCAAACAAGCAACCACGTCAACCGCCGCGGCCGTGTTTGAGCACCGGCAAATGGGTGGGTGGCTGGAACAGGCGGGTTATTATGTCGAAGAAATGCCGGTCAAGTCGGCCCTGACCACCGCTTTTGAGGATTTCGACTTGGTGATCGCGGTCAGTGGTGCGGATCCGACACCGTTCAATAGCGCCGAATACCGTCAGAAAATTACCAGCTGGGTGAGCAATGCTAAGCATAAGTTGCTGATTGAAGGGGGCGAGTTAGGTTATCATTTGCTTCTTTCCTTCGCGCGTGATTCAACCTTTGCTACCAACGTATTACATATCAGCAACTGGCTCGCTGATGAGGCGGGTGATTTAAAATGCCCTGCCGAGGTCTGCTATCACTCCCTGGTGCATCAACCACAGGCGTTGCCGGCGACAATTCCACTGGTTGTAGAATCCTTTGCCGATCAGGACGCACTAACTCCGCTTAGTCCGGCGTATCTGGTTTACGAGCCCGACGCACAACCCGGAAAGGCGGGTGTCCTGGTTTGCGATGACAATCAACATCCGCAGTCCGCCCAGATCATTTTTTATGCCTTCAATTTTGCCGCTATCGCCGATACTAATATCGCCCGCGATTTGCTGATCAATTCCGTCAGCTACTTGTTACAGACAGAAAATCCCGCAATAGGATCAATCAGTGGACAGGTTGACATCAGCCAAAGCGACGATGAAAGCGCAGTGCAGGTGAGCCTGTTGGGAACTATACAGAAAGAAACCCAAACTGACCGGGAGGGCTTTTACAGATTCGACGATTTATACGATGGTTATTATCAGGTCAGGATCAGCAAAACCGGTTATTACACTGCGGATAGTCTCAGTCCACTGCTATGTATAGCTCAAAATCAGATTACCGGGATTGATTTCACCATTGACTCGATTGTTCCCGCCGTGATCGAGGGAAAGGTTACCCTTGCGAACAGCAGTGATCACAGCGGAGTAATTGTGTCCGTCATTGCGCAGGGCTTATCAGACACTACGACGGCGGATGGTCATTACCGGATTGAAAATCTTGCGCCAGGACTAATCCGACTGGAGTATCGTCGCGCCGGCTATCTGACCCTGCAAGTCGATACCCTGATCGCGAATGGCGCTGTGTTGACCCTGGGTGTCGTTCTGCAGAAAGATCTTCCTATGCCTCAGAGGCTGGTTGCTCAGGGTCTGGAAGGGGCGGTAGCGTTGAGCTGGCAAGCCGCGGGCACTTTAGCAGAGGATTTTGAAAATGGCCTACCGGCGGACTGGATAATCTATAATCTCGGAGATAACCATTCCGGGAGCAGCTGGCGGATTTCCGATAATTACCAAGTGTCCGGCAGTCAGGCCGCACTTTGCCCCTACAGTAGTCCCGGAGAACGCGCCGATGAATGGCTGATTACACGTTCGGTACAGATCACGCCTGCGACCCACGTATTGAAATTCTGGCACGTCGGCACTTTTACCGGCGATGATAACCTGCCGAATCATATCCGTATTTCCGCGACTGGAACCGATACGGCGGATTTTAACATATTAAAGACTTTTCCCGGTTTGCCCGATGCCTTACCGGCGGAGTGGACTCAGGTAGTAATTGATCTTTCAGCCTATTTAGGCCAAATGGTTCGGATTGCTTTCCAGTATCAGAGTATTTTTGGTGAGAACTGGTATCTTGACGATATCATCCTGGCCGCCGACACAACACGTCAAAAGTCGACCAAGCCCTTACCTGAGCAAGTACAGACAATTGCCAAGACGCCGATTTATACTGAATCCCAGCCAATCGTAAAAGTCCCAGTCCGGAACGCTAAAAGCCTGCAAACCTACCGGATTTATCGCGCAGAAAGTGCGGGTGTATTTCCATCATCGGAAAATTATCTAAACGCAGTCGATGCCGCGCAGTTATCGTATACTGATTCAGCCGTGATTAATGGGCGGGATTACTATTATATCGTGGTGGCGGATTACGCCGGCGATGGCCTAAGCGCCGTCAGCAACGAGGTAAGCGCCAGACCTATAAACTTGCCACCGCCTGGGCCGACGAACTTGGCCTTGACGCTGATTGATACGTTGGTGCATTTAACCTGGACGGAAGTCGAAGCCAGGGATTTGTTTGGGTATCAGGTCTACCGGCGTGGTCCGGGCGATGCCGTTTTCCTGCTGATCGCTGAACCCAAGGGAACGCAATATTGCGATACCCTGTCAGCCGATGGTGTTTATTATTACTATGTCACTGCAGTTGACAACGGGACGCCGTCCTTGTCAAGCCCCGCTACACCGGTCAGAGTGGCGCGGTATGGTAAATTGCCGCCGCTGAATTTGGTGGCGCGTAGCAATTGCAATCAAGTAGTACCGCTGACCTGGGCGCCGCCAGATTGGACTTCCGACGCGTCTAAAGAAACGCAACCGGTCACTGGTCGGATGACGGCGGAATTTTGGGATTCGAATGTAAAACGGCCTGCAGTTAATGGTTCTTTAGTCGGGAAGCGCAAAAACCAATTGGATTATACCGGTTTTCGCCTGTACCGCTCGTTAACCACGCCGGTTATTGCTGATACGGCCAATTTACTGGTTGAACTGGAAATTGATAGAACCGACTATAGGGATTCTTCAGTTAGTAATGCCGTTTGCTACCACTATGCCATCTCGGCGGTGTACGGCTCCGCCGGCGAGAGTGCCCTCTCCAATGAAGTCATGGCAATTCCCAGCGCTCCTCTGGCACCCTTCCATCTTGTAGTGGTCAGCCGGATAGATACGGTCAGTTTGGCGTGGAGCGACCTGAATCAGCGCCAGTCGTCAACAGTCAAATATCAGCGTCCGGCCACTACGGGTGTTATCAACAAGCGTGCGGATTTCTACACCGTCTATCGTTGCGTGACTGGCGGTGCCTTCGTGGTTCTTGCCGATAGCCTGACTCTGCCAGGTTACCGGGATGCTGCGGTCGAGTCCGGTAGTGAATACCGCTATTACCTGACTGCCTGTCTGGGTGGTTCGTACAGTGCGCCGTCGGAGACTCTGAGCGTGCGGGTTCTCGGTCATGACCAGGTTATTTTCTACGACGATTTTGAAAGCGGCCGCATCGCTTCCGGCTATCGCTTGCTGGACGCCGACGGGGGACTAGGATTTGTTCAATATTCTCCGGACCTTTTTGAACCTTTCGCCTGGCGTGTCCGGCAAACGCCCTCCTTTCCGGCGCTCAGTGGTCATTTTTGCCTCGGTACCGGCTATAATCTCGACGGCCGGATGAATGATGACTGGTTAATTTTTCCGGCGGTACAGGTCAGCGACTCGGCGGCTTTTTTCGAAACATTTTTGTCGTCGCAGGACGCGAATTATTTAGAGACTGCGCAGATCTTGATTGCACCTGCCGCTCAACCGCCGCTGATTTTTGATACGCTTTTGGTAATTGAAAAAATTCCAGCCGATCCGGCCTGGCTACCGGTGCAGATTGATCTGTCACCTTATGCCGGTCAGCAAATTCATCTGGCGGTGCGCTGTATCTCCACTGACCGTTTCGTATTGAAACTCGACAATGCCGGTTTCTACGGCTATGGGAGAATGCTCGCGGCGCGACGGCCGGAGAATCAGCGCCTACCGGACGCATTCTGGGTCTCCGCCAATTGCCCTAATCCATTTAATGCGGTGACGAAAATTGTTTACCATCTACCCCGTTCGACTGAAGTAACGCTGACAATCTATGATCTGCGCGGCCAAAAGGTAAGAACTTTAGTGCGACAGCCACAGGCGGCCGGTGTTTATTCAGTCGAATGGGACAGCTGTAACGAACAGGGGGAGCCGGTCGCCAGCGGCGTCTATTGGCATCACTTTAGCGCCGGCGACTATCGCCAAACGCGCAAAATGTTGTTGATTAAATAATTGGCGGGCGTTGGAGTTGTCGACAGGCAATCGTTAAATTGCGGGGCATGAAAAAATCCACCCAATCTATAATAACCGATGATACCGGTGACAGTTTCCAGTCCTGTGGCTTCCGGCGCAGTGTGCGTCGGCAGGTAACCGGACGCTACCTGCTTTTTCTGCCTGCCGGATATGCGACGCAGGCGAAAAATTATCCAGCGATCTTTTTTTTGCATGGTGCCGGAGAGCGCGGTTCGAACCTGGATGACGTCAAGCGTCATGGATTGCCCAAAGTAGTGGCGACCCAACCGAACTTTCCTTTTATTGTAGTAGCCCCGCAATGCCCGGCGCGGCGCTGGTGGTCGCTCGAAATGTTGGATACACTGTACGAGGAAGTCAGCGCCAATTATCGCCTTGATCAACAGCGGATTTATCTGACCGGTTTGAGTATGGGCGGCTTTGCCACCTGGAGCTGGGCTATTGAACGTCCCAACCGCTTCGCCGCCATCGTCCCGGTCTGTGGGGGAAGCAATCCCCTGTTGGCCGAACGGGTTGCCCATCTGCCGGTCTGGATCTTTCATGGAGCGCGCGATGATATTGTGCCGGTCAAAGCCAGCCAGGAAATGGCGCGGGCTCTGCGCCGCTGTGGTGCCCGCCCGAAGCTGACGATTTATCCTGAAGCCGGACATGACTCCTGGACGGAAACTTACCAGAATCCCGCCCTGTACCGCTGGTTGTTAAAACACCATAAAACTCAATGACTGAACCTCAACAGGATTGGCTTAATATCACTGCTGACTCGCGGCAGATTGCTCGTGAAAAAGAGAAAGCCCGAAGATTGCGCCGGACGCAATGGTGGCGTAACAAACTTAACCAGGGCGTCTGTCACTACTGCCACAAAACCTTTCGTCCCGCCGAGCTGACGATGGATCATCTCGTTCCGTTGGCTCGTGGCGGTAAAAGCAGCCGAGCCAATATCGTCGCCGCTTGCAAAGCATGCAACAACCGCAAAAAATATCTGACCCCGGTTGAATTGCTTATTGATAGTACAGCTGAAAAAAAGCCTGAGCCATAGTAGCGCTTTTTGCGTGTCGGCAGAGTTCGGGATGACTATCTGCGCGGGGCGAATTATCCGCCTGTTCAAGTTGGCTAAGGCCGGGGCCTGCGCTTCATTGATTCATGGATTTCAGGAACTCGCGGTTGCTCTTGGTGCGCTCCATCCGTTCGATCAGAAATTCCATAGCTTCGGCGGGTGACATTTCATTGAGCAACTTCCGCAGAATCCAGATGCGGGCTAATTCCGCCTGCGACAACAACATTTCCTCTTTACGGGTACTGCTGCGGTTGACGTCAATGGAGGGATAGATGCGCCGGTCGCTTAAACGCCGGTCGAGGGTCAGTTCCATGTTGCCGGTACCCTTGAATTCTTCGAAGATGACGTCATCAATGCGACTGCCGGTGTCCACCAAAGCGGTGGCGATGAGCGTCAGACTGCCACCATTTTCAATTGCCCGGGCGGAGCCGAAATAGCGCTTGGGGCGTTGCAGTGCGTTGGCATCAATACCGCCGGACAATATTTTGCCGCTATGCGGCATGATGGCATTATAGGCGCGCGCCAAGCGGGTCAGGCTGTCCAAAAGGATCACTACGTGAAAACCGAGTTCGACCAGGCGTTTGGCTTTTTCCAGGGTCATCTGGGCTACTTCAACATGCCGTTCCGCTGATTCGTCAAAAGTTGAGCTGACGACATCCGCCTTAACGGCATTTTGCATTTCGGTGACTTCTTCGGGGCGTTCGTCAATCAGGAGGACAGTCAGGATAATTTCGGGATGATTGGTGTTAATGCTGTTGGCGATTTGCTGGATGAGGGTCGTTTTGCCCGTCTTGGGCTGGGCGACGATCAGTCCTCGTTGTCCCTTGCCGAGCGGACAAAGTAAGTCAATAATGCGCATGGATATGTTTTTATTATCCGTTTCCAACTGGATGCGGCTCTGAGGATAAGAGGGCGTCAGGTTATCGAAATGACGTTTGGTGCGTACGGTCTCGGGATCTAACATGTTGACGGCATCCACACGGAGCAAAGCGAAATATTTCTCGTTGTCTTTAGGCGGGCGGATTAATCCCGAAACGATATGTCCCGTACGCAGACCGAATCTCTTGATCTGGGAGGATGAAATATAAATATCATCGGGACTGGCAATAAAATTATGGTCTTCGGAACGCAGGAATCCAAAACCATCTTCCATTACCTGCAGGACGCCGCGGGTATAGATTTTACCCTCCTGGCGAGCCCGGGTTTCCATTATTTTATGGACTAAGTTAAGCTTTTTGACTCCGGAAATATCAGCGATACCCAGACCTTGGGCGATATCACTCAATTCCTTAATCTTCATGCCCTGCAGAGCGGCAGTGGTCAACTCATTGTTTTCCATCGGGTGGTCCTTATATTTTATTTAGCAATTGGTTTAAAGCGGAGGAGAATTAATAAAAAGCAGCGGTTGCATTCAACCTTTGCTCAAATTTAAAATATTTAATGGGTTTGTCAAACAGTTATTTTGAACTGACCCAGCGCCACTGGCGCCCAATAATGACTGCCTATAATCAGCAGTGCTTCCGCCTTACTTAGCGCCGGAACTAAGTTAGCCAGGAGGAGTTGCGGGTCAGGGGCAACCCGGATTTTTTCCGCGGGAATTGTGTTTCGGCATGCCCGCGCTAATATTTCGGGCGCATGGCACGCATAGCCGGGCAGGGTAGTAAAATAGACCGTTCCGTCCAGACGACTCAGGAGCCGGTCGATTCCGGCATATTCTTTACGAATGCCCAGCGCGACCACCGCACTGATTCTCCGACCGGGCAAAAGTCGGAGCAAAGAGTTTACCACTTGCCGGATACCATGCAGATTGTGTCCGGCGTCGAAAATCACCAGGGGTTTTCGAGACAAAATCTGCAGACGTCCCGCCCAGCGCACTTTGCCAAGACCATGCCGGATTTGGGCTGGGGTCAGCCGGATAGATTCAATGTGGCTGAGGGCTGTTACTGCCGTTTGCAGGTTGAGCAACTGATGGCGACCAGTTAACGGCAGAGTAACTGTGGCATTATGCATGGGAAGCGCATAGCGAACGACCTGGCGTTCGATAGATTCGCTCACCGGTACGACGCGACACAGGTCAGGGGCATATAACAGCTGACTGTCTCGCTGGCTGATCTCATCTTTAAGGAACTCCAGCACCGTGAAGCGTTGCCGCGCTACCACGCAGGGAACTCCAGCTTTGGCAATTCCGGCTTTCTCATAAGCTATAGCCCGCAGAGTGTTTCCGAGGAATTCGGTGTGGTCTTTGCCTATGGGCGTGATTACGGTTATTGCCGGTCGGGCGACATTGGTGGCATCGAACCGCCCCCCCATTCCCGTTTCTATTACAGCCCAATCCACCTGTTGATGGGCGAAATAGTCGAACGCCAGCGCCGTCGTGGCTTCGAAGAAAGTGCAATTGAGTTCGTCGAACACCGCACGATAACGCCGGATAAAATCGTAAAGATCCCTATTGCTGATTGGCCGGCCGTTGACACGGATGCGTTCATTGAAACGTAAAAGATGCGGCGAAGTATACAGTCCCACCCTGAAGCCAGCCGCTTGCAGGACGCTGGCCAGCATGGCGCAGGTCGAGCCTTTGCCGTTAGTACCGGCGACATGAATGATCCGGTAGCGGCCTTGCGGATGATGCAGACGTTCGACCAGGCACCGGATGCGCTCCAAACCCGGCTTGATACCACGCCCGTCCAGTTGGTACATGTAGTTTAACGCCGCGTTTTTTTCGGCGGGAAAATGGAGCGATGCCATCAACTGCAATCGTCGAAAAGGATGCGCGTTACGTTCTTCAGCGGTGCACCCAAGAAGCGTTCGGCGAGCTCCTCGAATTTCTGGGGGACATCACTGACAAAGTACTGATGCTCAGGTGTGGCAGGGGAGGGTGGGGCGAGAAGGTCTTTTCCTTGAAGGATCTGGCGGACCTGATTGGCGGTTTCCAGCGCAGTGTCCACGATCTGAATCTCGGACGCCACAACCCGCTGGAGGACATTTTTCAGCAAAGGATAATGGGTGCAACCGAGAATAAGCGTGTCGATTTCATTTTGGAGTAATGGCGAAAGATACTCGCGGGCAACGAGCTCGGTAACCGGGCTGTCCAGCCAACCCTCTTCCACCAGCGGGACGAAAAGCGGACAGGCTTTGGAAAAGACTGCCACGTCGGGCGCGAGCGCGTGCAGGATTTGGGGATATTTTCCGGCGGCGATGGTTGCGGTGGTCCCGATTACGCCCACGCGCTGATTGCGGGTGACCCGCAGGGCGGCCCGGGCGCCGGGTTCTAATACACCGAGTAGGGGTAAATTATATTCGGTCTGGAGGATTTCGAGCGCATAACTTGAGGCGGTGTTGCAGGCCACCACGATCATTTTTACCCCGCGATCGAATAGAAAACGGGCAATCTGACGCGAAAACTTTTGGACGGTTACGGCGCCTTTGCTGCCATACGGCACGCGGGCGGTGTCACCAAAGTACAGAATTTTTTCATGGGGCAATTGCGTAACCAGTTGTTTTACGACGGTCAGACCACCCAGTCCGGAATCGAAAACGCCGATCGGCAGACGGTGGAGATCAGTTGTTTTGAGCGACGGATCGGTCACAGTACTCCTTGAATTCGATGATGCTTTTATAAAGTGCCTCGGCAATTTTCTGGCGATGCGCCGGATCGTTGAGTTTACGGGCATCGTTTTTATGGTCGTTATAGCCAAATTCACACAGCAGATTCGGCATGGCGGCACCGACCAACACATAGAAATTGGCCTGCTTGACACCTCTGAATTTCAGGGGTACGGTCGAGACCAGGTGACGGGCGAGGATTTCCGTAAATTTTTCGCTGTCGTGCAGGTTGGACATGTAAACCATATTAGCCAGAATATGCGAGGGATTATCGTAGTTTTTATATTTGACCTTGTCTTCATTGGTTTCCAGCTGAATGACCGCGTTTTCTAAGCGGGCGACTTCGATCGCCTCCTTGGAGCTGGTGGATGGATTGAGCAGATACAGTTCAACGCCATCAGCAGTGCCGGCCGCGTGTTCGGGCATGGCATTGATATGCAGACTGATAAATAATTTTCCGGCGGCATCGTTGGCGATCTGGGTACGTTTCCAAAGCGGGATCAGTTCATCTTCCCGGCGGGTTAGGATCACTTTAAGGTCGCGGCGCCTTTCCAGGAGTTTACTCAGACGTAGCGCGATATCTAAAACGATGTCTTTTTCGTTCATGTAGCCCCAACGCCCGGCAGTACCCCCGTCCTTACCGCCGTGTCCGGGATCGAGGACGATCGTATCGACGATCCAGGCATTTTTAACTTCTTCGATCTTTTTCAAGGTCGCTCGGTCGAGCGGCAGGAATAGGGAAACTAAAATCTTGCCACTGCGCTCATCATATTGCACGTCGGCTTTTTCAAATCTCTTTTTCAAACGCACGGCGATCTGCACCGATTTGCCGAGAGGGATGGCCTCTAGCTTTTCCACGGATGGAGTCGGTCTGATGCGGGAAAGCGCCGCAGAATCACAATGCGCGCCGAGAATCGTAATGTACAACCACTCACTACCCCGGAAAAAATAGGAGAAGTCCGTGTCCTTGTGAGGAATCGCGGAAGATAATTTGATGGTCAGGCCGTTCTGTTTCTCCTCATAAGTTACTTCCGATAGCGTAATGCTGCTGCTGATACGATGTTTTGGCAAAGTGGCGCCAGGAGACTCTGCGGTCGGTGGCTCTACTGCCTGGACAAGATAGTCAGTACCGCCAGTGACAATGCGGTACTGCAGGTCAGGTAAGAGCTCATTGGTGCGGATAACTTCCATGAATGCGAACAGCGGCACAAAGACATCCCGATTGACCAATAACGCCGACAACGGCATTTGCACCAGACGGTTATCTAACATGATAAAGGAGCAATTGACCGCCAGCTTGACCATGGTCTTGGGAAAGAACAGCACTAATTTGCCGTTTTCCTGTCGATAGTACGAACGAATGCTTAGGGCGCGGGCAAAATCCTGAGCGCAAAAGTATGTTCCTCCGTTCACATTAATAACTTTTATGGCGACGTTTTCCCTTAACACCGGGCTGACGATCTGCAGTCGGTCACTCAGCAACGACCGGGCATTTAACAGACAGGCGAGAAAAACTACGTATGAACTGATGCGTTTCAAAATCGCCGGAAAATTACAAACTCTGTGCTTATATATCAACCTGCAATTGCAGATCGAGGGCCGCCGTCAATTTCCGCATTCCATTTGCAACTGAGTAGGTCTGGTGTAATTTACCACAAAAAATCAGATTCAGCCCGTTGCTGAATCGTTTCTCAACTACAGCAAACCAACGCCAACCGGTATCGCTCAGGGTCACTAAGTTGAATTGCAGAGGAACACCGGGTTCGTATAATCCAATCCGTAAGGCGGAGCTGGGGATAAAATACTGGGTAGTGCCGGTAAGCAGTTCCCAGTTCGCGGGCAGGTTTTGGCGCAGGTACAGGCTGTAACCGATACTTCGCTGGTGCGGCGCGGATTCCACAGATACACGCCAGGCGCTTCGGACAGTCAACCGGCACGTGCTAGTCAGACGTTTTTCAAGGACCAATTTTGCCTGCCAGCTGATGTCGTCGGGCTCAATGGCCGTCGGGTGACTGCGCCTGAGCCATAGTTCGAGACGACTGCCGTGTTGGCCACGCCATAACCAGCCGGTTGAGTAATCCAGACCACCCGGTGGTTCCTGGCCTTCTTTCTCTGCCTTTAGGCGACGATAGTACTCCAGTTTATGGAACCATTGCCCATACGCACCGGCAATTTGCACCCCGGAGAAAATACTCCACTCGTTGGCCGGCATTCCGCTATAGTGTTTCAGCGGGTTGGCATATGGGGCGAAATATTCGGGCGCAATATAACACCCGCCCAATCCGATTTTAATCTTTTCAAAGGTAGTCCGTATACTGGAGAAGGCAGACAGGTTGCTGGTTGACTGCTGTACCAGTTCGCCCTGAAATTCAGTGGCTTGCCAGCCGAACCGGCAGAAGATAGAAGCGGCGGTGTGCGCCGAGTGACCATTAAGCAATGTAAGCGGGTATGAATACCACGCCCTGTAAATAAGAGCCCCAAACTGATTTTTACCCGAATTGTAAACCACACCGCCACCCCATAATTTTTCCCGCAGTCGGTCTTTGGCTTGAATCTGCGCGGAATTGATATGCAGGCCATCGGTACGCAGGGCAGTAATCGTGTTTGCATTAAGTGTTGCATCCCAGCGATGGTGCGAGAAAAAGGGATAAAATTGCCAGCGCCCTAAATGCAAATTTACCGCTACCCCTGAAAGGAACCGGTTTTCGTCCGCACCGACATAATTACGGATGCCGGAATGACAACTACCGAGGGCATTGAAGACCACGCCGCCGGCGCGATTGATATAGGTGGAATTGAACAATAATCCGGCGCCCCAGCGTAAACGGTAAGCGCCGGCAAAAATCGTCCCCGGCTTGCCGATTTTGCGGCTTATGGTCACGTTCCAGTAGTCCGCTATCTGCCTTTCTCCGCCATCATTCTCAATCACCAGTCCGACAGCCGTTTCATCGGGGGTCTCAATCCGCGTCCGTAGAAGATTCTTAGAAAAATCGGTTGTTCCATCGCGATTTCTCAGAGATGTGAGCTGCACGACCTGCATTTTATGCGGCACATCAGCCTGAAAACGAATAAAGGATATAACAATCTGACACTCTTCATCCGTCATTCCTGAGCGCTGGCGAAAATCCGCCTGATCGGTAAATGTCAGCCCCGCAGATTTCAGAGCCATCAGGCGTGTCCGTAATTCTTCCGCCAGGGGCAGCGATTCCAGCTCCGTGCCCGTGAGTTCATTCCATACTAGGGGCTGGGCTTGATAAGCCGCCAATAGATCGGCTAATTCTTCGGCGTCGTACTGTTCCAGGTCAAAGTAGTCTTCATTTAGCAGTGCCGGCAGGTCGATCTGCGCCTTGAGCGGTGGGCTGATCAGACTCAGCGCCAGAATTATTCGCCGGCTCAGAAACGAATGCCGCATCCCCAGTAAAGCGTATAGGGTAAAGTCTGATGCTGTTGAAGCGCCAGGGCGATATGGAGCAGACCGATATTAACCGCCACGCCTCCCGTCAGGCGGTCGGGATTTAATTGTCCTCCACCCATCAGGGTAATCACTTTCAGGGCTTTGACCGCGATGCCTAAGCGGGTCATGAAGGGAAACTGGGTGTCCTTGAACAGCTCGCCATACAGGTGAACGGAGGGATGCGCCTGCCAGCCAATCCCGGTGGTAAAACATTGCGGCAAATTCTCCCGGCTTCTTGTAAGCCGGGGGTTGTTCAAATTCTGCCAGACGAACGACACCTGCAGAGTCGTATCTACCAGAAAAATTGCGCCGGCTGTCAATCCCAGGGCGTGATCATTACTATAATTGGCGACATGCAGGTCAAAATAAGAAATACCCAGTCCCACCCAGCCGATGGAACTGATTCGTCGCGCGGAAGCGACAGTATAGGTATTTTCCTGATAGGATTCCTTACCTGTACTCAGGACACGCAGCGCCGCCGTCTGATGTACTTTATGGCTATAACCGATATGCATTTCGCGGCTGGGCAACTGTTTCAGCCCGTACAGATTGGTAAAATTACCGCTGGCAAACCAGCCGGGCGATGCGAGACTTATACCGGCCGGATTGAATCCAAATACAGGCAGGGCCGTGATACCGCCGAGGGCCATCTGCTGTGGGGCCACAGTCTGGATTTCAAATGCCGCCTGAAGTGGCCAAACCCAAACCAGCCAGCTCAAGCCCAACTGCTTCAGCATAGTACCTCCTCTTGATTTCAGGCCGCTTAACCGCGGACGATGGCGCCGTTCCCGCCGAAAATGTTATTTGGGGGCGGGGGCTTTTACTTTTTCTTCTTTACGTTCTTTTAACGGTACAAAGGTATTCAGCTTTTCACGGACCACCAGCGGGTGATCACGATTGTGCAGACAGATAATCCCCTCGATCATGATCTCCTTTAACATAATCTCTTCGTCCGAACGACGTTTCAGCTTGCCGCCAATCGGGATGAAGATCAGATTGGCTAAAAGGAGTCCGTAGAAAGTGGTCAGGAGTGCCAGGCCCATGCCGCCCAGCAGGGTCTTGAACTGGGAGGCGATATCAAATTGGAAAGCGCCGGCAATCATATCGGCGCTGGTGGAACTACCCTGCATGGTGAAGTTTTTCATCATGATGATCAGTCCCACGATGGTTCCGACCATGCCGAAGGCGGGGGCATACGTCCCCATATAGAAAAATATCTCCTGTCCAATGGTGTGGCGTTTCTGGATGTTCGATAATTCAAGGTTAAGGTAGGTGCGTAACCGCACCTGGTCTTTTTCGTTGATCGCCAGCTCCACGCCCTTGCGCATGAAGTTGTCGCTGATGGTTTTTAAATCCCCTTCCAGAGCAATTAGTCCGGCTTTGCGGGCTTTACCGGCCAGGTCGGTGAATTTGTCAATGATTTCCTGACAACCGTAAACCGAGCGCTTAAAAGCATTCTTCAACACTTTCAGGACGCTCCACAGGTTTTTCATCGGGTAGTTCACGAAAGTTGCGGCGATAGTCCCGCCCAACACCAGGAGCAGGGAGGGAAAATCTAAAAAATAAGATGAAGCGCCTTCCTTGGTGGAAATAGAAAACACGATCAGAAAAATTCCGATGAACAGACCAATCAATGTGGCAAAATCCATTATTCTTTCCTCAGCGTGGCTCTCTCATACTCTGACAAATTTAGGATATTGTTCGCAAAGTAAAAACCTAATTTCAGGAAAACGAAACCCTCATCAGTTGGATTTTTCAATTACCCGGAAGACCTTTTCGCCTTTTTTAGCCATGCGATAACGTTCCCGGGCTAATTTCTCAATGTACTCTAAGTCGGTCAGGAGTCGGTTTTTTTCGGCCAAAAGGGAATCCTGCTCCACTTTCAGCTCGGTCAGGTGAGTTTCGAGGTTCCGCTGTTGCCGACGCAGTTGATACACCTGGAACAGCCCGTAGTCGCCGATAACAAAGACAATGATGAATAAAGCGACGCCGATAATAACGCCCAGAATCCAGTACAGGCGGCGCAAATTGCCGCCGCCGGAGCGGGTACTGTCTGGCGAGCGGCCTTTCCTCATTTCAACAGCCGAGTACCCCCGAAAATAGCATCCTCGGATAGTTCTTCTTCAATCCGCAGGAGCTGGTTATATTTGCAGATGCGGTCGGTACGGCAGGCCGAACCGGTTTTGATCTGTCCGGCATTGACGGCGACGGCGAGGTCGGCAATGGTCGTGTCCTCGGTCTCGCCACTGCGATGGCTAATGACCGTGGTAAAGCCATTGTTATGCGTTAGTTCCACCGCATCGAGAGTTTCGGTCAGCGTTCCGATCTGATTCAATTTGATCAGGGCAGAGTTGATGGCCTTTTCTTTTATAGCGCGTTTAATCAGGTCAACATTGGTAACGATCAAATCGTCGCCGACGATCTGGATTTTCGAACCGAGTTCCTTGACCATCAGTTTCCAGCCTTCCCAGTCGTTTTCTGCCAGGCCATCTTCGATGGATAAAATCGGATATTTGCTGACCAGCTTTTTATAGTAGGCGACCATCTGTGCGGAGGTCAGGGCGCGCTTCTCGGATTTCAGCTCGTATTTCTTGGTTTTGGTGTTGTAAAATTCCGAGGCGGCGGGATCAAGCGCAATGAAGAGTTCCTGGCCAACTTTGTAACCGGTTTTCTGGGCGGCTTCCAGAATCACCTCGATGGCTTCTTCATTACTGCCCAGATTTGGAGCAAAACCGCCTTCGTCCCCAACGCTGGTATTATGGCCTTTTTTCTTTAAGACACCTTTTAACTGGTGGAAAGTCTCCACGCCCATGCGCAGGGCTTCGGCAAAACATTTGGCGCCGACCGGAAAGATCATGAATTCCTGCAGATCAACGTTGTTATCCGCGTGCTTGCCGCCGTTCAGAATATTCATTTGGGGAACCGGGAGGACGCGGGCATTGACACCGCCAATGTATTTGTAGAGCGGTAATCCGACATAACTGGCCGCGGCGCGTGCCACTGCCAGAGAAACGCCTAAAGTGGCATTGGCGCCTAACTTGGCTTTATTGGGAGTGCCATCCAGCTCAACCATCATTTTGTCAATATAAGTTTGATCCAAGACGTCCGCTCCGATAACTTCCGGAGCGATGATTTCATTCACGTTCTGGACGGCTTTCAAAGTCCCTTTACCAAAATAACGCGCCTTGTCCCCGTCCCGTAACTCGACCGCCTCGTGTTCGCCGGTCGAAGCACCGGAAGGAATGGCGGAACTACCGAAAAAACCGCTTTCGGTAAAGACCTCAACCTCGATGGTTGGATTCCCGCGCGAATCAAGAATTTCCCGGGCATGAACTTCGACTATTGTACTCATTGCTTTGACTCCTTTAATAGATTGATTATGTTTGAAAGAATGGCTGAATTTAAGAGTATTGCACCTGATAATCAATTATGGTTTTGGTTTGCGACTTAACCTTCGTTGCTGACATCCCATTTGGACGTGGTTTCCAACTCCCGGAAAGCATGTTTAGGCAGTAAATGACGCGGTAAAAATGCCATCCCTGCCACCAGCGTGGGCAGGACCGCACTGCCAATAATCACCGCCACCAGGTAAGAGTACTGCACCTGGGTTATAATCGCGTGCGACAAGCCATACAACGCCGCAATCGTCCCGAAAGTCAGACCGGTAGACATCAGCAGGGTATAGTACCAGCGCTCGTTGGTCTTGCGCCGGAATCTGGCGACTACCGGATAGAGCCCGAATATTTTTGAGATTACCTTGCCGGTCAATAGTAAAACAAAGATCAGCGGCGCGGATAGCAGTGAGCTGAATGATACAAAAGTTCCAGCGCGAATGAAATAGAAAGGCGTCAGAAACCCCACCGTCAGGGTCCGTAGACGTCGAAGCCAGAGTGTGTCCTTGGCAGAAAACTCGGCCAGCGCCATCCCGATCAGGTAGGCTGGTAATACCGCTTCACTGCCGGACCATTGAGCTAACCACCCCAATCCGAACAGGATCAGAATTACCCACTTGGTGCGAATAGCCGCCGTACGATTGCCGTAATTCCTGGTCAACCAATGGCTCAGTGCTGGCAATATCCATAACAGCATGGCAGTGACGATTATGAAAATCAGTGTGCGGATGGAAAACGGGGCGAAAATCAAGCCCAGCGCAATGACCGTTCCGAGATCGTTGATAAAGCATGATCCTAACAAACCTTTGCCAAATTCGGTCTGATTCAAACCGGTTTCCAGCATGACAGCGTAGACGACTGCCATCGAGGTGGTCGAAAGTGCTACACCGCTCAATAAACTGGCCTGATAATTCCATCCCAGCCCAAAATGGGCTAATAGGGTACAGCCAATGAAGGGCGCAAAGAATCCGGTTAGCCCGACAAAGGACACTTCCCGGACTTTTTTCCGCATGGTGGTGGGGTTAAGTTCGGCACCAGCTAAAAACGTCAGCAGAATTGCCCCGGAGGCCGCCAAAAAACACAACCATTCGGCATTAGCATGCAGGGCGAGGTGATGGTGGAAAAGACTCGCGGCGACCATGCCGATGCAAATTTCCACCAAGGCAATGGATATTCGCAGGTGGCGGGCGATGATGGCTGAGATAACCGCCAGCCCCAACCAGATTGTAGCTGTAAAAAAGATTTGTTCCATCTGTGATTACTCCTGATTCGCTAAATCAACTCTTGATTTCTTGTCCTTCAGGAGTCATCAGCTCAGGTTGAGCAATTCCGTGGGGACTCCATCCCAACCGTTCAAATTTATTTCAATTAATAATTTTTTTCAAGCGGAGTATAGACCCGCATCTCGTGAAATCCAGGTCGATTTGGAAAAGATCGGCGCGAGTCACAGCATATTTCCGCTTTGTTTAGCCGGTTCGAAAAATTTAAATTCTCCTGTTTTTTGAGGCTGAAATGAGTTTTATCGTAAAAAAATATACCAACAACATGGCTGACGATTGGGAACGCTTCGTCTGGGAAAGCGTCAACGGCACACTTTTTCACACGCGCCGGTTTTTATCTTACCATCCCGAAGGGCGCTTTCAGGATGCTTCAGCGTCTTTTTTGCAGGGTAACCAGGTTTTTGCCTTATTGCCGGCCGCGCGCGGAATATGGGACGGTAAAGATACGCTCTGGTCCCATCGCGGCGCCAGTTATGGCGGGTTTGTCTATCGCGAGGGACTCAGCCTCCATGCCGCCTATCAGCTGGTGGAACAGCTGCTGCATTATGCACAAAAGGAAAAAGTCCAACGGATCGTCATCACCTTGCCACCGATTATTTACAGTCGCCGGCTCTCCAATTACATTGATTTTGCCCTGATCAAGCACGGCTTTACCTATCTTAGACGCGAAGTTTCCAGCATCGTCTCGCTCGAGGCGGACATTGATCAGAATATCGCCAAATTCAAACAGACCAACCGCACCGCCTTCCGGCGCGCGCAAAAGCTGGGAATCAGAGTGCGCGAAACCAACGATTATTCCGCTTTTTACGCAATCCTGAAGAAAAACCTCAAAATCCGCCACGGCGTTCAACCCACCCACACGCTGGAAGAATTGATCACACTGAAACGGCTCTTCCCGGAGCGGATTTTCCTGTACGGCGCCTATCTGAAGGACGAAATGGTCGCCGGTGTGGTGATGTTCGACTGTAACGCTGACGTCTCCCTGGCTTTTTATATCAGCCACAACGAAGAACGCCAGGAGTATCGGGGCGTGAATCTGCTGTTCTATGAAATCATCCAGCGGTGCATCACCAAGGGCTTCAAGTACCTGGACTTCGGCATCTTCACCGTCAATATGGTGCCGAATTTCGGATTGGCGCGTTTCAAGGAAGGCTTCGGCTCGAGCGGCGTCCTGCGCGACACATTCTACATTGATCTATAAAACAATCACCTCGTTTAATAATCAATTCCTTGACCATGGACATTGAAATTTCCCCGCAATGAGCACCAGTATTCGTAGCCTTACCAAGCAAACCCTCATTTATGGCGTCGGCACGATTTTAGCCCGCTTCGTGACTTTCCTGCTTTTGCCGGTGTACACCAATATTTTGCCCGCCGCTGAATACGGTTTAGCGGCGTTGGTGTTCGCTTTTTTAGGCTTCATGATCATCATTTTCAATTACGGCCTGGACTCCGCCCTGATGCGCTTTTACAGTGAGGTCCACGAACCGCCGCAAAAAACTGCCATCCTGTCCACGGCGATTTGGCTGACGCTCGCCACCAGCCTGATAATGGGCGCTATAATCTATGGCCTGAGTGGTTTTTTAGGACGAGTACTGCTGAACGACCCGGCGCATGCCAATTTAATCAGATACAGCGCCGCGATTCTGTTCTTTGACGCGATTTGCCATGTGCCTTTTGCGTTATTACGCCTTGAAGAAAAGTCGTTCCAATTCATGGGTATTCGCTTAATCAACGTCATCGTCGTGTTCGCGTTGAACGTTTATCTGGTTGGCAAATTACAGCGTGGCGTGGACGGCATTTTCGAGAGCAATTTGCTAACATCCGCCCTGACCGCCACTATTCTGTACACGGTGATTCTAAAGAAGTTGCGCCTGCGCTTTGCCGGTGCGGCGGCGCGGGAACTTGCCCTGTTCGGCTTGCCCTTCATCCCGGCGGGTCTGGCCACGGTCTGTATGGAAATGCTCAACCGCTATATTCTGGAACATCTCCTGGATTTAACCGCGGTGGGGATTTTCAGCGCCGGTTTTAAGCTGGGGATTTTCATGTTGCTGTTGACGACTGCCTTTTACTACGCCTGGCAGCCATTCTTCCTGAAAGCGGGACCGCAGGAATCATCACGTCCTCTGTTCGCGCGGATTTTCACCTACTTTGTACTCGTGGAATTGAGTTTCTGGTTGGGATTGACGGCTTTCATGCCGGAGATCGTCCATTTGCACATCGGTAAGATCTATCTCATTGGCAAAGAATATCAAGCCTGCGAGCCGATGGTTTCGATCATCCTCCTGGGCTATGTGTTTTTGGGAATTAATCAGACCTTTTTACCGGGCATTTACTTCGAAAAGAAGACGCGTTACCTGGCCTACCTAACTTTCCTGGCCGCCGCGGTCAACGTCGGCGCCAATTTTATCCTGATCCCCGTTCTCGGAATCGTTGGTTCCGCCTATTCCTCGCTGATCGGATATATTACCTTAGCCGTCGGCGGCTATGTGGTTTCGCAACGCCTGTTCCGGGTGCCGTATGATTTCCGCCGGGTAGGGATTTTGTTTACTCTGACGCTGGGAGCGGGTTTGCCAATTTACTTCCTGCATCCGGCGCTTCTTGTCCGTGTTTTAGTGGTGGCGGCATTTCCAATTGGATTATGGCTGCTTGGCTTTTTCAAAAAGGACGAAATCGCCGCATTGAAATTGTTCTTCGCCGCACGGAGTAAAAATTGAAGTGCGTCCGCAAGGTCGTTCACGTCACCATCGGACATCCTCCCACCGATGATCGCATCTTTTTCAAGGAAGCCTGCTCGTTGGCGAAAAACGGCTGCGCGGTCACCATTGTCGGGCCAGGGCGTGCAGAGCAGAAAGAGGCATCGGGCGTCAGGTTTGTTTTATTCGCTCCTAACGGTTTTTTTCACTCACTTTTCGCGGCGTATAGGTTGGCCCGGTGTGAGCGGGCAGATGTCTATCACATCCACGAGTTCGAATTCCTGCCATTTGCGCTCTGGCTGAAATATAAATATGGGCGGAAGGTTATCTACGATGCGCACGAAACCGTCTTCTGGTTTTTCATGGACTTTTCCCGGCGCCATTTTTTGATTCGTTTGTCAGCGGCCTGCCTTGCCCAGGGGCTTGAATTCCTGACCATGCGGGGTGCTGATTACCTGATCACAGTCACCCCCTGGGTGGAAAAGCACCTGCGCGCCTTTCATCCCCGCCGCGCGATAGTCTATAACTACCCGATAACAACCATTTTCGACGGCAATCACGCCCAGCATACTCCACCGCTAATTTTATATCATGGGCAGCTGACGCCTGGTCGCAACATCGAGTTGATGATTGCCGCAATGCGTCATGTGCGGGAACACGCACCGGAAGCCCATCTGCACTTGGTCGGCGCCAGCACTGCCGCCTACCGCCAGATCCTGCTCCGAATCGTAGCTGACTGGAACCTAACCGGGCAGGTCAAAATCCTGCCACCCGTACCTCATTCCGCCATTCCGGAATTACTGCGACAGACCGCCATTGGTTTGGCCGCACTGCAACTGAATGAATCCTATCGGCGTTCTATTCAGGTGAAACCTTTCGAATTCATGGCGATGGGAGTTCCGGTTATAGGTGCACGGGTGCCGTCTATTGAAAAGTACGTCGTCGCAAGCGGCGCAGGTTTAGTTGTCGAACCTTTAACGCCCGAAAATCTGGGTGCTCTGCTCGTGCGTCTTCTGCATGATCCCGGACTGCGGGCGGAAATGGGCGCACGGGGTCGTCAGGCTGTTCGGGAAAAGTATAATTGGGATTGTACCTTGCCTGCGCTTCTGCAAGTCTATAGGAATCTGTTGGCATGTTGAAGATTCTATATATTTCCCCTGAAAATACGGTGGGCACCCTGACCATCTGGCAAAAGGCCCATCAGGCCGCGGGCAATTACTGCCGCTACGTGACTTGGTTCCGTAGTGCGGCGGGCTACGCTGAGGATATATGTCTCGATCTGCCACTGATTGCCGCCCGCAGTTGGTACATCCGGCCGCGCTTGGCGTTCATTCGGCGTATCGACCGCCGCGATCCCTATGCGGAATTACACGGCTATCCGCCGGTCTGGAATCCACCGCGCTGGCAGAAAGGTTTGTTTGCACTTCGGGAGGCGCTCTGGAAGCCCGCAATTGAGCAAGCTATACGCCGCAATGGTCTGGAAGATTTCGACGTCTATCATTTCGAGTGGGGCACTGATTTCTTCCGCGACGCCCGCTGGGCGCGCCATCTGAAAGCACGTGGCAAGAAGATCATCTGTCAGTATCACGGGCAGGACATCCGCAACCGTGGGGTCATTCCTGCCATGGATGCGCTGAGCGACCTGAACCTGACCAGCGAACTCGACCTGATTTTCCGCCATCCGCGCCTGAAGTATCTGTTTTTACCGTTCGATGTTGGCGTCTTCGAACCTAAGCAGACACCCGGCCGACCACTGACTATTTGCCACGCCACCACCAATCGCCGAGTCAAGGGTTCCAATGAAATCATCCGGGTGGGTGAGGAACTGCAACGCAGTCACGGCATCCGCTTCATTTTTATCGAGAATCAGCCGCATGCCAAAGTCATTGAACTTAAAAAGCAGGCTGACATTTATATCGACCAAATCACCGATCATGCCTGGGGTTATGGCATGAACTCACTGGAGGCTCTGTCGCTTGGACTCGTCTGCGTGACCTTTTTAAACCCGACTTATGAGAAATTCATTCCCGATCACCCATTCGTAAATGCCAGCCAGATTAATCTGCGGGAAAAATTGGTGGAGCTGATCGCCGACCAAAAACGGCTGACGGAGCGGATGCAAATTAGCCGTAAGTGGGTGGAGAAACGGCATGACTACCGGAATGTTGTGCGGGAACTGTATAAATATTATGTTGAAATTGGGATTGATGTTAGCCAGATAAATAAATCATTATTAAACTTGTTTTAAATTAGGATACGAATTGAATTATCCAAGGTACTATACAATTGATATTGCCTCAAGCTGTAATCTTAGATGCAGTTTTTGTCCTGAAGGACAGCGTATAAATCCACAGCCTAAAAGATCAATGACTGCAGCTGAATTTAAAATATTCACCCGAGATATTATCCACCATGCTCAATTAATCGGACTTACTAATTGGACCGAACCTTTTGTTAATTCGGATATATTGGAAATTGTTACATACATAAAACAGAAAAACAGTAAAATATATGTATCTCTCAGTACTAATGGTAACAGTCAAAAAATTGGCCCGAAATTAATCAGTAATCTTTTCAATGTTGGCCTTGATTCGATCGAAATTACGTTTAGTGGTATTGATCAGGCGACTTACCAAATTTATCATCAGGGCGGGAAACTACAGCGTGTTGCGGAGACAATCTACAATATCGCTCATGCAAAACTAAGGAAAGGTGGAAATACGCCCTGTATTTATCTAAACTTTCTGACTTTTCCATACAACTCAGCATCTTTAAAAAGAATCAAATCGTGGTTATACGGATTTCTAAAAGATTCCGATTTAATGAGGACGATCAACTACATCAGACCTATTAGAGGAACGATAATGGGCAACGTTAGAAACAACCAAAATAGTATGCGTAAATTTAAAAAGATCTGGGGTAGTCATATCTTCCAACTCAATTTCAGACCAAGGTGTAATTTCATTTTTGAGCACTTCTATCTTAGAGCAGACGGAAAGGTCTTTCCCTGTTGTCTGGTGGAATATAATGAAAAATATTGTTTAGGTAATATTACGCAGGATAATTTTGAACTGATTTTACAAAAGCGTGAAGAATTTCGTTCCGATTTCATCAATGGTACAAACTCACTCTGTAATCATTGTACGGTTCTACACGGCTGGCTCCCGATACGTAATAAGGCTGCCCTGTATCTCAATCTAAGATTGTTATATCTGATTTTTCTTCATTCACTTAATAAGTTGGATAAAGCTCTGTTCGGTGAAGTCTTCTTCAGGAAAAAGTGGAGTAAAAAACTCGAGCAACTATAATATTGAAGTCTTACCTAATTGATCACTAACTGGAAAACCTGAGAATAATTACTGGGACAATCATGCGGATTACCTTTGTCTTACCCGGCTTTATTGATGCGCCAATGGGCGGAGTCAGGGTTGTGGTCGGTTACGCCAACCGACTGGCTCAGCGTGGCCATGCGGTGACGTTAGTTTATCCGCTCCGGACTGAGGGTCCAGTTCTGACCAGCCTGCTTAAGAGCGCTTTGAAGGTATTGTCGAAAACCAAACCGGAACTGTACTACCAACCGCACCCTGATGTCAATTCGCTCGTGGTAAAGAAGATTGTTCCAAAATACATACCGCAGGGTGACGCCGTGGTTGCCGTCGGTTATCAGACTGCTGCGGGCGTCGCCGCCTTGCCGACCGAGCACGGGCGCAAGTTTTATCTGTTGCAGAGTTTCGAAACTTATTTTAGGCAGCGGCGAAAAGTGCTGTCCACTTATCATTTACCACTGCAGAAAGTCGCCGTCTCGCGCTGGATCATAGCCGAATTGGCCAAACAAGACGAATCAGCGTGGGGGCCACTGGGCAATGCCATTGACCCGCAGGAATTTTTTCTTCAGTCGGATATTGAACGTGAATACGATGTGATGTTCCATTATCATCACCGCCGCATCAAGGGCGCCCGCGTTGCGCTGCAGGTGTTGAAGCGCCTGAAGAAAGAACGTCCGAATCTGCGGACAGTCTGCATTGCGCCACGCCGACCACTGCACCGAATACCCGCCTGGTGCGAGCTGGTTATCCGGCCTGACGGCGCGACTTTGCGGCAGATGTATAATTCGACGAAAGTACTGCTTTTCACCAGTCGCTGGGAAGGATGGGGCTTGCCACCGATGGAAGCCCTGGCGTGCGGTTGCGCAGTCGTGGCGACCGCCAATCGCGGCGTTTCCGAATATCTGACCAATCAGGAAAACGCCTTGCTGTGTCCGATAGATGATGTTAAAATGCTGACGACGCAGATAGAAAGGTTGTTGGATTCCGCGCCACTGCGCAGTGACCTGGTCAAGCGCGGCAGGGAAACCGTACAGCGCTATAGCTGGGACGACTGTACAGAACGCTTCATCGGGTACCTGGAGGGTGGCTCCAATTGAACGCAGGTTTGCCCGGCGTGACCGTCATCGTTCCGGCTTATAATGCCCGGAAAACCATCGGCATTTGTTTACGTGCACTTGAACGGCAGGACTATCCGCAAGATCAGTTGCAGATTATCGTCGTCGACGACGGTTCGACCGATGGAACCAGTGACGGCTACCGTTACCTAAAGTTGCCTGGACATTTCGCGATGCTCAAGCACGCCGAGAATCGTGGTTTGGCTTCGGCACGCAACACCGGCATCCGCAACGCGCAGGGCGAAATTCTGATTTTTCTTGACGCCGATATGGAAGTCGGCCGTGATTTCATTGCCCGCCATGTGGCGCATTATTCTCGGCTAGAGGTGATCGGGATTGTCAGCGCTATCGAGCCATCACCGGCTCTGCCCCGGGACAAATATCAGCGTTATATTTATGAAAGTCGCCGCGGGGCGCGGGGCGTTGGTCCGGGACATCCCTTGCCTTTTCAATATTTCATCTTTGGGATGACCTCTGTGAGAAAGTCGGCGCTTATGCAAATCGGTGGTTTCGACGTGGGTATCCGGCATTACGGCGGTGAAGACACGGAAATGGCGTATCGCCTCTGGCAACAATTTCCGCTGGGCTTGTACTATGATCCGGCTATCAAAGTAGTTCACCATCATTACCGCTCATTGCCGCAGGTTCTGCAGGCCGTCAGGGATTTTGGAAGGCAGGTTTTGCCGTATTTGGCCCAAAAAAATCCAGAGGTCACCGCGGCATATGGCGGGAAATATATCAAGTTTGAGGCCAGCGAAAACCTGCGCCCGCATTTTTGGGTGGGGCGATTATGGCGGAGTAGAGTAATTTTAAATTGTTTGATGTTGCTGTATGAGATTTTGCCCTATCCAGTGTCGAATTTGGCAATACGCGGACTGCTCGCCTGGGCACTGATCGACGGTGCGCATCGGGGGTTAAAAAGGCGCCCGGAATAGACTTTCCGCAAGGTCGTGATAAACACGGGACATTCCGCCTGATTTTTCAATTGGATGAGGTGGAGAATTTTTAAATTCCGTCTGAAATCGTTAATTTCGACCCCGAAAAATGAGTTGTGACATCCTGTAAGATTCAAAAGAAAGCAGCTGAATATTTAGTGCCAAAATCTATTTTATGCCTACTGTTTGCCGCCTCGGTGACGATTCAGGCTGAAGATTACCTGACGGCCGTCCTCAATGTCTCCGCCGATTCTACGGGTTCCGTGCTGATTGTGGATAAAGCGGCTCAAAAGCTGTATGTGGTTCGGTCCACGGCGCCCGGCGACCTGCGGGTGATAGACGAATATAAAATTACCACGGGACGGCGGGAAGGAGATAAGGAACGGACAGGTGATTTGAAGACTCCTGAGGGCATTTATTATCTGACCGGGCAGGTGCCGGCCGCCCAGCTGACGGCGCGCTACGGCCCGGCAGCGTTTACCTTAGATTATCCTAATTTCGTCGACCGCCGGGAAGGACGTACGGGCAACAATATCTGGATTCACGGACGCGACGAGGCGATCAAGGATCGCATCACCGAGGGCTGTATCTCCCTCGAGAACAGTCAGATTCTCGACCTGGCGCATTATATCCGGCTCAATCGAACACCGGTAATCATCTTGGCCAGCCTGCAAAAATATCGTGTGACTGATCAGCACGCTTACGAGCAAGCTCTGCAAAAATGGGCTAATCTGGTCGAAAACTGGGGACACAGTTGGGAAACGGGCGCGGCGGACACCTATTTCGGATATTATGCGGAGAGTTTCCACGATGAGGCCGGGCGTAACAAATCAGCCTTCCGCGAGTACAAAACCGGTCTGGAACGCATCTATCCTTGGAAAATCGTTCGGCTGGATCGCATCGTGGTGCTGACCAGTCCCCAGGAAACCCACCTACATTTCCGCCAGCGCTTCCTCAGTCCGACATTTTTCAGTGAAGGTGTTAAGCACCTGATCCTGGTTCCGGAACCGCAGGGCTTGAAAATCGTCCGCGAGAATTTTCGTCCTACCATTGCCCGGCAGACCACGGCTGAGTTCCTTGAAAAATTTCTGCAGGCATGGGAAGCTGCGTGGGAATCCAAGCAGATCAAGACCTACTTGTCATTTTACGACTCGACCTTCAGTGGTAGTGGCTATGACTATCGGGGCTGGTGCCAGTACAAAACTGACCTGTTCGCTGGCGCAATACGCCCCCAGATATCCCGCAGTCAGCAAAAGGTCCAGACCCTGGGTCGGCAGACCTACAAAGTCACTTTCCTCCAGGACTATCAAGCCGACGGCTATCATGACACCGGCTGGAAGACTTTGCTGATTAAAGGCCTACCGGGCGCCTTGAAGATTGTCGCCGAGGAGTGGCAGAGTCATGAATAGAATCTTGCTCATATTTAGTCTTTTCCTCAGCAGTGTGATCTTGGCGGCGCCCGTCAAGCGTCCAGCGCGGGAACATAACGTCTATTTTGCCAATACTCCCAACGAACTGAATGTTTACCGGCTGTACGGACGCTTCGATGGGAAAACGGTTTTCATTTTGGGCGGGATCCAGGGCGATGAACCGGGTGGCTATCTCTCGGCGGATCTATATCCCGACCTTGTCCTCGAAAAGGGCAACCTGATCATTATTCCCCGCGCCAATTTTCACTCCATTATTCTCAATCGCCGGGGGGTCAACGGTGACATGAACCGCCGCTTTGACCGCGACACTCCAGCCAACATTGACGATCAGATCGTCGAAATCATCAAGGGTCTGATGGCCGAGTCGGACATTTTTCTGAACCTGCACGACGGGAGTGGCTTCTTTAGTCCGAGGTACGTTGACCAGAATCGCAATCCGCAGAAATACGGACAATCCATTATAGCTGACGTAGCGACCTACATCCACCAGCGCGACACTTTGCGACTTGCGGAAATGGCGGAGAAAGTCCTGACCCGGGTCAACGCCAAAATTGAAAATCCTGAACATCATTTGCATTTCATGAATACCAATACTCTGGCTCCGGACACGCGCTATCCGGAACAAAAGAAGTCCGCCACCTACTACGCCCTCACGACTTTTCACATACCGGCTTTCGGGATCGAAACCTCCAAGGATCTGAAGGACATCGAACTGAAAATCCGCTATCATAACTACGCCATCAATGAATTTATCAAAATCATGGGCATTGAACCGGAGCATCCGGCTATTCTGTACGATCCACCCCGACTGATATATCTGCTCTTGGCGATCAATGACCAGGAACCCGGCATTGCCGAAGCCAACAGCACCGTACGCCTCCAGCGCGGTGATGTCATCCGGGTCTCGCACATTGAATCCAACTATGACCGGGGACTAAGTTGCGATGTCATCGGTCTCGGCAGTGAACAGGATTTCCGCAAACCGCTCGCCGTTACCCAACCGACCTCCATCATCGTCCGCAAGGACAATCAAATCATCGGTGAAATCAAACTGCAGATCGATGGCCAGATGGTCAGGCCGTCGGAAATCGTGTATTCAATCGAGGTCAACGGACAGTTGTGTACCATCGGGGCCAACGAAACCCTGAAAGTGCGCCGCCAGGATAAAATCCGGATTCTGTCAGTCACGGTGCCGAACCTTTCCATGGGCGACTTTAAAGTCAATCTGAAAGGCTATGCTCCTCCCAAAGCTGTCAATAACGGGGAAGACCGCCAGTTCCTGATTGAAGTCCGCCAGTTGAACTGGAGTAAGTATGCCGTAGATAGAGCCGGGAAAATCTACCCGATCGTCATCCAGACAGGTGACCGTGAAATTGCACGGGCCTTTGTAGCGATTGTTGATTAATCGCCAGCTGGAGTCGGGCTTTTTGTTTGACATTGATTGAAATTCGCAGTTAAATTCAACCGCTTTTTAGCAAACAACTGAAATCATATACCGAGGTGACTTTGCATGTTTAGAAAGACCAATATCCGGTTCATAATTATCGGGATCACATTTGTGTTGGCGGGATACGCCCTGTACTGGACATTCGCCTACCACTCCTTTTCCGCGTCAAAGCTCGACGATCTGCGCACGCAGGGCAAACTCGACCGCTACGAGAAACGCATCATCCGCTTGGGATTGGATTTGCAGGGCGGAATGCACGTGGTTCTGGAGCTCGACCTGCCCAAGTTGGTCGGCAGTTTGGCGAGCAACCGAACCGCTGAATTCAATGCCTTACTGCAATCGGCGGGTCGGGAGGCGCTCGTTTCGGGCGAGGACTATTTTTCAGTTTTACGCCGGACAATCGCCGCTACGGATATCAAACTGGTGCGCCATTTCAGCGGGCGCGGATATAAAAACGACGATATTATTGATAATCTTGAAGAAGAATCCAAAGACGCCCTTATGCGAGCAATCGAGATTATTAAAAACCGTGTGGATCAGTTCGGGGTTTCCGAACCGACCATCCAGAAAGCCGGCAAGTATCGGATCATCGTGGAACTGGCAGGGATCAAGGACGCCTCGCGGGCCCGCAGTCTGATTCAAAACACCGCCCTGATGGAATTCGTTTTGGTTAAGGATCCGCAGGTCACTCAGAATTTCATTGCCGCCGTGGACAACTATCTGCGTACTGGCAAATCGGAAGAGCTGAAAACCACCTCGCCCAAGGATTCGACCGTGGCGCTCAAGGAATCCAAGGACAAAGCCATGAGCATCAGCGAGCTGTTGGGCGGCCCGGAGGGCAGTACTTCCATGAGTGCCGATTCCAGCGACTCCGGCCTGGTGGTGGATGAGGAAATCTATAAAGAACGGCCGTTCTCATCACTCCTGCGCAATGTCGGCAACCAGATCGGCGTTCCCGAACGCAATGTCTACGCCGTGAAAAAGATCCTGAACGACCCCCAGGTACAGAAGCTCATTCCGTTCGATTCGCAATTTCTCTGGTCAGCCAAACCGGAACGCCTGACCACTCAGGATGGTAAAACCGAAAACTTCGTCATTATCTATCATTTAAACCGGGAAGTCGGCCTGCCCGGCAAATTCGTTACGCGCGCATCCGCCACAATCGGCAGTGGCGATCAGACCAGCGGTCAACCGATTGTCAATATGAGCATGAACAATGAAGGCGCCAAAATCTTTTCCAAACTGACCGGTGCCAATATTGGCAAACAGCTGGCCATCGTGCTGGATGAAAAAGTTTACAGCGCTCCTTATATCCGGGTTAAAATTCCCAACGGCTCGGCTTACATTGAGGGCATTGGCGACATGAATGAAGCCAAAGACCTCGCCATCGTTCTGCGGGCTGGCGCTCTGCCGGCTCCGGTGAATATTATCGAGGAGCGCTCCATTGGTCCCTCCTTGGGTCGGGACTCGATCAATACCGGGATTCGGCTGGGCATTATTGCCTTTTTGATTGTCATCGTTTTTATGTTCATTTATTATCGCAGTGCGGGTTTGTTGGCGGACTTAGCCCTGCTGCTGAACGTGGTCTTCATTATGGCGATCCTTTCGGTTCTGCAGGCTTCCCTGACCCTGCCGGGCATTGCGGGTATCATCCTGACGGTTGGTATGGCGGTGGACGCCAACGTCCTGATTTTCGAGAGGATTCGTGAGGAACTCGAAAAAGGCAAAACCGTCCGGGCCGCTATTGATACCGGCTATGCGCGGGCGACCATTACCATTTTTGATTCCAATATTACCACCCTCTTTTCGGCGCTGATCCTGATGCAGTTCGGCACCGGTCCAATCAAGGGCTTTGCGGTGACCTTGTTCTGGGGCATCACTTCGAGCTTTTTTACGGCGGTCTTCATCACCCGGACGATTTTTAACTGGGTGACCGAGAAATGGGTTGTTAAGAAGTTAAGCATCTAAGGAACGGGTAACACAATGAGAATATTCAAACAAACCAGTATTGATTTTGTCATGCATTATCGAACATTTGTAACCATTTCGGTGATTTACATTACTTTGGCAGTCATCATTTTTTTCCTGCGTGGGCTGAATTTAGGCCTGGATTTCACCGGTGGTACGCTCTTGCAAGTAAAGTTCGAAAAACCGGTAACGACGGCGAATATCCGGCAAGCCTTAACGACCATTAATCAGCAAGATGCAGTCATACAAAAATCGAGTAATGTGGACGAGTTCATTATCCGCGCACCCATGACCTTTGCTACCGACAGCGCCGCCAGCGTGATCACGCAGGCGCTGCAGACCATTCCGGAGAATTCGTTTGAAACCATCCGGGCGGAGCAAGTCGGTCCGAAAATCGGCAAGGAATTGCGTAGTTCGGCCGTGAAGGCTGTACTGGCGACCCTGGTGGTCATTTTGGTTTACATTTCGATCCGCTTCAAGTTCGAATTTG
>Ga0209610_1000017_pt1 | contig 76006 bp, 69 predicted proteins | sample LakKivw275mmetaG_FD_184137 | JGI IMG/M metagenome (GOLD analysis project Ga0209610, IMG submission 184137) | Anoxic lake water microbial communities from Lake Kivu, Rwanda to study Microbial Dark Matter (Phase II) - Lake Kivu water 275m metaG... | ecosystem: Environmental > Aquatic > Freshwater...
TCGTCTACGACTATGCTTTTCGGAATTGCCTCCTGCCGCAGATCACCCTGATCGGAACAAGTTGGCCGCTGCTGTTCAGTGGAGCTGTGTTAGTGGAGGTGATTTTTACCATTCCCGGAATGGGCAGATTGATGTTGGAAGCCGCCCAGGCGCGTGATTACCCGGTCATTTTGGCTACCAGCGTCATCGCCCTGATGGCGGTCGTAGGGGGCAATTTAATGGCAGATCTGCTTTATCGTTTTGCCGATCCGCGGCTGAGGCCTGCCCGATGAAATCAGTTTTCTGGCACCCATTCTTCAGAAATAAAAATTGCCGTACCGGCCTGGTCATTATCCTACCTTTTTTAATTATCGCGATTATGCAGGGTGCTCTGACCAGACATGCACCGGATACGCAGAATTTATCAATGACTCTGGCCGCGCCGTCTGCCCGGCATTTATGCGGTACGGATTATTTCGGTCGCGATGTATTCGCCCGCCTTATTTTCGGTACGCGGCTTACGCTTGCCATGGCTTTTGGCGCGGCCGTACTGGCGACTCTCATTGGCACCCTAATCGGCATGATAGCCGGAACGACTGGGGGTTTGATTGACCGGGTACTGATGAGATTGACCGATGTCTTTTTAGGCTTTCCGCGCTTGTTTGCAATCCTGTTGTGTGCCAGTATCTGGCACAACTCGCCCTGGCTTACACTGCAGATCATTGTAGCCTTTTCCTGGATGGAAACGGCGCGCGTGGTGCACGCGGAAAGCATGCTGGTTAATCAGGCGTTGTACGTCAAAGCCGCGCAGGGGCTCGGGGTTTCCCGTTTCAGGATTCTTACGGCTTATATTTTACCATATATTGCCGGCGTGGTGGTGACGAGCTTTACGCTTCTCATCGGCACAGTGATCATTGTCGAATCCGGATTGAGTTTTCTCGGTTTAGGCGTGCAGGAACCGACTGCCAGTTGGGGGACGCTATTGAACCAGGGGCGCCAGGATCCCGTTGGTGCCTGGTGGTTGTCAGCGTTTGCCGGAGCTTGTATCGTATTGACCGTTACCGGCCTTAATCTGATCGGCGACGGATTGAAGCAATTATTCGAAGAACGACGGATGTGAAACGTATGGTAGAATCGCTCCTATCCGTCGAAAACTTAACTGCAGGTTATCCTTGCACTCCCGGGCTGATCGGGAAACGACAAAACTATCGGCCTGTCATTTCCGGAATTTCTTTTGCGATTAATCCCGGAGAGACCGTCGCTTTCGTCGGGCCTTCCGGAGGTGGCAAGACCTCGCTGGCCATGGCGCTGGCCGGTTTTTTAAAACCGGAAAGCGGTATCATCCGGTTTAGAGGCGAAAAATTAGATGATCAGGCTCGAGGCGCGCCACGAAAAATACAACTCATTTTTCAGGATGCCGGAGGCGCCCTCAATCCCCATCTGAATATCGGAGCGGCGATAGCGGAGGCGTGTGCTAAAAACCTCTCAAAACGCGAGTGTCTTGACCAGGTAATGCATTTTTTACAGATGGTCGAACTTAGCGCAGAGCTAATCGAACGCTATCCCGCCCAGCTAAGCGGGGGACAGAAACAGCGCGTGTGTATAGCCCGGGCGCTGGCCGCCAAGCCGGAGCTGTTGATATTAGATGAACCTTTTTCCGCTCAGGATCTGTTAATTCAAGTGCAATTGACTGACCTGCTCCGACACCTGAAGAGCACGCAAAAGCTCACGCTAATCCTGATTGCCCACGACCTGTTGACCGTCCGCTCCCTTGCGGATAGGGTTGGGATAATTGCGCGGGGCCACCTGATTGAATACGAACCGACTGCCGTGCTGTTTAGCCAACCACGCACAGCTTTGACCCGCGCACTGCTGGAAGCGGCTGAATTGGACGTTTGAGATGGCTTTATTGGAAATAAAAAACCTGACTGTCCTGCGTGAATCAGAGACGGGGCAAAAAACGCTGGTCAGTGCTATTTCCTTGCACCTGCCGCCCGGCGCCAAGCTTGCGATTTGCGGTGAATCCGGCAGTGGTAAAACGATGCTTTGCAGGGCATTGGTCAGATTATTGCCTCGCGGATTTAGACTTACCGGTGAAATCCGCCTCGAATCCGGCCGGTTCTCGGGAAAAATAGACCATGCCGATCAGCAGGTGCTGGAATTCATACGCGGCCGGATTATCGGGTTTGTCTTTCAGGACATACCTGCTTCACTGAATCCGGTACTGAAATGCGGACGTCAGCTTAGCGATGTAATTGCGACGACTCAGACCCTTTCACGGACAGAGCTGGCCACCGCGCTTGAAGACCTGCTGGTCTCGGTTGGATTCGAAAATCCCCGGCGGATTATGGATGCGTTTCCTTTTGAATTATCCGGTGGCATGCAACAACGCGTCGCACTGGCCATGGCGCTGGCCGGAAAACCGGAAATCCTGATCGTGGACGAACCTTCCACCGCCTTAGATGCAATAGCGCGGCGCGATTTAATTGACCTGCTAAATCGTCGGTGTCAGGAAACCGGTTTGTCGGTTATCATCGTCACGCACGATCTATTAAACGTGCACAAATTTGCCGATCATTTATTGGTCATGTACGCCGGGGAAGCGATCGAATCCGGACCAGCCGCAAACCTGATTGAGGCTCCCCATCATCCATATACGCAGTTGCTGACTGCCGCCTGGCGCGCCTTGTTGAACAATCAACCCTTCAGCCCGAACGCGCCGGAATTTACCCAAAATGTTCCCGGACGCGGTTGCCGTTTCGTGACCCGCTGTCCGAACCGCCGGAAGGTGTGTTTGGAAGAATCACCGCCAATGACAGTTTCTGCCGGCGGCCGGTGTTTTCATTGTCATTTTCCTTCAAAATAGGCCGCGCCTACAGCCTGGGCATTTGAACATTACATGCGGTGAAAATCGTAAATTTTGTGTAACTTTGCACCACTTTTTTAACCTTAAATCAGGAAAATAATGGAGCTGAAAAGCATACACCGATTACGCACTCTTCTCAAAGGCAGCGCCATCTTGGTGTTAGTATACCTGTTTTTACTGAGCATTACCATCATCGGCAGTTCGCTGAAACTGATGGGGGCGGACTTTGCCACCAAAGTAATGCAGGGCGTTTCCAATCCGTTTGTGGGTTTGATTGTTGGCGTACTGACCACCGCTATCGTCCAAAGCTCTTCCCTGACTTCTTCGTTGGTGGTGAGCATGGTCGCGGGAGAAGTGCTGACTATTGGGCTGGCCATACCCATTATCATGGGCGCCAATATTGGGACCACCATTACCAATGTGTTGGTTTCAATCGGGCATATCGGGAAAAAAGATGAATTTGAACGCGCATTCGCCGCAGCGACGGTGCATGATTTCTTTAACATTCTTGCCGTACTATTACTTTTCCCACTGCAATATTTTTTCAATATTATCGGGCGTAGCGCGCATTTTATCGCCGAATTGTTCGAGAACGTGGGCGGTTTAAGGCTCATCAATCCATTGGGTAAGATTCTCGATCCGGTGGCAATGAGGATTTGCGGACTTTTTCCCGGACATCTTTGGCTCAATATCATTCTTGCTTTCGTACTGTTGTTTGTGGCGCTGACTTTTCTGGTCAGAGTGATTAAATCCTTGGTGCTGGCCAAGGTCGAAGTGTTCTTTGATCAGTACATTTTTAAAAATACTGTGCGGGCTTTTCTTTTAGGATTAGTTTTGACCACCATCGTCCAGAGTAGTTCGATTACCACATCTCTGGTTGTGCCGTTGGCGGCGGCGGGGATCCTGACGCTGAAGAAAATTTATCCGTATGACCTGGGAGCCAACATCGGCACCACTATCACGGCTTTTTTAGCGGCAATGGCTACCGGCAATATCAATGCGATTACGATCGCTTTCTCGCATACAATATTCAATATTTTCGGCACGTGTATATTTCTGCCTTTGCAGAGGCTGCCGATCGCTTTAGCCCGTGGTCTGGCTAGTTTGACGCGCCGTAACCGGGTTTATGCAATCGTCTATGTGGCGACGCTGTTTTTTATTATTCCAATAATTCTAATTTTCATATCGAGGTAAATATGTTTGGCGAATTTATCAGGTTGTGGAGAAAAAAGACGCTGACAGCGGAAACGTTGGAATTGGCGGAAAAAATGCTTTCCCTGACACGTGAGATGTTTTTCGAGGCGGTATGGTCGCTACGCGAGAGCGACACCGGTCAGTTGCGTATTGATATCTATCAGCATGACAAAACCATTAACAAACTCGAACGGGATGTCCGTAAAAAAGTGCTTACGCATCTTTTAATTACCGAGAAAAGTGAGATTGTTTCCGGTCTGACGCTGGCTAATGTCGTCACGGATATTGAGCGGATTGGGGATTATACAAAAAATGTCGCCGACCTGGCAACGTTGCACAAAGCACTCCTCAGCGGGGGCGAGTTTGAAGCCACCATCACCGGTATCGAGCAGAAGGTTAAGGAGTTTTTTGATTTGACGGTCAAAGCCTTTCCGGAGTCGGATGCAGATTTAGCCCGCCAGGTTCTCAACGGCTACAAAGATGTATCGCGTGACAGCGCCATTCTGACCAATACGTTAGTGAAAGGGGAATGCCAGTGCAGTGTTTCCGATGCCGTGACCTTAGCACTCTACAGCCGTTTTCTGAAACGGGTCGCCGCGCATCTGTTCAATGTCTGCACCAGCATCGTCAACCCCTACCATCGCATCGGATTTAAGGAAAAAACCAAGGATTTAATATAGGAATTTATCGTGTCGATCAGTGTCACCAAACGCAGTGAAGATTATGCCAAATGGTATACCGATGTTGTTCAGAAAGCTGAACTGGCTGACTATGGACCGGTCAAAGGCACCATGGTCATTCGCCCCTACGGTTATGCACTCTGGGAGAATATTCGGGATATTGCCGACCGGATGTTCAAAGCCTCCGGGCATGTCAATGCCTACTTTCCGCTGTTCATTCCGGAAAGCTATCTGAAAAGAGAAGCCGAGCATGTCGAAGGCTTTGCTCCGGAATGCGCCGTAGTAACCATCGGCGGCGGTAAACCTCTGGATGAACCACTCTACATTCGTCCCACTTCAGAAACAATCATCTGGGCCATGTATAAAAAGTGGATCAAATCCTACCGCGACCTGCCGATTCTTATTAATCAATGGGCGAATGTCGTACGCTGGGAATTGCGCACCCGCCTGTTCCTGCGGACGACCGAATTTCTCTGGCAGGAAGGACACACTGCACACGCCACCGCCGTCGAAGCCGAGGAAGAGACTCTCCGTATTCTGGAACTCTATCGGCAGCTGGCGGAAGATTATTTGGCGATGCCAGTGTTCGTCGGTCGTAAAACCGACGCCCAGAAATTTGCTGGTGCCGTGGACACTTATGCCATCGAAGCCATGATGGGTGACAAGAAAGCGCTGCAGGCTGGCACCTCTCATTTTTTAGGACAGAACTTTGCCAAAGCCTTCGATGTCCAGTTTTTGAACCATGCTAATCAGTTGGAGTATGTCTACGCTACCAGCTGGGGCGTCAGCACGCGTCTGGTGGGTGGCGTAGTCATGACCCATGGCGATGACAAAGGATTGATCCTGCCACCGCGCATAGCTCCCTTGCAGGTGGTCATCGTTCCCATCTGGAAAAGCGCCGAGGATAAAGACCTGATCAAGGCTTTTGTCAGTCCCCTGATCCAGGCGCTGGAAGCTTTAAAAGTGCGATTCCTTTATGACACGAATGAGCAGGAAACGCCGGGCTGGAAATTCAATCATTATGAGATGAAGGGCGTGCCGCTGCGGATCGAGGTCGGCCCGAAAGACGTCGCGGGGCAGGCAGTAATTTTGGCACGTCGCGATACGCGTGAAAAACTGCGCATTCCGGTGGTCAATGTCGCCGCGGTAATTCCGGAGATCCTCGACCGGATCCAGCAGGAATTATTCCAGCGTGCTCGTGATTTCCGCGAGCAAAATACATTCCCGGCAGAGAATTACACGCAATTCAAAGACATCATCGAAAAAGGCGGCTTTGTGCGGGCGCTATGGGCAGGCGGGAGAGAAGATGAAGCGCGCATCCAGGAAGAGACCAAAGCTACCATCCGGGTTATTCCCTTCGATCAGGCGGCTAAGGGTAAGTGCTTCTATACCGGCCAACCGGCACAGCAGACCGTCATTCTCGCCAAGGCTTACTAATGCCTGGAGACTGATGACGACGCGCGTGTGATAGTTGAACACTTAGAATGATCCTGACATGGCTATCATAACTACTCGCGCTTTGATCCTGAGGCATATCCCTTTTCAGGAAAGTAGTCTAATCGTGCGCCTGTTCACCGAATCGCAGGGCAAGGTGGCGGTGATTGCCAAGGGTGCCCGCCGTTTGAAAAGCACCTTCCGAGGGTATCTGGAGCCATTGAATCTGGCGGAGGTCATCTTTTATTACAAGGCCACTCGTGAAATTCAAACTCTCAGCAAGGTTACCCCGCTGAAAAATTACTTTTATGGCGAGGTTGAGCTGAGCGCGCCTATTTATGGCACCGCAGTGATCGAATGTCTCGAAAAATTCATCCCCGAACATCATCCCGACGAAAATCTTTTCCGACTGGCGACCGAAATCCTGGATCGTCTGCAAGACCGGTCTTCGAATCGGGCGGTGGTTTTTATCGCTTTTCTGTTACAATTGGCGACCGCCCTCGGCTACCAACCGGCATTTGACACCTGCGGGCAATGTCACCGGTTGCTCGGGGAGGCATTTTACGATTCTACGTCCGGTGGCTTTGTCTGCGAAAAGTGCGGACAAAACCTAATCGCCCCGCCTAAGCTGAACCGTGCGAGCCTCACCTTTTTACGCCAGATAACCGCCGGCGCTTCTGCCGACGACATTGCTTGCACCAATTCTTCCGTGAGTCACGAAGACCTTGCGCGTCTGATAGTCCAATATATCGCCTGGCATCTTGATGTGACGCCGAAGCTCAAAAGTCTCGAAATGCTGATCGGAATGGGAAACCGATGAACTATTACTCCAACTATCGTCCCCCGTCGGGTTATTCTTATATCCGGCCGCGCATTTTCCGGGGTGCGGTAAAGAATCTGATCATCGCCAATGGGGTTGTTTTTCTGGTCATGGTTCTACTGCGGGCGGAACGTTATTTCGTCGTCTATTTCGGTCTTGTGCCGCAGGCGATCATCAATCGCGGTTATCTCTGGCAACTGTGCACTTATTTATTCATCCATGGAGGGTTCGGACATCTGTTTGTCAATATGTTCGTGCTCTGGATGTTTGGGCAGGAGATTGAATACAACTGGGGCAAACGCGAGTTCTATAAATATTATTTTCTGACAGGAGTAGGTTCAGGTTTGCTGACTCTGCTGTTCAGTTGGAATTCACCGATTCCCGTAGTGGGTGCCAGCGGGGCAATTTACGGCATTCTCTTAGCCTTCGCCCTGCTCTTTCCGGAGCGCTATATCAATGTCTATTTTCTGATACCCGTCAAAGCCAAATATTTCGTCCTGATCATGGGCGCAGTGACATTTTTTTCGACCTTCAGCAGCTCCGCTAGCAACATCTCGCATCTGACGCATTTAGGCGGGTTGCTGGTCGGTTATATTTATCTGCGCCGCGACCGTTTCTGGCACTTTCCCCGCATCCGTCTGCCACGTTGCCACTTACCCCGGTTACATTGGAACTGGAAAAATCCCCTGCACCGGTTATTCCGGACGAAAACCCGCCGTCCCGATCGACCCCCATCCTATCAAACTGAAGAAACCATGCGCGAGGAACTGGACCGCATCCTCGACAAAGTCAGTCGCGATGGTTACGATAACCTGACGACTGCGGAAAAAAACACGCTCTATCTGGTCAGCAAGTATTTCGCCGATAAAGACCGTAAGAAAAACTGATTCGTGCGCCTATTTGCGCAGAGCGGCTTTGGTAAACTGGTAATCGGGGATGTTAACCTTGAAATCAAGCGAGTCAATGATATATTCCGTGCCGCCGCCGCTCGACAGCATATCGCGGAATGTCATCTTCTTCGGCAACCAGTGCCCGTCAACCTGAAATACGGAATGCACGGTGGTAGTTTTCAGCAGTTTACCCCCGCGGGCATAGCGATTTTCTTTCAATGGCAAATAGCGTTCGCTGTCGACCCAGATTTTGCGGGAATGGTAGGCGATGTTGTCCATGCGTGCTGTCAACTCGAGTAAATAGCATTGCCGATCATGCAGTGTTTCCTGTCCCAACACACGGGCTTCGTACTGATCCTGTAAGATGTCATTTTCAAGCATATCTTCGTAAGATAGGTCAGAGCCCATCACGGATTGCCGCAAAAGGTGACCGGAGATGGCGATGATCCGGTCATTTGGTTCCGGAGTGTAAATCCAGAGCTGTTTGGCCAGTTTCAGCATTTTTTTGCCTTTTTCACGAGCGGGCGAAAGGTACTCCACGAAGGCTTTTTCGGTGCCATCGCTCCAGGCACGCGCCTGGATGGTTCTGGTACCACTGCGTCCGTGAATGATCATCGTGGTCACGCTGATGGCCTGTCCCACGATGCGGTTTTGATCGACCCGGTCCAGGATTTCCCGCCCGCTAAGAGTCTGAGCGGTGGGGAACTGTACTAAAAGGCAAAGTACTAAACCACCCGTTACGATTTTCATGCTTCCAACTCCTTGAATAATGAGGCTGTCTGCCGCCGGTAAATGCCGATGCCAGCCAGAGCCGTACCCAACACCGTGGCCAGCAGGCCAGGGAAAAAGCCGATGTAGTAGGTCGTCGGGGTGATTCGGGCGCGAAAAATAGTAGGGATCATCATATTGACATTTTTCATCAGATTGCTGATGTCCAATCCCTTGACCTGCATCCAGTAAGCGCAGCCCAGACCAAAGACTGTTCCAGTAATCGAACCAAATAGCCCGATAGCCATTGACTCGTAAATCATCGTGCGGAAAATATGGCTCTTGTTCTCACCAATGGCTAAGCGCACGCCGACTTCGCCATAGCGTCGCAAGCCGCCTAAAAGTCCGGCGTTCCAGAGCACCACCGACATTACCATCATGAAGACCGCCACGATGATACTTGAGAAGCTGGAAGCCATATCGAGGTAGCCACCCAAATTGCTTATTTCCTTCAGAGTGCCCATGACCGGTGCAAACTCACTCGTATCCCGCTCATATCCCGCGTTGAATTTGCGGACGATGTCCTGACAGGCCAAATCATCATAGACACGATTCGGCAGATAACCGATAATTTCACCGGCGGCGTCCTGCATGTCGAGTGCTGCCTGCACGTCAGTCACATCCGCGATCATTGCACCCCGATCCATCATCTGCACCCCAAATCGAAGAGTGCCGACCACGCTAAAATTGTAAATAACCATACTGCCGTACATACTGGAGGACAAAAGCGTGGCGACTTCGCCGGGCTGAACGCCCAGTTTTTCCGCCATGTCCACGCTGACCAGAATTTCGCCCGCTTCGCGTGGCATGCGTCCGGACACGAGCGAATTGCCGATATTGAGGGTGTTGATTTCCGAACTTGCGGGACTCAGTAAATCCACGCCCATCCCGATGACCATGCATTGTGCCCGGGTTTCTCCATTATCATCGGGAATGTCCAGTAATCCACCGAACTGGATACGTCTGACCCAGGTCATATCGGGGTATTCCTGCTGGAGTCTTTGCATGAGATTCGAGACGCCGGTCAAGGCTAAGTCATTGGGGAGTTGATCGACATTTTCAGCATAAGCCCGGCTCATGACCTTGACATGTCCGGTGGCATAACGGGCGTTATAATCAACCATATCTGACAGGACGCCATTCATATAGGCTTGCATGAAGACCGCAATCCAGACTCCCAACGTCACAATCAGGAATGGAAACAAACTACGGTGCCGATCGCGTAACAAACCGCGTAAGATAAACTTGATCATTGGATTTTTCCTCTGATGGCATCGGTCGGATTCATCTTCGCAATCCGGCGGGCGGGAAGATAACTGACAATAGTCGTGGTGATCATCACCAAAAGGGTTGTGCCCAGCACCAATCCTACCGAGTAAGCCGGGTAGATCGTTTCGGAAATGGTCAGACCGAAATCGTCGGTTCCGGCGGGCATCTTCCAACCGACTTTGGCTTGCAGAGCCAGTAGCGGCGCACCGTAAATTGCGGCTAAGATTGCGGCAAAAACGGAATGCATCGCTCCTTCAATGGTAAACAGGGTCACGACCTGAGGGCGGGTCATACCCAGGGCGATTTGCGTGCCGATTTCTTTCTGGCGTCGGAAAATAGATAATACCTGAGTATCAAAAATCGCCAGCATCGCCAGCGACATCAGAAACAGGAACATGACTATACCACCGATTGACTTGGTCTCGATCATAGCTTCAATTTCTTTTAACAGATAGGCATGATCCTTAAAATCCCAGCCGGTGAATGGCCCCCGAAAACCGGCTTCCTGAGCGGTGGTAAGGATAGTCGCGGAGTTGGACAGGCGCATCATTTCCTGATGCTTTTTCAAGGGAATCCATACGACCCCCATATCCATCGTACCCACGTCAGTTTTGAAGATGTGCACGATACGGATTTCATCGGCGTCGAAAGTTCCATTGGCGTCCCGCCAGCGGATGGTGACAAAGTCCCCAATGGACAATTTACTGTTGCGGGCGGTGCGTTCGCCAATCATCGCCGGAATGCCACCGTCCGTCGTGTTCAGATACTCGGAAGGCAGGGCGAGGATTTTCTGATTTGGATCAACGCCCTGCAATTTGACATTCTGGATGCGTCCCTGCGGGTAGATCGTCGCCTGACTGATCAGCATGGGGGTCAGATGTCCCTGTCCGATTTCTTTTTGGATCGAATCGGTCAAAAGCGCGTGGCTATCTTCAATTGTGAAAGGGTCGTAAGGGTCGTAATTCTCTTGCCAGTACTGCCCGCCACCGATTTGCCAGTTAATCGTTTCACGGCGCGCCTGGCGGTCCCAGCCGTTCAGTACTCCTTTGAACCAGATAACTAAGACGAAAGCCAGGGATAGTACAAATACATTCAACCAGGTGCGCAAACGGGCGCCCATCAGGTTGCGGAAAGCAAGTTTTAATGCTAACATGCTACTCTCCTGTTCAGGATTGTACGATGTTTTCGTCTTTTATCACGTGACCATCCGCCAGACTGACTTTGCGGCGCAGGTAGCCGATGACCTTGTCATCATGGGTCGCGAAGATAAAGGTCGTTTTGAGCTCGGTGTTGAGCTTCGCCATGGTCTGCAAGATGTGGTGGGAATTGGCGGCGTCCAAGTTGGCGGTCGGTTCATCGGCCAACACGACCTGGGGTTGCTTGACCATAGCCCGGGCAATGGCGACGCGCTGGCACTCCCCACCGGAGAGTTGAGCCGGACGGGACTTGATTTTATCGGTCAAGCCCACCCATTCCAGAGCGCGCAGAGTCAGTTCCCGACGTTCATTTTGACTCTTTTTCAATAATAGCAACGGAAATTCCACGTTTTCGTAAACATTGTACACGGGCAACAGGTTATAGGTCTGGAAAATAAATCCGAGATAGGAGTTGCGCAACCGTGCGGCCTGCCGGTGGCTGAGGTTCTCGATGGTATGTCCCAGGACTTCGGTATGTCCCGCGGTGGGATTATCAAGTGCACCAATGATATTCAGCAAAGTTGTTTTGCCGCTGCCACTCGGGCCGACCAAACCGATAAATTCACCTTGACCGATTTGCAGACTGATGTCGCTCAACGCCCGGAATGAACCGCCACCTATGGGATAGTCTTTAACCAGATTCTGGATTGTGATAATTGCCGAGTTGTGCATGAATTGTCCCCTTTATCAAACCACTGTCAATGATTGTAAATTAACATAAGCTGGGCGCCAGAACCAGCCATTTTTCCCGTAGCCAGTGTCGGTCCAGGGTAATTAAAAAAGCTCAGGTTAATAATCACTCTGTCGAAGGTTCTCTGCCAGCCCAAATATTCGAAAAACTCATTCGTAGCCCATGAATAATAACCTACCGCCACCAGGTTATCGAACAGCGTCAGAGGGTAAGTGAGCATCAATGCAGAGACCTTAAGCAGATCGTAGCCGTGCCAATGGGTCAGCCCGGTCAGATTCATTTCAGGAAAGCGATTGCTGGTTGGGAAAAAATTGGTTTTATGCTCGAGTATGGTATAAAGGCCATTGCCAATTCCGAAGGTGTAATCCACTCCCCCGGTGACCGCATATTTGAGGTCAGGGCTATTATTATGCCAGACTGCTTCGAGCCACCAGCCCAAGATGAAATCCCAGCGTCCGTCGAAGGCCACCCGGGTTTCATCCTTATCGAAGGGCTTGGCAAGCGCCCGTTGATGTATTGTCATCGCCACTTCGCCGGAGCGTACTGGAATTTGAAAACGACCGCCGAGTTCCGGGCGACCTTGCGCTGTCGGCACCGTTTCCATCCCTTTGGTACCGTCGTTGCCATAGAGCACCCATAGCCAGGCGTTGGCATTATTCAGGTAATTATAGCGCCAGCGTAGTCCCCAGACGCCGGTGGTAGCTTTCAGCGGATCCCGAATATCAAGGCGGTCGAACCACATCAAGGAACGCAGAATCTGAGCCGGTCCAAAATTGATTTTCTGCAAACCGAACTGCCATTCACTTTGGGGAGTCGCATAGCGGAAGCTCAGACGGTAGAGATCAACGTTTTCGGGGGCAGGTTTTTTTATACTATCCGCGAACAGGATGACAGAGAAATCCGCGCCGAGAGTCCTGGCCTCTGACAATTGGTGCTGGTATTCGATTGATGGCAGATACCGGGCGGTTCCCCGTCTCGACCAGATCTGCTGATAACGGCTCAGACTGCCACTCAGTTCCAACTGTCCGCGAAAATCCCAGGTACTTGCCGGGTTGGTCTGACCCTGACCAATCACGCTACCGGCGATTCCCATCTGGAATAACAACGAGCCAATTAATCGGTACCTCTGATAATGTGTCCTAGTCGTCTGCATGTCTGCTGACAGATTAGAAAAAAATCGCCAAATATACAAATCCGGGGTTACTCACCTTAATTAGGCATTCGGGTAAATTTATCCATGCGCCTTCTCGGGCTTGAGCTATTGCAGATACGCCTATGATTGACGAGCTTAATCCAAATCCAAATTCCAAAAGGAGAAAAGTTTGAGTTGTAGTGGATATTTAAGATCTTTTAAGGAGCATTAATATGACCAAACCAATGTTTGTAATCTGGAGCGTGATTGCTATGTCGCTCATCAATGCGGCGGCTCAGTCCCGGCCGGGCCCCCTGATGCATACTTATTCTGTCGTAGCAAGAGATACGGAAACAGGTGAAATGGGAGTGGCGGTGCAGAGTCATTGGTTTTCGGTGGGTACTATTGTTTCCTGGGCGGAGGCCGGCGTCGGGGTCATCGCGACTCAGTCATTGGTCAATCCCGCCTTCGGGCCGGAAGGGTTGCAGTATCTCAAAGCCGGCAAGAAAGCTGATGAAGTTCTGCAATTATTGATCGCAGGCGATGACGGGCGTGACTATCGGCAGTTGGCAATCGTGGATGCGGGTGGTCGAGTAGCCGCCTGGACCGGTGCCCAGTGCATTGCCTGTGCCGGGCACAACACTGGGGAAGGTTTTTCCGTTCAGGCGAATATGATGTTGCAGGCGACAGTCTGGCCGGCGATGCACGCGGCTTTCCAATCCGCCAGGGGTTCACTGGCAGAAAGAATGCTGACCGCACTCGAAGCCGCGGAAGCGGCGGGCGGCGATATTCGCGGTCGGCAATCAGCGGCGTTGTTGGTTGTTCGTGCTCAGCCTACGGGCCGCATCTGGGAAGACCGGCTGATTGACCTGCGCATCGAAGATCATCCAGACCCGGTCAAAGAATTGCGACGTCTTTTGCGGGTTGACCAGGCTTATAAACATATGAACGCCGGGGATTTGGCGATTGAGCGCCGGGACGAAATCACCGCCCTGCGGGAATACGGGTTGGCCGAGCAACTTTTTCCGGAAAACTTGGAAATGCGCTACTGGCATGCCGTTTCATTGGCCAACATTGGTAAACTGGACGAAGCCCAGCGCATTTTCCAGGAAGTGTTTCAGCGGGACAACAACTGGCGCATCCTGACCGAACGCATCCAGGCGGTGGGACTGCTGAACGTTAATCAGCAACAATTGAGGGTGCTTACCGCTGGCAAATAGTTACTTCCGCGGCGCCTGAAAAACCTGCTTACGGGTGAGGTCGTTTACCTGTGTAGCAGGTTCCCGGTACCGGCGATAGTAATGTGAAAAAGTCGTGTGGGTCAGCATAGCATTCAGCCTTTTAAATTGGGTAAGCCCAAAAAGGATTAGGTACGATACCGCGACCGAGCTCAGGTAAGTAACAAGATAAACAACACCATAAATAAAAATGTTCCACCAGTACGGAAGCTGGGCGAAATTCACAACCCGGATCGCCAACCAGGTACTCAACGGCATGACGATATAGAAAAAAAGCCCGATCACCCACGGTTGATTTACTTCGATCGCGGTTTGAGGGCAAAAAGCCATACAGCGCATACAGCTTTCACAGCGGTAAGTCCAGAAAGGACGGGGATGAAGGGAGTTTTTCATGATGATAGCCTTTTGTGCGCAAATTTCGGCACATCGACCGCAACCATTGCAGGCGTTATTCGCAAAATAGATTTTGGCCATGCCGGTTTTGCCGAAAAGCAGGTAGCCACAGGCGACCGGTAGCAAGATCAAACCACCGATGAACTCCACCAAATTACTTGCAGTGAGCCAATTGATTTTGCCATTGAGCAGGCGGGTAATAAAATATTCCGCACGGGGCTGGCCGCGATTGACGATCGTGCGAATGGAATGCGGTTTTTGCGCGGGATGCAGGCTCATCCAGTTGGAAGGCATGTTGATGCTCTCGACGCCGCGTACGTGAAAACCTTTAACATATAGCAGGAAAGCGGAGAGGAAAGTTGCCGTGGCGCTTAGTCCCGGGATAAGAACCGGACCGCATTTCAATTGTCCCTGCGTAGCCAGACAGAAGGCCGGGAGGTGGCGCCCTTTTGGCAGGCGCAGGATAAATTTGATCATGCTCCAGGGAGCAGTAAAGCCGTGAGTCGGCATGACAAAGCCGATTAACGCTCGCCGGTCATTTTTTAATTCCTTTCCGGGCTCACTCAGTTCGAGTGGGATCAGGGTGGCAGGTAAGCCTTTTTCCTGGGCTGTTCTGGCCATCCAGACTGCGGCGCGGTAAGAGTTGCCCGTTCCGCTCTGGTAATAGATCAGTAGGGAGGTAAATAGTTCGTTATGAACCAAGGCGAGGCCCCGGATTTTTCTCCCGGGCAGGCAATCTGCTGTTAATCCAGTCCTTTGCGCAGGGCTTGTTCGATTGCTTCAAGGATGACCTTACTGCTGGAAGTGGCTTTGGTCACGGTGTCTACCAGCAGGGATTGTTTTTCAATGACGCGATTAGGTATTACCTCCGCCGCGGAACCCCGTCCGTTTTCGTGCTTAAGGAGCCGAATGTCGGTAATCGTGTGGTTTTTGACGGTAACCGAAACGACCGCATGAACAGCTACCGCGTCATATTCACCCGTATATTCACCGTCTTTGACTTTGTTTAAGTCAATCTCGGTAATCTCGATAGCGGCCATTCGTCGCTGGTATTCCTGGATTGGTTTACATTGAATAAGGCTCAGGCAAATCAGGAACAACCAGCCAAATAGAAAATTGAAACGCATAAAGCCGTCCTTGGTTTATTGATTGAATGTCCGGGCGAACTCGCTGATGGCACTCTCGTTAATCTTGGTGACGCTGTCAGTGAGCCCGGAGATTTTTTTAATTATGGCGCGTTCCAGCCAGTTCATCTTCTGGAAATCAAAGGCGCCGCCGAATAGTCCCGTAGCGACGGCCTGTTGCCGCAGCTGAGACGGAAACGCTGTTTCAAATTGCAGGCGGGCTTTATCGCCTTCCTCCATGCAACACAGAAACAAGCCGATTTTTTTCTGGGTCAGGATGGCCTGGTTCTGCTCGCAGAAACGGCGCACGATTTTTTGTAGGCGTCCGGCGTGGATTGACCCACCGATGATGATTGCCTCAAAACCGGCGAGGTCCGGGACACGCTGTTTTTTAAGGTCGAGCGTTGTGACGGGCGGATTCAGTCGTTGGGCTAATTTTTCAGCACAGAAGGCGGCGCAACCATGATGCGTGGTATAAACAATCAGGGTATTCAAATTTTCCTCCTAATGAATTTTCTAAACGTGGTGAAAATTTCCGAAAAGTGCCTTTCAGATCCTATTAAAATGCGCCGATGGCGTTACTTCATGCGCGGCGATGACCGATAGTTCCGGGTGCAGGTGCATCTTTTTCAGGTTGTGGACTTGCGGTCGGTACATACCCCAGCTGACGAAGAAGAAGAGCAGATCGCTCAGGGGGAAGGCGCACCAGACGCCATTCAGCTGGAAAGGGATTGGCAGAAAGATTACCAGGGGGATTAGGACCAATTGTCGGGCGACAGTCAGGTAGAGGGCCTTACGAGCCATGCCCAGCGATTGGAATAATGTGGTGGCAATGACCTGGAATCCAATCAAAGCAGTGCCGATGTTGATGATGCGGATGGCCCGCACTCCCAATTTGATGAGCTGTTGATCATTGGTAAAAAAGGAGAAGATCTGCGCTGGGAAGATTTCCAGATAAAACGCTCCGGCTACCGCGATCAGCGTGGTGCAGACCATCCCGAGATGCAATACGCGCAGAGCTTGAGCATAGCGGCGGGCACCATAGTTATAGCCGACGATCGGCTGAACGCCCTGGGCGATGCCAAAGATGGGCATGAAAACAAACATAAGAATCCGATTGACGATGCCGTAGACGGCTATTGACAATTCTCCGCCGTAAAACTTGAGGGTATTATTGACGATCACAGCAATCAAACTGCCGGATATCTGGCGCACGAAAGCCGAGGAACCGACTGCCACCATCTCCCGGATTATTTTGAAATTCGGCCGGAATCCGACACGACAGATTTTTAAGGAACCTTTGCCGCGCACAAAAAAACCAAGCAAATACAGATCGGTAGTCAGCTGCGAAACGACAGTCGCCACTGCCGCGCCCCGGATACCCCAGCCAAAGCCGAAAATAAAAACCGCATCGAGAATGATATTCAGCACGGAAGAGACTATCATTGTAGTCATGGCGATAGTCGCCCGTCCTTCGGCTCTGACCACGGCATTGGCCGTCATCGCGAAAGCAAAAAGCATGGTGCCTGCTAAGATGATGCGAGCATAATCCCGGGCATAGGGCAGAATCGCCGGAGTAGCGCCGAAAATTTTCAGGAGGACATCGATGCACAAATTTCCACCCACTGCCACGACGATTCCTAAACTCACGACGATCAGCAGAACATTGCCCAAAGTTTGGTTTGCGCGTGCTATATCATTCGCTCCCAGGGCGCGGGAAATAATGGAGGCGGCGCCCATACCAACCATCATAGCAACCGCCATTACAATCATTTGAATCGGAAAGACAATCGTCAAACCGGCAATCGCCAGGGAACCAACGCCGTGTCCCACGAATATTGTGTCAACAATATTATAAAGCGCCATGACGAGCATACCGATCGTAGCGGGAAGCGAGAGCTTTATGAGCAGGCGACCGATATGCGAATCGGCTAAAATGTGGTTATTGTTCATTGAGGTATTAGAATATGGAGTGTTTCTGGCTGTGTAAAAAATCGCGCAAATTTAGGGTTTCTATGATGACGCGGCAAGTAAGCCGTCTAACTACCCCGAAGGTAGACGACCCAATTTTAGTGAGGTGTACCGACGTGTAGATCAGATCAAAGATTTGACAAAACAGCGCCGGCGTTTATGTTGCCGCAGACTGTAACCTTTCCAGAGCGCCTGCACTTTGGCGTTGTGCTCCAATTCCGGGTTGGACTCGGCATACCGTACCCCCATCCGGGTGAAATTCTGCGCCAATTCGGCGATCATTAATGCCGGAACGCCCTGGCCCTGGAGCTCGGGCAAGACACTGACGAGTAGCAGTTCAACCGTTCGGACATGATGCAAAGCCCACAGGATGTGCAGAAAGCCGCAGGGGAAAAGTCGCCCGCGGGCTTTCTGGAGGGCGCGCACCAGGGACGGCATCGTAATCCCGAAACCGACGACCTGGTCATCCTTGTCCAAAACTACCGCAATGTACCGCGGATTGATTAATCCGATATACTGTTTGACATAAGCATCAATCTGTCGAGGCGTCAAAGGCACCATGCCATATAAGACCTTGTAAGCCTGATTGAATACGGTAAACATCTGCTGCGCGTATGGTAATAGGTCTCGACTTTTTTTCACTTTCAGCGTATGCAGATTATGCCGTTCCTTGACAATGCGGGTAATCTCGCCAACTTTTTCCGGCAATTGCTCCGGAACCTGGATTTGATATTCAATCCAGTCCACGTCCTTGCGGAAACCCAATTGTTCCAGGCGCTGGGGATAGTACGGATAATTATATATCGCCGCCAGCGTGCCGACTTCATCGAAACCTGCGATCAGCATGCCTTCCCGGTCAAGGTCGGTGAATCCGAGAGGTCCGTGGATTTCTTCCATGCCCAGCTGCCGGGCCCAGCCTTCGACGGCTGTAAACAATCCCTTTACCACCTCTTCATCGTCAATAAAATCAATCCATCCGAACCGGAGTTGTTTTTTCCCCCAGGCTTCATTGGCACGACGATTTAGTATTCCGGCGATTCGGCCGGCAATCTTTCCATTTTTAAACGCCAGCCAGTAACGTGCTTCACAGAATTCGAAAGCCGGGTTTTTATCGCGCCGGAGCGTATTGAGTTCGTCAAAATCCAATAATGGCACGTAGAACGGATTTTTATTGTAAAGCGAATGGGGAAAGCGTACGAAGGCTTTCAGTTGCTGAGGAGTGGTGACTTCAATAATTTCAACTGCCATATTCGATCCTCGCCTAAAATTAATTTAACGGGTTACCTTTTTTCCTTCGGTCCGATTATCATAGAATCGGGTGGTGGGGTAGGCAAAATCAATGTCCTTTTCCTTGGCAAATTGTTCGAGAATATCCTCCCAGATCAATTCGTCGGTCGGGCGGCGGTTACGTGGCTCACATATATACCGGATAGTGAGCTGAATGCCATTTTCCTTGACGGCGGTATAGACGACCGGAGTAAGCTTGGTGTAAGCGATCATGAATTTTTTACTAGCTTCGCGGACTTTATTTTCGACCCGACCGGTCAGATGTTCCGAATGGATGCTGGCGATATTCAAGAGGATGTCTTTAGCCTTGTGCCAATCACTTTCAAAAGTTATGACCACCGGAATTTCACTCCAGATATACTCAAAACCCTTCGTGTAGTTCGCCAGCGGGAGAGTAAAAACCTGCCCATTAGGGATATGAATAATCCTGCCGGTGCTCTGTTCAGCATTTACCCAATTGCCGATTTCAAGCAAAGTGAACTGGAAAACGCGAATGTCAATAACGTCTCCGGCGAAATTGCCGACTTGCACGCGATCGCCGATCGTGAACGGGCGCCTGATGATGATAAAGAGCCAGCCCGCCATGTTGACGACCGGATCTTTGAGCGTGAGAGCCAGACCGGCGGACAGCAATCCGAAAAAAGTGCCTAAATTATGCAAACCCTGAAACCAGATATTGCTCAATAAAAGCAAACCGAGAATCGAGACGGTATAGGAAAGTGTTTTGCCCCAGATGTACCGCAGACGGACATCTTCGGTTTTGCGCCAGACGATTTTAATGACGAAAATCCGCAGAAGAATTAGCAGAAGAACGACAATTGCAGAATTGATGATTTTAATTTGCACCGCCGGGGCAATGCCCAGCGATTTTTCTAATAGTGAGGAGAGCGATGCCATAATTAACCGGTTTGGGTGTGTTGCGTTTCCTTCGGCCTAATTTTCTTTTAGGGCTTCTGTATCATAGATTTTCTCGAAGAAAGTTTTATGATTGGCCTCTTCAGTGGCAAGTTTTTTAAAAACTTTCTGGACCTGCGGATCTGCGGATGCGGTGGCGATTTGCACATAAAGCTGCCACGACGCTTCTTCCCGCTTCATCGCCGTTAGGAGAATGTCACGGTAACTCGCTAGTTCATCGGTGGCAGGGGCGGTCAGATATTCGCTGATTTGCAGGTTCTCAGGTGCAGAAATAGCGAGTTGTTCCTTACCAGTTTTTTTTAAAACCTCCAATTTTTCGACATGCCGCCGCTCGAACATTTCGATTTCTCGAATAGCTTCCATCATCTCAAATGAGCCGGCGCGCTGGATCAGACGGTTGTAAAATTTAACGGCTTCCCATTCTTTCTCGATCGCGAAATCCAGAATGGCGGTGATCTTTTTCTGATTCATAGAATTCCCGGTGTAACCCTTTATACAAATAGAATAATGCAATTTAGGTCATGGTCATCTGTCATGCAAGCTGAAACCATGAGTATGTTATCCGGTTGTGATTCTCCTGTATCGGGCAGTTCGGTTGACCATTAATCCCGGGTAGGGCTGTCAGCAACAGATCGCCAGGTGGCGATATAAATCCAGTCATCGGGCAGAGTGAGGTCAGGTTTCTGCACGATCCAGCCTCCGGGCAGGTGGTGCCTCCGGACAGTCAGTTCGAAATGACACATCGCGATACCGAGGTCGACTTTCTGTAGATCGGATTTAAAGGGCATCGTGTACCCCGGAGTGCGCTGAAGATAAAAATGAAAGGAATGATCAGACAATATAATCCGCCAGGGTTGACGATTGGATGCGGAAGGCGCCAGACGCACCATTTCAATCGGCAGGGTAAACGCACCCGCCTGGTGTTTTTTCAAGGGCTTCAGAGGATTGTGATCGAAAAATAATTCGTCCCACGGTTTGCGGTTTTTCGAACCGGCCAACGCGCGGATAAACCGATCCCTCAGACCACGCTTGGGCGTCGGGTAACCCAGCGGCACCACCGCAGGGATCAATTCATCGGGTTTTAATGCAACGGCACGAGCGAAGGCGGATTTATTAAAAGATCCTCCCAACCAACAGGTGCCCAGCCCGAGAGCCGTGGCCTGCAGGATTATTTTTTCCATCAGGTAACCGAAATCCTCGAAAATATTGGGCCGGGTGGGCTGGACAATGCCGACTAAAAATTCCCGCGCTCCGCTGATAAAACCGTAAGTCCCCAGTTTTTCGGGTCGGGACCCCGTGGTGGCTTTTCGGGTGACCAATCGTATATCCACGGTATTGCCAAATGGTCCGGCTTCCGGGGCTAATAAGGTTTCAACCTGGGTTCGCATTTCCGGAGCCAACGGTTGACCGTTGAACCGACGCCATGAAGTCCGGTTCCGGATGATAGCGTCAATTGGTTGACCGCGAAAAAAATCAGCCATTTCAAGCATAAGAATGTAGTCCGCTTAGAATGAAGGAGACGCCAAAGTAGGTGAACAGCATACATAGAAAAGCCAGTAAAACGATCCACACCTTTTTGGTGCCCCGCGGCTTGAGCAGATGAAAATAAATTCCCAGAACGAGGACATCGATCAAGGCCCAGACTTCTTTAGGATCCCAGGACCAGTAATTGCCCCAGCTGAAGTAAGCCCAGAAGGCGCCAGTCACCAGACCGATATTCAGGAACAGGAAGGCAATTTTGACCTCGTTGTGGAGTTTGCGCAGCAGACTGGCGATTTCCGGGGCGCTTTCGTTTTTTCCAGTGCCGAGGAAAATCAGCGCAAATAGAAAAGCCAGAATCAATGCCATATATCCGAAAAAATATGCCGGTACATGGATATACATCCAGAAACTATTCAGTGCAGGCATGAGCGGTCTGCTGACGCTGAAGTGGGCAGGTAGTAATAATGCAGTTCCCAGACAGATAATGCCTGTCAGCAGTACCAGCCACCGGTATCGTGATTCAATTTGCTTCTGCCAGAAAAGAAGCCGCAGAGCAATCAGCAACGAGAGTAAAAGTAAGGTTTCGTAAAGGTTGGTGAAGGGAGGATGGTTGGCGGAGAGAGAGCGCACAACCAAGGCCCCCATATGAGTAAGCACGGATAGAGAAATCGCTATACCCCAACTGCGCCATCGGCTCTGAGTAATTAGCAACACGAACGCGATTAGGTATAGAATAAGAGCGGTATATAAACCGATTTTTTCCATAACAATAACCTTACTTCAGCGATTCCACCAGAATACATTGACCAGTGCAACCAGATACAACAAGCTGACAAAGAGTAGAAAAGCAGTCCCGGCGACTTCGACAACCTCAATGATACTGGCATAAATAAATGGCCCCGGCGTTACGCGGATGCGCATTCGGTCTGCCGTAAATTCCCCACTGAGTGAAACATGGTTGGGAATGCCATCCCAATACACCCGCAGACTCGGCTCATGGAGGTCGTAATTATCGAACCAAATCCGGTGTTCATTCCACTTGACAGTATCACCTACTGCGGCAATCAGGGTATCTTCTGCAACCAGGAATTTGAAGGTCGGAACTTCATGATAGGCATTTTGATAGAGCCGGTAACGTCCGATTGCCAGTGGGCGGTTGATCGAAACGGTTGCGGGCTTGTGTCCTTCGATTAGCAGATGACTGTTGAAGGCTTTGGGACGCAGGCCGTCGGGGTGGCGTTCGAGCTCAAAACGCAGGAGCCGCAACTGCAAATTATATTCTGGCGTGCTGGAATGGATAACATCGGATAAGTTCACAGCCTGTCCCTCTTTGATGGTCATAAAAAACCGGCGGTTCGTGCTTTTTTCGAAGAAAATCGTTAAAAAAATCAGCGCCAACAAAAGGTGCAGAATCTTCTGGGAAGCAGTGCGGAGGCCCCGGAAAATCACCGCTATGATCATGCTTACCGCAAGCACAAGCCACAGGCTGGCATGCAGAGGAGAATCATAAAAACGATCAGGCAGTAGCAAACGAAGCGCCGGCGGGCAATCCGGGCAGTGGGAACTTGGCGGCAGAAACGTACTGATTGCCAAGCCCAGGATCAGCAGAATTACGACTACTTGAAAAATTCGCAGGAATATTTTATGCAATTGGGTTTCCTTTATTCAAGATTAAGATCGCTGTGATCTTAAAATCTCGCCTGGGCACCGTCCGGTGTGCTGACCGTGTTCGATGACCAGCTGACCATTAACGAAGACATATTCGATGCCCGCTGGATATTGATGAGGATCGGCAAAAGTCGCCCGATCAATTATGGTCTGCGGATTGAATATGACGACGTCAGCGTAATAGCCAACTTCCAGACAGCCGCGCTGCTTCAGACCCAGTTTTTGAGCTGGTTGCGCCGTCATCTTGTGAATGGCCGTCGCTAAATCGAAGATCTGTTCTTCCCGACAGTATTTACCGAGTACCCGGGGAAACGTTCCATAGTGACGCGGATGTGGTTTGCCTTCGGATAATTTGCCGTAAGGTGCGACGGCACTACCATCGGAACCAATAGTCACCAGCGGATGGGCAAGTGTCTGCTTCAGGTTTTCTTCGCTCATGGCAAAGCCAATGACTCCCACCCGGTTTTCTTCCACGAGCAATAAATCACGGATGAATGTAAAGGGTGATTGACCACTCTGTCTGCAAGCCTGGGCGATGGACTGACCTTCATAATGGCTGTTTTTAGCAGTAAAGCAATCGCTGATTACGACTTTATCCCAGCCGCCGATGCGTTGGCCGCGGGCTTCGATATACTGACGGATTTCTGCCTCCAGCGTCCGGTCTTTCAGGCGGGCTAAAACCTCTTCGCGTTCGCCCTGCCGCGCCCAGAGCGGTAAAAAGGCGGTCAATCCGGTGCTCCAGGCGTTGTAGGGATAGCGGTCAGCCTGGACTGGTAAGCCACTCTCGGCGGCCTTGGTTAGCATATCTAACAGGCGTGGTTCCTTGTACCAGTTGGATTGGTTGCAGGCTTTCAGGTGTGAAATTTCCAGGGATACGCTGGCTGCCCGACAGATCTGCAGGGCTTCGGCGACTGCTTCTTCGACGCGGTCATCTTCATTGCGCATATGCGTGGCGTAAACCCCGTTGTACCGCGCAACCGTCTGACACAGGGCGATAAGTTCGTCGGTTTTGGCGTAACTGCCCGGGGCATATTCCAGGCCCGTAGATAGTCCCAGACTGCCCATTTCCAAAGTCTCCGCCAGGATTTGTTGCATCTGCCGGATCTGGACTGATGCAGGGGGGACATCGTTTTTGCCGACAACCATGGCGCGTAGGGCACCGTGCCCGGTAAATGAGGCGTAATTGAAGGCCGGACGGGCGCGCTGAATCGCTCTGAAAAAAGCCCGTGCATCCCGCCAACCGACTTCGATTCCGTATTGTTCACGTATCCGGCGCTGGTATTCGCGGAAATCATTTTCGTTCAATGGGAAAGGTGAATCGCCACAATTTCCCGATATTTCGGTCGTGATACCCTGATGGATTTTACTTTCGGCACGGGGATTGACTAGCAATTCGATGTCGGTGTGCGAGTGGCAATCAATAAAGCCGGGAGCGACCACTAAACCGGAGGCATCGATCGTCAAATCAGCCGAGGCCTGGCTGAGGTCAGCCAGGGCGACGATCTGATTGCCTCTGAGCCCGAGATCAAGTCGCCGGGCAGGATGTCCGAGCCCATCGAATACCTGCCCGTTGCGGATGATTATATCGAACCGGTTGCGGGAATAACAACCTATTAGCAAGCCCGCCCCCGCAAGCGTCGCTGATTTGAGGAAATCACGTCTTTTCATGTTGTTAATATACGAAAAAACGCGTTATCAGGGTACTATCTCACCCGTGGGAAGTTTATTTCAGCAGATGAATGATCAATCCACTCCGGAGTTTAGGTTCGAACCAGGTGGATTTGGGCGGCATGATCTTACCCGCGTCGGCAATCGCGAATAACTGGTCAATTTGCGTAGGATAAAGGGCAAAAGCGATTGCCATTTCACCGGAATTGACCCGCCGTTCCAGTTCGGCCAGACCGCGTATTCCCCCCACAAAGTCAATTCTTTCATCGGTACGCGGATCGCCAATGTTCAAAACCGGGGCGAGCAGATTGGCTTGCAGAATAGCCACGTCCAGTGCGGCTTCCGGATTGTCGGTGTTGAAAGTCCCGGTTCGGGCTTCCATTGCATACCATTTGTGGTCCAGATACAGACCGAATTGATGTTTCCGTTGTGGTTCAGCCTGTTTGCGGTCAGCGGCGGGTTGGATTTTGAATTTCTCCGCGACCTTATGCAGGAACTCCGCTGAAGTTAAACCATGCAGGTCTTTGACTACCCGATTATAGGGCAGGATTTGGAGCTGGTCATGCGGGAAATACACGGCTAAAAACCAGTTGTACTCCTCGGAACCGGTATGTTTGACATTTTCCTGCCGCAGTTGTTCGCCGACCATGACCGCCGATTTCGTGCGATGATGTCCATCCGCAACGTAAGCATAGGGAATCTGTTCAAATAATGCGATTAGTTCAAGAATTAACGCCTGATTATCGATGATCCAGACGGTATGCTGAATTTTATCATCAGCAAGGAAATGGTAGACCGGCGGCTGGCTTGTACAAAAGTCGTTGATGATCGTATCAATTTCTTTGCGGGCGGGATAGGTTAGAAACACTGGCTCCGTGTTGGCCTGAGTATAACGGACGTGGTTGATACGGTCCTGCTCTTTTTTGGCACGCGTTAATTCATGGATGCGGATTTTCTGATCCAGATAATCTTGAATGTGGGCAGTCACTACCAGACCGGTCTGGACGTGCTGATCCATCCGCTGGCGGTAGATGTAGAATGACGGTTGACCGTCTTGGAGTAACCAGCCCCGGGCCCACATCTGTTGCAGATTTTCAGCGGCTTTTAGGTAGACTTTTTCAGCGTAATGATCGACTTCGGGAGCCAGATCGATTTCGGATTTTACCACGTGCAGATAGGAATAAGGATTCCCCACCGCTGCCTGTCGAGCTTCGTCGGAGTCAATTACATCATACGGCAGTGAGGCGATCCTGACCGCCAACTCTGGCCGGGGCCGGAGCCCTTTAAAAGCTTTTATTTTTACCATGCGTAACCCTACGTAAACTTGCCATGTAAATTATTTCTACAGAGATGAGTCAGCCGCGCCGTTTATCACGCGGTCAAAGTTGTGACTATTTTGGTCGCGATTTCTACCCCGACGCGCTCCTGCGCTTCAATCGTGCTGGCTCCGGTATGGGGCGTGACCGAAACCCGGGGATGACGTACCAGTTCGAGGTTTTGGGTAGGTTCCTCGGCATATACGTCCAATCCCGCGCCGCCGATCTTTCCGGATTTTAATCCTTTCAGTAAAGCTTTTTCGTCGACGACATTGCCGCGGGCGCAGTTGATGATGAAAACGCCGGGTTTCATCATTTCGATTTCGCTGACTCCAATCAGCGGCTGGGCCTGCTTGGGAACGTGCAGGGTGATGAAGTCGGAATTTTTCAGCAGGTCCGGGAAACTGACCATCCGGATAGGTAAATCAGTTTTAGTTTCGGCAATGTCATAGACGATTACCTGCATTCCCAGTCCATGGGCAAGCCTGGCGACGATCTGACCGATTTTGCCAAAACCGACAATGCCCAGGATCTTCCCGGCGAGCTCGAGGCCTTTGGCATAGGCTTTTTTCTCCCACTTGCCCTCGCGCATGGTAATATTGGCCTGGGGTATGAACCGCGCCAAGGCGAACAGATGGGCGAAAACCAGCTCGGCGACGGAGTGCGAATTAGCCGCCGGCGTATTCAAAACCGGAATGCCGATGGATTTGGCATATTTGTGATCGATGTTGTCAATGCCGGCTCCGCCGCGCGCAATGACCTTGAGTTTTTTACCGGCGTCAATGACTTCGCGCGGGACATTGGTGGCGGAGCGGACTAAAATGCCGTCATATGCGGGAATGACCTTCAGTAATTCGGCAGGTTCATAAAATTGGATGTCAAACTCGATTCCAGCTTGGCGCAGGATTGCCTGGCCTTCTTTGCTCAGTCCGTCAGTAATCAGGATTTTCATAGGTTCCTCTCGCGGTTACATTTTAGCGATGGTCTCATTGAGCACTTTAAATAGCGCCTGCATTTCCTCGATCGTCCGGTCGGCCATATGCGCGATGCGGAAGGTTTTTTCTTTCAGGTCACCGTAGCCGTTGGAAATCTGATAGCCCTGCTCGCCGATTTTCTTGTTGAGATCGGCGATCGAAATACCTTTGGTGTTTTTTATGGTCGTGAGGGTGACGGATTCATAACCGGGAGCGGCGAAAAGAGCGAAGTTTTCCTTAGCCCACTGACGAGTCAGCAGTGCCATTTCAAGGTGACGCGCAAACCGATTTTCAAGTCCCTCGACCTCGAGAATGTAATCTAGCTGCTGATCGAGCGCGAACATGTGGGACAGCGATGGAGTGGAGGGATATTGGTAATCCTTTTTAACCAGGTAGTCATAGAGCTCGACGATGTCTAAATAGGAACCGCGGAAGGAGACGGTACGGGCATGTTCGAGTGCGCGTTGACTGACAGAAGCGATGGACAACCCGGGTGGCAGGCCAAGGCATTTCTGGGTCGAAGTGATACAAACGTCAATGCCGAGTTCGTCCACCTCGATGCGTGTTCCACCCATAGATGAAACCGTATCCACCAACCAGAGGATGTCGGGATATTTCTGACGAATTTCCGCGATCGCCGCGACCGGATTCATAATGCCCGTCGAAGTCTCGTTATGGGTAATAGTAAAGACGTCGTATTTTCCGGAAGAAAGGTACTGATCAACTATATCCGGCAGAGTGGGTTGACCATTTTCAGCGCGGACCAAGTCATGCGGAACGTTGTTGGATTTCGCCAGTCCCGCCCATCGATCGCCGAAGGCACCGACCGAGAAAACGACCGCGCGTTTGGCGGTGCAGGAACGGATGGAACCTTCCATCAATCCCGTGCCGGAAGAAGTAGATAACAAGATGGGATTTGCGGTGAAAAAAACTTTGCGGAGTTTGTCGGAGATGCGTCGCTGAAGCGCGGAGGCATCTTTACTGCGGTGGCCGATCATCGGTGTGCTCATGGCCTGTAAAACCGCGGGGCGAACATCGACCGGCCCGGGTATGAATAACTTTTTGGACATTTCTCACCTCCGTTGATTAAAGTGGTTAAGCATTGTAAAAAACCTACCAGGTACTCTCCCGCTACCATGCAAACTCTTTACCAGAATTCCGGGTCATGATCCTTTTTCGATGATAATAAAGGTAAAAACTTTCCCTAGGGGCGTGCAATTTCCTATTTCCAATAAAAAGATTTCCGCTGGATTTTCAGAATTAGGAAAAAAAGCTTGATCCAAATCTTTTTTCCCAAAGTGTCGGTACTTGCGATCTTTTTATAAACTGTCCGGCTTTCGCGGCGGTCAGGGCTGTGTGGCATTACTTTTGTTTGACTCAAATACGCTACATGGTGCTTGAAACAGAGTATGCAGAAATCCAATCCAACAACTATTTTAAAGAGAGAGGCAGGTCATGGACCCCAAAACTATTGAGTGGAGCAAACTCGATTTTCGCTACAGTTATACTCCCTACCGCTTTATTGCGCACTGGAAAGATGGGCAATGGGATAATGGACGCCTGGTCACCGAAAACAAACTGAGTATTGATGAAGGGGCCACCTGTCTGCATTATGGTCAGCAGATTTTTGAGGGGATGAAAGCGCAACGGGCAAAGGATGGTCGGATTCTGCTTTTTCGTCCCCGCGATAATGCGCGGCGATTCCGTGAATCTGCCAGCCGCATCCTGATGGCGGAAGTGCCGGAAGAGCTCTTTATGAAGGGTATTCTGGAGGCAATTAAGGCCAATATTGATTACGTACCACCCTATGGTTCCGGGGCGGCGCTTTACCTGCGCCCCTTTGAACTGGGAGTGGGCGAAAATTTGGGTGTCCGCGCGGCCTATGAATACATGTTTGTCGTTTTTGTCTGTCCGGTAGGCCCCTATTTCAAGACTGGATTTAAGACCATCAAGTTGAAAGTCGACGACTACTACGATCGTGCCGCTCTCCACGGGATCGGGCGCGCCAAGGCCGGCGGCAATTATTCCGCCTCGCTGGTACCGCTCAAGATTGCCAAAGAGGAGGGTTATCAGGAAGTCGTATACTTGGACTCGATCGAGCATAAATATTTCGAGGAGATGGGCGCAGCTAATATTTATTTTGTATTCAAGGATGGGACTCTGGCGACACCGCGGTCGGACTCTATTTTGGTCAGTATAACGCGCAAATCGCTGATCACGGTCGCCCAGGAAGCCCTGGGACTGACTTTTATCGAGCGGCGGGTTAGTGTTGATGAGATCGAAGATTTTGTCGAAGTTGGAGCCTGCGGCACCGCGGCGGTCATCACCCCCGTTGGTTGTTTGGGGTATCAAAACCGGCAATATAAGTTTTATGCCGATGGTTTGGAACCGGGCCCGCTGACGGTAAAACTGTACAAGTATCTGACCGCTTACCAGCTGGGTGACATAGAAGACCGGTTTGGCTGGATAGAAGAGGTCAAATAAAAAGGAGGGATTATATGGTAACCGACAATTTCCGTTGGGAGGACCTCGATAAAGATGGATTGACCTTCCTTATGGAAAACCGCAAGGAAGTTTTTAAAAGCTATCAGAAAATGGTCAATGTCCTTGGCAATCATCTCGACGAAAAGACCCGGGAACTGATCATGTTAGCTATTCAGGTCAATAGCCCTTCTCCGGACGCCATAAAAATCATCATTCCCAAAGCACTGCGGGCGGGTGCGACGCGCGATGAAATCATTGACACGCTCATATTGACAATACCCATCGTTGGCTTATCCACGGTCCTTAAGATGTTGCCCTTCGTGCTGAAAGAACTGGAGTCCCTGGAAAAAGCCTACCAGGTTCTCGTGTAAAAAAGAAAGGTCGCAGAGGTTGCATCAAATTATCACGGCTGAATTTATCGCACCGCAGATTAAAAAATTTATCGTTGAGGCGCCGCTGATTGCCCGCAAACGCCAGCCCGGGCAATTTGTCATTCTGCGTGTCTGGGAAAAAGGGGAACGCATTCCCCTGACGATTGTGGATGGCGATCCCGCGCAGGGTACCATAACACTGATTGTCCAGGGGATCGGGAAAACTACGCGGCATTTAAATTTATTATCAGCCGGCGATTACATACACGATTTAGTCGGCCCACTGGGACGACCGACGCATATTGATAAATTTGGGTTGACAGTCTGCGTGAGCGGGGGGGTGGGCACCGCGGAAGCTTTACCCATCGCTAAAGCACTGAAACAGGCCGGGAATCAGGTCATCGCCATTGTCGGTGCCCGGCAGAGAGAACTGATTATTTGTGAATCCGAGATGCGGGCTGTCTGTGACGAGGTGCTCATCTCAACCGACGACGGCAGTTACGGGATCAAAGGTTTTGTCACACAAGTGTTGCAGGATTTGCTCCAACGACACAGGCCGGATTTTATTCTGGCTGTCGGTCCCTTGCCGATGATGGCGGCGGTAGCGGAGCAGACCCGTCCCTTCGGGATTAAGACTATGGTTTCGCTTAACAGCATTATGGTGGATGGAACGGGTATGTGCGGGGGCTGCCGCGCGACGGTAGCCGATAAAACGGTGTTCGTTTGTGTTGATGGACCGGAGTTCGACGGTCATCAGGTCGACTTTGCGGAAATTGGTCGGCGCCAGCGTCAGTTTGTGGAATTTGAAGCCCAGGCCTTGCGGGAGTTTGAACAGACTCCTCCACCAGTACATCATTGTCGCCTGAGTGAACAGCTTAATCCGCAGGCAGAAGAATAGAGGCAATCGTGGCGAACCAGATTTTGAGTAAAAAAGAGCGTCTCGCAATCCCCCGTCAAAAAATGCCGGAACAGCCGCCGCAGATCCGCAATCGCAATTTCGAGGAAGTGAATCTTGGATTTGACGTTGAGACCGCCGTCCGGGAAGCGCAGCGGTGCCTGAATTGTCCCAAATCGACTTGTATTGATGGCTGTCCCGTGCGCATTAAAATACCCGCATTTATCCAGCTGATTGCCGTGCGTGATTTCTTAGGTGCCGCCCGTAAAATCAAGGAGGATAACCTGCTGCCAGCTGTCTGCGGGCGCGTATGCCCACAGGAGGAACAGTGTGAGAAAACCTGTATCCTGAAAGGTAAGTTCGAACCGGTGGCCATCGGTCGATTAGAGCGCTTTGTCGCAGACTATGAACGCCAGCAAAATTCAGCTACTGCATTTCCCAAGAATGCCAAACTGACGGGAAAAAAGGTTGCTGTCGTGGGTAGCGGTCCGGCGGGTTTGGCTTGTGCCAGCGATTTGGTGCAACGAGGACATGCGGTCACGGTTTTTGAGGCTTTACATGAGTTCGGGGGAGTGCTGGTTTATGGCATTCCGGAATTTCGCCTGCCGAAGAAGATCCTGCGCTTCGAAATCAATAACCTGCGGCAGATGGGGGTGGAATTCGTCGCCAATTTTATCGTAGGCAAGACCATGACGATTGACGAATTGCTTACCACAGGTGGCTATCAGGCGGTATTTTTGGGAGTTGGGGCGGGTTTGCCCTGGTTTATGAATATTCCCGGGGAAAACCTGATGGGGGTTTACTCGGCCAATGAGTATCTGACTCGCGTCAATCTGATGCGCGCTTATGAGTTTCCGTCTACCGATACGCCCGTCAGGCACGGAAAAAACGTCGTGGTCGTTGGCGGTGGCAATACTGCCATGGACGCTGTCCGCACCGCCAAGCGTTTAGGGGCCGAAACCGCAACCATCGTTTACCGTCGATCGGAAGTTGAAATGCCAGCCCGGATCGAGGAAGTGCACCATGCCCGTGAAGAAGGCATCATTTTTCGGACGCTCACCAACCCGATTGAATTTGTTGCTGACGGCACCGGCTGGGTGCACAAAGCCCGCTGTCTGCGAATGGAGCTCGGAGAGCCGGACGCTTCCGGCCGACGCCGCCCTGTACCTATAGCTGGTTCAGAATTTGAAATAGAGACCGATTTGGTGATCATGGCGATTGGAAATGGTTCCAATCCGTTGATTTCGCAGACCACTCCGGATTTGCGGTGCAATAAGTGGGGCAATATCCTCGCCGAACCGGAAAGTGGACGCACTTCCAAACCGGGAGTATTTGCGGGCGGGGACATTGTTACCGGTGGGGCGACGGTAATTCTGGCTATGGGCGCGGGCCGCTCTGCCGCCCAAGCCATTGACGAATATTTACAAACCGGTCAGTGGTCCTTTGACATTTAAACACCGTGAGAGGAGGAACAGGAATGCCAATCGCCACTAAAATCACCGAATCCATGCGACACAGTTCCTGGATCCGCAAAATGTTCGATGCCGGCATTGTTCTGAAAAAGCGATACGGTGCCGACCGGGTCTTTGACTTCTCATTAGGCAATCCAGATGTACCCAGTCCGGCGGCATTTGATCAGGCGTTGGTCGCTGAAGCCCAAAAAACCGGAGCGCACAGGCATGGCTACATGCCAAATAAGGGATATACCGAAACCTGTACGGCTATCGCTGAGGTGTTAGAGAAAGAAAGCGGTTTGCCTTTTACTGCGGAGCAGGTGCTGATGACCTGTGGTACGGCGGGAGCAATCAATGTCATTTTCAAGACTTTGCTCGATCCCGGAGACGAGGTCATGGTGATCGCCCCTTATTTTACAGAGTACGATTTTTATATCGATAACCATCAGGGGCGCAAGGTAATGGTGCAGACCACCGCTGATTTACTGCCCGATCTGGATGACCTGGCCGCCAAAATCACCACCCGAACAAAAATCCTGGTCATCAATTCCCCCAATAATCCCACCGGGCGAATCTACAGCGCCCACCTGCTGACGGAAATCGGCAAGCTGCTGACTCGTAGCAATCAAACGCGCCAGTCGCCCATCTATCTCTTAACTGACGAGCCCTATAAAAAAATTGTCTTTGACGGTAAGCGCTGTGACACCGCATTCCGGTTTTACCGGCATACGATCATGGCGACCTCTTTTTCCAAGGATTTATCATTGGCGGGAGAACGGATCGGTTACCTGGCTGTCAGCCCGTTAATCGAAGACAACGCGACAATCATCGCCGCCGCCGCCTTCTGCAACCGGGTGCTGGGTTTCATCAATGCTCCCGCGCTGATGCAACGTGTCATCAGCCACGTTTTAAATGAACGCGTGGATGTGGCACTTTACCAGCGTCGGCGGGACCTGATTTATAACGGGTTGGTCGAGATTGGTTATGAGGTGATCAAACCCGAGGGCGCTTTTTACATTTTTCCGAAAAGTCCGATTCCAGATGATGTGGTTTTTATCAATGCCTTGCAGGAAAACCTGATCCTGGCGACTCCCGGCGTGGCTTTTCACCGTCCCGGCTACTTCCGGATTTCATTTGCGGTTCCGGAACGGGAAATTATCGGCGCCTTACCGGGTTTTGCTAAAGTGTTTAAACAATTCAAATGATAAGTTAGTGACGGAGCACAATATGAGTGATGTGAAAACCAGAGGACATGTCGTTATCAATGCCGAAGAATGCAAAGGCTGTGAACTCTGCATCGAGTCCTGTCCGGTCAAGGTGCTGTACCTGACCGAACGCTTTAATACGCACAGCTATCATCCATCCACCTACAAAGGCGAAGGCTGTACCGGATGTGGCGTGTGCTTCTACAATTGTCCCGAACCGGGAGCAATTACGGTTTTTAAAAGGTGGGATTTAATGACGGAGACCCGGTATTGTCCACATTGCCGGGGCGAATATAAGGTTTTTAGTGAGGCGAGCACCCCGAACAAGGTCCGCTGTACCAACTGCCTTACGACGATACCCGAAACCGTAAATATTTCTGATAAGTAATGAGGTCTGCTATGGCAAAACAATTGTTATATGGAAATGAAGCAGTAGTCAAGGGAGCCATACTGGCGGGTTGCCGGGCCTACTATGGCTATCCAATAACTCCCGCGAGTGAAATCGCGCATGCCGCCGCCCTCTATTTACCGGTGGCCGGGGGGACTTTCATCCAGGCAGAGAGCGAAATTGCCGCCATTAACATGGTCTACGGCGCCGCGGCGGCTGGCGAGCGCGTCATGACCGCTTCCTCCAGTCCGGGAATCAGCCTGAAGCAGGAGGGAGTTTCGTATTGTGCCGGGGCCGAATTGCCCTGCGTCATCGTTGACGTCATGCGCGGTGGACCGGGACTGGGCAACATCGCTCCGGAGCAAAGTGATTACAATCAGGTAGTCAAAGGCGGGGGCCATGGAAATTACAAAGTCATTGTCCTCGCCCCCAATTCGGTGCAGGAAATGTGCGATTTGGGCAAATTGGCATTTGAATTAGCGGACAAATACCGTAATCCGGTTTACATTTTAACCGATGGCTTTATCGGTCAGATGATGGAACCGGTGGAATTTCCGGAACCGGTCACGAAGTTCCCGGAAAAAAGCTGGGCAGTAAAAGGTACGCCCGAAACCGCCGATAATTTGCTAACCTCGATTGACCTTGATCCCGATGATTTGGAAAAACATATCAACAAACTCCAGCAGAAGTACCGGATTATGGAAGAGGAAGAAGTCCGCTACGAGACCTATCAGACCAGGGATGCGGAAATTATCCTGGTGGGATTCGGAATCATTTCCCGCATCCTGCAAACGGTGGTTGATAATCTACGCCAGGAAGGCATTCCGGTCGGTCTGGTGCGCCCGATAACGCTTTTCCCGTTTCCCAAAGCGATCATGCGCGAATTGACTAAACAGGCACGTTTCTTCCTGGTCTCCGAAATGAGTAACGGTCAGATGGTCGACGATGTGCGCCTCGCGGTAGATGGCCGCAAGCCAGTTTACTTTTACGGTCGGGTGGGCGGCAATGTACCGTCGATTCGCGAAATTCACGATGAAGTCATCAAACTCATGAGGTCGGTATGAACACGGTCCTGCAGAAATCCAGTTCTTTCTATGAAGTCTATGAGCGTAAACCCGGCAGTGATAAATTGACGACGACCTACTGTCCGGGATGCGGTCATGGCAATCTGCATAAGTTGATTGCTGAAGCGCTGGACGATTTCGGTCTGCGCGATCGGACGATTTTTATCAGTCCAGTCGGTTGCAGTGTCTTTGCTTATTATTATTTTCATACCGGCAATGTCCAGGTAGCTCATGGGCGGGCTCCGGCAGTCGCAACGGGCATCAAACGCGCGCATCCCGAATCAATCGTTATTTCCTACCAGGGTGACGGTGATTTAGCCGCGATCGGCACCGCCGAGATTATCCACGCCGCCAATCGCGGAGAAGGGATCACAGTCTTCTTCGTGAACAATGCCATTTACGGTATGACGGGCGGACAGATGGCTCCCACGACGCTGATCGGCCAGAAAACTCTCACCAGCCCCCGCGGACGCACGAGCGACAATGAGGGTTATCCAATTCGGATGGCGGAACTCATTGCTCAATTGGAAGCCCCGGTGTACGTCGAGCGTGTGATGCTGGGCGATACAAAAAGCATCATGCAAGCCCGCACAGCGGTTCGGAAAGCCTTGAAACTCCAGGCGGAAAAAAACGCCTTTTGTTTCATCGAAGCTCTGTCATCCTGTCCTTCGAACCTCAAATTGTCGTCAGTTAAAGCCCGCGAATGGGTGCGCGAAGTGTTCCAGAAACAATTTCCCTTAGGAGTTAAAAAGGACATCTCAGAACAATTTCCCGGTAGAGATTTCAAACGAACCGTAGTCCAGTTTGAAGAGCTGCCGAAAATTCTCAATATTGAAGGTTCCAAAATCGACCAGCATAAAATCGCCACGATCCGCAAAGACGACCTCACCGAGGAAATCAAGATCGCCGGGTTCGGAGGACAGGGTGTGCTGAGTTTGGGCAAAGTGTTAGCCGAGATGGCGATGCGTCATGACTATCATGTCAGCTGGCTCCCTTCTTACGGGCCGGAAATGCGCGGAGGTACGGCCAATTGCAGCGTCAAAATCGCCACCCGCAAGATTGGTACTCCGCTGATCGCCAATCCCACCGTGCTGATTGCCATGAATCGTCCCTCGCTGGACAAATTCGAAAATGATGTCGTACCCGGAGGTCTGATCATTTATGACGATTCCATCATTGACCGTCAACCGGTACGAACTGACGTGACGGTTCTGGCGATTCCTGCTACCCAGATGGCGGATGAACTCGGCAATTCCAAAGCCGCGAATATGATCATCGCCGGTGCTCTGATCGAACACCAAAAAATCATGCACATGGAAATTGTACTCGACACCTTAGGGGATGTATTAAAGCGTAAAAACCTGATCGAGCTCAATCAGCAGGCAGTCCGGAAAGGTGCCGCGTTTTTCCGAAGCTGAATCCTGGCATTTCATCCATCACGCTAATTGTTGGTGGCCTACTTTCGCTTAAGAAAAGGCGCGGGGAATAATTAAAGGGTGAAAAATTGACTTGACAGACATGGGCGTTCTTCGTAAATTTGACTGAACGGTCAGTCAAATTTACGGAAAGAGTACCGCTATGGTCAAGCAACCAAGAAAAAACATCCGCCGGAAGATCCTGCAGACGGCTGAAGCCCTTTTTGCTCAGCGCGGTTTCGACGCCACCGGTATTGATCAGATCGCCAAAACGGCGGGAATAACCAAGTCACTCATCTACTATTATTTCAAGAGCAAGGAAGAAATCCTGGCCTCGCTCATGGATGACTTCGTGAAAAAGTCGGTGGTCATCAAACAATCCATCACCGAAGCCTGGCTTGCAGAACCGACGCTTGGTATCGACACGATCATTTTGAACAACACGCTACCTTTTTTGATGGCCAATAAAAACGCGATTAAAATTGCATTTGCCGAGTCCATCAAAGATGTAGAATTGACCCCCCACCTGAATATTTTCCGCTATTTCGATCAGAATTTCGATGCCGGTTATGCTATTTCGGCTCGATTAGGCATTAGACTGGAAAAGAATCAGGCCCAGCTGTTAAGTGGTTTCTTTTGCTTTTTTGCGCCCTTGTTTTCCTTTGTAATATTTAGTGATGAATGGTGCGAGTACTATCATACCGATTTGAAGACCATTTCAACCATTTTCGCCAATTCTTTTGGCAAGCTTTATTCAGCGCTGACCCGGGATCAAATCGAAATGCTTAATCTTAATGAAATTATGAAAAGCATGTCTGCATCACGTTTTAAAGATCCCAGAAAATGAAATAGACTTACTGATGGGGGCATTATGAAATCAGAGGGAAAAATCATGCAAATCGTCGCTAATTTCGTAGTTCGTTTTTACAAATGGATACCGTTTGTGGCGGTAGTGCTTTTTGTGCTTAGTCTGATCGCGGCGCAAAATATTGAAACGAAAACCGAGATCAAGGACCTCCTATCAGCAGAAGATCCCAAAATTGCCAGCTATCTCGAAGTTGATTCGGTTTTTTCCGGTGGAGCTACCGCCATGATCACCATCGAGGGTCAGGATAAAATACGCATGGGCCAGTGTGCCGAGGATTTCGTTGCCATGGTCCGCGCCAATGAGAAGCTGGTGCAGAGTATCAAAGCCATCAACCTGAAAACCGATCGCCAGTTCATTGATGATTGGGGTTTGATGCTGTCCAAGGCCAAGGACATTGAAAAGACCAGCCAAACCTTGTCGCAACTGAATCTTTTACCATTCGTCACCGCGCTGAATAATTCTTTTGAGGAGACTTACACAGGCGACGAAGCCGAAGAGGAGCTGGAGACCAACAAGCAGGAAAACGATGCGGTTGCCATGCTTTCGCAAATAGAGAACTTCTTTACCAGTTTGCGGGTTTTTCTATCCAATCCGGACACGTTGCCGGTTGCAGAGCAGGGCCAGGTCCTAGCGGAGACATTTCTCTACGGCGATCCGTACCGGTTTAACCATGATAACAGCATGCTTTTATTCACTATCACCCCCGCAATTAACGCGATCGAAGTAGAAAAAGTGATCGAGTTCATGCATGAGATAAAAGTAGTACAGAGTGCTATGAATGCCAAGTATCCTGATTTACATGTCGGGTATACCGGCGATTTACCAACTCAGAGCGATGAACAGGACGCACTCAGCTTCGATATGGCGGTTCCGTCAATAGTGGCTATTGTTCTGATTTTATTGCTGTTTATTTTTTCCTTCAGCCAGTTGCGTTCAATAATTTTCGTTTTGCTGGTCCTGATTATGGGGGTTGTATTTAATTACGGATTCGTTGGCGTGACAATTAAAGAGATCAACATGATGACCAGCATTATGGGCATCCTGCTCATCGGGTTAGGAGTGGATTACGGGATTCAGATCATAACCAATTTTACCACTTACCGTGAGGACGGTTATGAACCGCCCGAAGCCCTGCGTCTTACCTATCAAAAAGCCGGGATGGGTACATTTTTAGCCGCAATAACGACGGCGATCGCTTTTTTTGTCATGTCCGCTGCCGGCGTCCAGGCTTTTGAGCAATTCGGGCTGATTATGGGGACCGGCATCATTAATTGTTTTTTAGCGATGTTTTTCATATTACCATCCCTCTTACTCTGGTGGGGAAAAAAGGATGTCAGCAAAACCCACCTGCCCAACATCAATTATCAGTTTTTAGCCGACATCAGCCAGACGCTTTACAGACATCGAAAGCTATCCCTGATATTGAGCGGGCTGATCACCGTCGGACTGTCTGGGGCGATATTCCTGAACCGACTTGAATATGATATCATGAAGCTCGAGCCGCAGGATATGCCCGCGATGATCCAATATCAGAAAGTCATGGAAAAATTCGAGATGACCCCCTTTGCCTCGATGGTGATAACCAATAGCATTGAGGAAGCTCGCACGATTACCGAAAAACTGGAAAAAACTCCGATGATCGCCGAGATCAGTTCGGTGTCCTACTTCTTTCCCCCGGAAGAGGAACAGCAGGCTCGGCTGGCGGCCATCGCCAAGCTGCGTAAAATGCCCACCCGCTACCGTCAGATACACTATTCTAGTGCCGATATTGAAAGATTTGTGCAGGAAATTCAGCGCCTGGAATGGAATATTATTGAGATGAGCGATCTCTCAGTCGCCGGATTGGGCGAGAACAATAAGATCGTCAAAAGGCGCAATGCCATGATTCGCGAGATTTTTGGAGCGGAGGTGGGTCAGTCGGGGCGGGAAATTTTTAAAAATTTGATTGGGCTTATCGCCAGCGATCCGCAACTATACGCCCGGCGTCTGACCCAGCTGGATTATTATTTTGCTAAGGAAATGGATGCGATCGTTACCCGGATGTGTCAGGCCCGCCGCCCGATGACCATTGACGACCTGCCGGAATCCGTCCGGAATGGCATGTTCGATCAAACGGGAACCCGGAATCTGATCATGATCTATCCGGAAGGAGGTATTCTGGATAAAATTGACATAATTCGCCATTTTAACAATTCCCTTGCGCGGGTATCGCCGAGAATCACCGGGGTAACCCAAATCCTGACAGCCTGGTTAGACGAGGTTATTAATGCTTCCGGGAGGGCAGGCATATATATTTTTGCGGCAGTGCTCTTTTTCCTGATTCTGAATTTCCGGAACCTGAAATATGTGGTTTTCGCGTCGGCGCCGCTAATTATCGGCATGCTCTGGATGGGTGGTTTGTATCCATTATTGGGGCAGCGACTAAATTTCATTAACATCGCCATGATACCTCTCGTCATCGGCATGGGTATCGACTTCGGTATTCATATCGCGCACCGTTTCCGGGTTGAACAAGACATCAAAACCGTCTATCGCTACACCGGTAAAGGCGTTTTACTGTCAGCCTTGACGACGATGATCGGATTTGGTTCGTTGGGGTTGATCGGACGATTTGGATCAGTAAATTCCATGGGGCGGATTCTCTTCGTGGGTATAACGACCTGCCTGTTGACCGCCATATTCATTTTACCCGCCCTGTTGACTTTTGACCAGAAGCAAAAATAACCAAGGAGGAAACCATGCAATATACGGGACGATTTTTAAGGGGATTGATGATTGTGCTTGTGGCGATTTCAGCCTCAGCCGAGGATGAGGCGCTGACTATCATTCGCAAAGTGGATGAAATGGGCAAGACCAGCAGTAGTAGCGCCAAAATGAGCATGTTGACCTATCCTTATGTCGGTGATAATAGTAATTTTCGGGAAATGAAGGTCTTGGCTTACGGTAAAGGCGAAGATAACAGCTACATGGAGTTCATTACCCCAAAGTCCATTCAAGGATTGCGGATTCTGTCTCTTTCCGGCGATCAGTGGGTCTACTTTCCGTCCACAGGGCGGGTGCGTAAAATCGCCGCCAAATCGAAGGATCAGACAGTACAGGGCGTCGGTGGGGATTTCACTTATGAAGATCTCGGTGGCGGCAATATGGAAGAGAGTTATTCCTTTAAAATTCTCAAATCGGACGCCAAAAGCTGGACGCTGGAGGGAACTCCGAAAAAGGAATCATCCTATTCCAAAGTGGTCATCACCATTTTAAAAGAAAACTATCAGACGCCTAAAATTGAATATTATACCGCTGCTGATGGTCATAAAAAGGATCTCTTGATCGAAGAGTACAAAATGATTTCCGGGCGCCAGATGCCCACGCGCATGACGATGCTGAACCTGATTAAGCAGAGCAAAACCGTCGTCATAATGCACGATGCTGAATACGACGTGCCGCTTGATGATAAATATTTTAATCCAATGCGGTTTTACAAATAGGGAAAAGCACGATGCCAAAAATAATCTATCTTTCGATGGTTTTTTTAATCAGCGGGCTGGGTGCTGATCTGACAGTAGCAAGTGCGCCGAATGAGGATTCGAGTATGGGCGGTTCCGATGAATCGACCGGTCTTTACGGCTACCTCATAAACTATTTTCAATCCAGTCTGAATTTTAGAAATCAGCAGTTTTCCCGGCCCACGTTCGGGGATGCTCTTTTACTACGCTTGAAGGGTGACTGGCGACCGGAGCAGAACCTGCGCTTTCATATGGAATTTTCCTACCAGTCCAACGTAGGCAATCAAAATCCCTATCTGCTTTATGAAAGGTTGGGTATTGCCGGATTTTCGCAGAGCGATTTTCCACTGGAGGATTTTAATCAGCGCCTGTTTTTCGATCATGTCTGGGGGATGGCCAGTTTTGGTGATTTTGATTTGCAGTTTGGGAAGTTCCCGGTCGCCTGGGGCACAGGATATGTTTTCAATCCCACGGCGCGGGTGGCTTTTCCACCGTTTCTGGATATGGTGACGGAGGATACGCCGGGTACCATGGCACTATTGCCCAGTTATGCTCTTTCCAACCGTTTCTCCATCGAAGCCTACCTCGCTTTCCAGGATAAGACCCAGAAAAAGACCGCCTATCAGGAGGACAGCGACATTAAAAACCTGCCCTATGGCATTAAACTGAATGGCATCGCCGGCGCGTTCGACATTTCACTGAGCTGGATCAGAGAAGTGCTCTATAATGATTTGGATACTCGCCCGCTGGACGCAGTCCTGACCCAGGCTGGCATGGCTTATATTCAGGGAATAGTCGCCAACCAGGCAATGGCGGAGCTGTTGGCGGCGGGCGACACTGTCACGGTTCTCGAAATGTTCAAGCAGGGAGCCTTGGCCCAGCTGCTGGCTGACCTGCCGCGTCATCCTTATTATAAGCGCAGTTATTTCGCGGGTTTTGATTTTGCCGGAGCAATCGGGGATTGCGGGGTATATGGTGAGTTTGTCCTCCGCTTGCCCCGCGATAACCGGGATAAAAAATTCGTCCTGAAAAATTATCGTACCGCCGATAATTTGGAAATGTGTCTGGGTTTCGACTACCGGATCTCGGCGGTTGAGGTCGACACGCGGATGGAGTACTACTATCAGGGTTCCGGTGCTAAAAATAAAAAAGACTACAACCTGATGACAATCCTGTCCGGTGAGAAACTGGTCAACGCCCGCAATTATTCGTTCCTGATGTTGGAAAAAACGGTTAAGGATTTCCATAAATTCAACCTGGCTTTCTTTACTAATCTGGACGACGGCAGTTTTGCGGTCCTGCCGGGTTACAGTTACTCGCCCTATAACAATTTTGACATCACCGTAGGGGCTTTCATTTTAGGAGGCTCACGCGGTTCCGAGTTCGACGGCCGCTACACGCTGTACGGAGTCAAGGAAATTGACCTGATGGAGAATCTCTGGCCGTACCTGCGTTTGAAAATCAGCTTTTAGGCTCCGCCGCCGAGCCACTTTTGCAGAATTGACCACAGGGGACGCTGAAATCGTTAAATCTCCATGAGATGTCACCAGAGGGTACGCGACCCATTTTTGATTTTCCTGGTTCATCCAGTAATTTACTCCTGTTAAATTTGCACTTGACGATCATTATATGAAAAATTCCTGGAAACCGCCGGCCAACGTCTTTTTTAAGAACATCGGCTATACCATTTTCGCTATGCACTATCTTTCTGCTCTGGTATACGCGCAGATGCTCGACTCGAATCAGCCACCGCCGGGCATTCACTGGCGTCAACTGCAAACTCAGCATTATGCAATAGTTTTTCCGGCTGAAATCGAATCCGAAGCCCAGCGGGTCGCCAACACTCTCGAATATTTGCATCAACCTTTGCGCAAGACCCTGCGAGTCGAAAGTCGCCGGTGGCCGGTCGTGCTTTCTAATCGGAGCGCCGTCGCCAATGGCTATGTCAGTCTGGCGCCGCGGAAAAGTGAGTGGTTTGCCACGCCTCCGCAGGATAATTTCTCCGGCACGGAAGAATGGTACAACCTGCTCGCGGTGCATGAAGGGCGGCACATGGCACAGTTCGATTATCATGAGCGGGGTTTCACTCGCCTGGCGAGTTTTTTATTTGGCGACGTCGGACGCGTGCTCAGTTTCTGGCAGACTCCGGCCTGGTTCTGGGAAGGTGACGCGGTGGGAATCGAAACCGCGCTCTCTCGCAGTGGTCGTGGCCGTTTACCGGAATTTGATATTGGCGTAAGAGCGGTAGAGCTTTCGGGATTCCGTTATTCGTATTACAAGGCTTTCTTAAACTCTTATCGCGACTATTACCCGAATCATTATACCTTAGGATACTTGATGACGACGCATGTCCGGCGATGCTATGGTGCTGATGCCTGGGCGCGGATCATAACTCGCTCTGCCCAGCGTAGTTACAGTCCTTTTGCTTTCAGCCGGATGGCAAAGCGTATTATCGGGAAAAATTCACGCCAGATCTATCAGGCGACGATGAATGAGCTGGACTCTCTTTGGCAATGGCAATCGGCTAATTTGATCTTCGAAGAAGTTACGCCGCTGAATAAGAAACCGAAAAAAGTCTGGACCCAGTACCGCTGGCCACAATGGTCTGCGGACGGTGCACTCTGGGTCACCATTTCCGGGATGGCCGATATTCCGACGCTGGTTCGAATTCAGGCTGACGGGCGGGAAAAACCCCTGACTTTTGTATCAGGACCGGGGCGGGTCGCCATCAATGGACAGTTAGCGACCTGGAGTGTCTACAACACCGACAGGTTTTGGGGAAGTCAAATAGCCTCGGATGTCGCGGTCTGTGACCTGCAGACCGGACGTGTGCAGGAAATTACCAGCGGCGGACGGTACTTTGCCCCGGCACCCGCGCCAGACGGGAAAAATATCGCCGCGATTGAATTCACACCGGAACGTCGTTGTGCGATAGTTTTACTTGATCCTCGAACCGGGGCAACAATCAAGCGCTTTCCGGCACCTGCCAATTCTTTTCTTAAGGAACCGTCATGGTCTCCGGACGGGAAGTTTTTAATTATGACCCGCCAGCAATTTAATGGTAAGACACTGACTAGGCTCGATTGTCACAGCGGAGAGTTCCGCGACCTCCTGCCGGAAAGTGACGAAAATGTATCCAATCCTATCCAGGCAGGCGACTATATTTTCTACAGCTCTTCGTACTCCGGGATTGACAATATCTATGCCCTCGACCTGATGAACGGTCGTCGGTATCAGGTAATTTCCAGTCGTTTTGGGGCATTTTCGCCGATGGTAAAAGGGAACCAGTTGGTTTACAGCGATTACGCGGTTAAAGGATTGGACATCAAATGCACGACGTTGGATACGGTCAACTGGCGAGCGTTGGAAACGGTTGCCCGGCGTCCGATTGATTATTTTGCACCTATTATGGAGCAAGAAAATCCGCAAAATCCGCTAATGCCGGAGAAAATACCTGATATAATTTATCCCTCGACAGAATACAGTCCCCGCGCCCACCTGATCAATATTCACAGCTGGTACTTCATTCCGGTCTCGGGATTTTTAGCGGCCGGTTGTTTTTCTACTGATCTTTTAAATACCTTTCAATTCAGTCCAGCCCTGCTCTATTACGCCAGCGAGAAAGCGCTGTTCGTCAATGCCACCTGCAGTTATGCCGGTATCCGTCCGATTGTTGACGTCAGCAGTGGTTGCGGAAGAAGATTTGCCCTGATCAATAATGGGAGGCGAACGGTGACCGATGTCTGGACAGAGCGTAACCTGGCATTGAATCTGCGGCTTCCCTGTGATCTTTCGAGCGGAGTCTATTCGCGACGCCTGGAGCTCAACGCCGGTTTTGGCATTACCTCGCTGAAAGGAAAAGAACAACCTAAAAGCTACGTGAATAATGACGGCAGTTTCTGCCCGTTCCATTACCAGGTCATCTACCAGAAGTATCGGAGTAAAGCCCTGCGCGATTTACGACCGGTTGCCGGTATTGATGGGCAATTAACATTGCGGCATACGCCGTTTAAGATGGATTATCAGGGTCGGCAGTTAGTCGGCGAGGGTAATCTCTATTTCCCGGGGCTAGCGCGCCATCATAGCCTGGTGATCGGAGGCGCGGTCGAGATTCAGGAGCCCACCAATTATCGTTTTGTAAGTCCGGTGTCGTTTGTTCGCGGTTATGCCTATACCTACTACGATCATTTCCGACGCGCTTCGTTGGATTATGCCTTTCCGCTGTTTTATCCGGATTTCGCCCTGGGTGCCCTGTTTAATTGTAAACGTATCTGGAGCAATCTGTTCGGCGACCGGGCATCTGGGAAAACAGGATCACGGTCTGTGCTTTACGACGCGTTCGGTATTGAATTGCAGTGCGATTTTAATCTTTTTACCATGCCGGTTGATTTGACCGGTGGAGTACGCTACACCTACCGTGTACATGAACGCGACACCCGAATGGAGCTGGTTTTGGCCGGAATTGCCTTGTGAGGAAGCGGTTGCGGTTCTGATATTCCTTGACCAGAAACAAAGATCCGGTAACCTATTGCCCGACGTAGACTCCAACGAGTAAATGAAAATAAATGGAATCTCCAATGGCTAAAATAAATGTCGCTGTCAAAATTGGCGGAATGCATTGTGCGGCATGCGTCAGGACGGTTGAGAAGACGCTCAGCGCGGTGCCGGACGTTATCAGCGCCACAGTTAATCTGGCAACGGAAAAGGCGTGGTTGACCGTAAATCGCCTGCCTGACTTTGCCCTGATACGGAAAGCTCTCAGCGGCGCCGGGTATGAGCTGATCGGAGTCGAAGGCGAGCCGGAATTTGCCGGGGCTGAAATGCTACGGCGCAGTCTGCGCAAGCAATTCTGGCGGATTGTTGTCGGTTTCGTCACCGGTGTCTTGCTGATGTCAGCCATGCTGGTCGGAAACGCGCTACGCGTGAATCTGCATTTTGTGCAATTACTGATTGCCACTCCGGTTTTTATATTTTTAGGTTGGCCGATATTCCGTTCTGCGGGCATTGCTCTGACGCATCGTCAGCTGAATATGGATGTGATGTATGCCTTGGGCATCGGCGTTGCATACCTTGCCAGCCTTATGGGCACTTTTGAAATCGTCCTGACGCATGAATTCATGTTCTACGAGACGGCGATTTTCTTGGCGACCTTTCTAAGCCTCGGGCGCTATTTGGAAGCCCGGGCGAAGGGCAAAACTTCGGCAGCTTTGCAACGTCTTTTAGATCTGCAACCGAAAACCGCCTGGGTTGTGCGCGACGATAAGACCGAAGAAATTCCGGTGGCCGATGTTATTGTCGGTGATCTTGTGCTGATCAAACCGGGCAGTCAGGTACCGGTTGACGGAACTATCGTCGCCGGCTCCAGCTGGTTGGACGAAGCCTTGCTGACCGGAGAATCGCTCCCGGTTTTTAAAGAGGTTAATGACAAAGTGATTGGCGGAACGCTGAACAAAAACGGTGTTTTACAAGTACGGGCGGAGCAAATCGGACAGGCAACGGTTTTGGCCAGCATTATTCGACTCGTGGAATCCGCGCAGAGCAGTAAACCTCCGATACAGAGGTTAGCTGACGCCGTGGTGACTTATTTTATTCCAGTGGTACTCGTGATCGCGCTCCTGACTTTTTTGTTTTGGTACTTTATTGCCGGAGAGACGCTCTTGTTCGCGCTATCGGCGCTGATTGCAGTACTGGTTATCGCCTGTCCCTGTGCCCTAGGACTGGCTACTCCGACGGTTATCACCGTTGGCGTCGGGCGCGGTGCTGAGTTGGGAATTCTCATCAAAGATGGTGCGGCGCTGGAGGTAGCTTCCCGCGTCGGCACGGTCATATTTGATAAAACCGGCACTTTGACGACGGGAAAGCCGGAAGTTGTCGAAATTTACAGTCCGCAGTTATCTACTGATGCTCTGCTTCGATACGCCGCCGCCGTGGAGCGCAACTCAGAGCATCCCTTGGGCAAAGCAATTGTCCACATGGCGGAGGAACGCCATATTGAATTACCTGAAGCGACAGACTTTTCTGCCTCCGGCGGTCAGGGGGTGAGTGCGATAATCGAAGGTCATTCGGTTGTCATTGGCAACCGACGCTTTTGCGATGAACGCCGAGTAATGATACCGGAAGATTTACGCTTACGTATGCAACAATTTTCGGACGCAGGTCGGACCGTCGTTAGCGTCGCTCTCGACGATCAAACGGTAGGACTGATTGCCATCGCAGACCGCTTGAAAAACACAGCCCGGGAGGCTGTTGCCGCTCTACAGACCGAAGGCTACCAAGTGGCTTTAATAAGCGGGGATAATATGCAGACGGCACAGGCGATAGCGGCCCGGGCAGGGATCAAAGAAGTACTGGCAGAAGTTATGCCTGCCCGCAAAGCGGAGAAAGTCGTCGACCTGCAGAAGCAAGGTGTAAAAGTGGCTTTTGTAGGCGATGGTATCAATGATGCGCCCGCCTTAGCCCAGGCGGATATCGGCATCGTGATCGGTTCTGGCACCGACGTCGCGCTGGAAAGTGGAGCGACTGTACTGATGCGTGAAGACCTGCGCGGCGTCGTCGCGGCATTGCAGTTGAGTCGGCAGGTGATGCGAAAAATTCGGCAGAATCTGTTCTGGGCCTTTGCTTATAATATTGCGCTGATACCGGTCGCCGCTGGTCTGCTCAAGCCGCTATTCGGGATCACCTTCCGACCGGAGCTGGGAGGACTGGCAATGGCCTTAAGCTCGGTCACGGTGATTTCACTCGCCCTGCTACTGAAACGCTATACACCACCCGTCCTGCGTAGTTAAGTAGTCAGTTCTCGATTTTCGCCGAGATAGTCTGGAGCAGTGCGTCGTGATTGGCAGTCGTAACTGTCAAGACCTGAGGAGGGGCTAAACGCGGTCGCCAAAAATCCAGCGCTCGTTGCTGAACAACGACCAACCAGCAGGTTGATCGATTCAATATCTCCGTCGCGTAGTCGCAGAACCGACCAGCACTTTGTTCCATCACTCCCATTTCGTCAATCAGAAACGGCTTACCGGTAGCGGCGCAGCGAGTCAGCAATTCAATGCCGAAAGTGTCGAATACTGCGGGTTTGACCCCAAATTGCTCGAAGCGTACCTGAGTCTTAAATGCGATGTGGGCGAAAGTGCGGCTCCTTCCCCCGATCTCGTGAATTTTATACCCCACAATCCGGTTCTGGGCACTGACTTTTTCGGTAAAAAAACCAACCGCCGGCCATGCCGATCGACGCAGGAGTTCACGCACCAGGGTACTTTTCCCGCTACCCTTCGCACCCGTCAGAATGATTTTCAAATCAGGCGATATGGTTGAATAAATGACCGGTTCAGAGCCGGACCAGAACAGCGATTATAATAGCGGTCAGGCTAAGTCCCTGCAACGCATATTTTATTGCAGGTCGGAAGGAATTTTCCAGTTTTAAGCTGGTGTGCAAACCGAGTGCGATACCAAGCGGAAATGCACCACCAGCGATCAATATCGCCAACGGAGCATAGTAGAGGCAGAGCGGAATACTAGTACCGCTGACGACGCAGGCAGGCACGCCGGTGAAGTATTTAACCATTGGGAAAAATATCACGGCCAGAATCGCATACAGGGCCCCGGCGCCAATTTGGTATACATAACGCTGTTTCTCATACGGCTTTGATACCGCGACGACTCCCGCCAGGGCGCATACTTCCAGGAGCATGGCAAAAACGGGATTGCCGATCGAGCCGTGCATAGCCGGCAGGTGCAACATCCAGGCATCAAGTGCTTTGAAAATGATGACAATCGTCAGCGGAATTGCGAGGTATGGGAGTCGCCGGCTGACAGTCTGACCGAAAATCAGTAGAAATCCGACCAGCCCCGTCATAATCGAACCGGTCAGGAAATAAATACTTGTCTGGCGCAATGCCATACCCAATAATGTCTCCATCAGTCCCCAGACAGTACCGATTGCGATCATGAACCAGATTTTATCACTTTTTGCTACCATGTTCACCTCATGCAAATATAATCGAAAATTAAGAAAATCGGAACGATGATTTGTCTGCCTATTGATATAAATAATATTGTTTACTACGGGTGATAAAGTTTTGCAATTCGGTATACCAGGCGGCGATTAAATCGTCGGGTCGCCTACCATCCCAGATCGCCCGCCTGATTTTATCGGTGCCGAAAGCCTTGTCACACATATCCGTTCTGGGCGTGGCAAAGAGCTCGCGCTCAGGGTAAAGTTTATGAAGAGCATGGAGGATATGTATCTGAGTGCGCACCGGCTGGAATTTTTTTGGATCGGTCACATGCAACTGGACCCCATGCAAAGCTACTTTCTGCCGATCGCCATAGTAAGGTCGGTAATGAAGTGGGCGAAAAATAACTCCAGGGAGTTTACGCTGGTTCAACTCGCGGGCTAAACTATCGGCGTTGATCCACTCTTCGCCGACAAATTCGAACGGTGCCGTATAACCGACGCCGACGTTGATCGTATTCAGCTCGCCCAATGCACCGGTGGCGGCGCAGTACAGAGGAGTCTCGGCATGCGGAATATGGGGTGAGGTCGGAATCCAGGCCAATCCGGTTTCGGTGTATAACATCGTGCGCTTCCAGCCTTTCATCGGGACGACGGTCAGATTGCATTTGATATCGAGTTCGACGTTGAAGTAACGCGCCAGCTCACCCGTCGTCAATCCATAGATATAAGGAATCGGATACAGGCCGATGAAGGAACTGAATTGTGGATCGAGTATGGGGCCTTCGACCAGTTTGCCACCTAACGGATTGGGACGATCTAACACTATAAACGGAATGCCTTTTTCCTTTGCGGCGGTCATCGCTAAGGCCATGGTGTAAATGTAGGTATAGGTCCGATTGCCGATATCCTGAATGTCATAGAGCAGAACATCCACGTTTTTGAGCATTTCGGCAGTCGGTTGGCGGGTCTTGCCGTAAAGACTGAAGACCGGGATACCGGTGGCTTTATCATAGACGGTTTCGACTTTTTCTCCGGCATAGGCATCGCCACGTACTCCGTGCTCCGGACCAAACAATGCCACAAGTCGCACACCGGGCGTACGATGCAGAAGATTAACGGTAGATTCCAAACGTGAATCAACGCCGGTCGGATTAGTGATCAGTCCGACCCCCTTGTTCATGATAAGGTCGAGCCGCTCTTCGAGCAGAACCTCGATACCGGGCTTGACTTGTTGAGCAAGACTCAACATCGGGATGAGGAGGCCAAGGACTAACAGCGAGCCATTAATCAGGTTATTTTTCATCAATATTCCCGCTAACATTCGTATACATTTCAGGGTGAAACTTAAGCAAAATTATCCAGAGATGAAATTGAATCAGCAGTAAAAGATGGCGGTATCACCGGCGCTGGTTTCCGGAATAATTGGTGAATGCTTTGCGCTCCCGATTATGGGTACGGATTGCCAGCCGTGAATTTCTTTAACTCACCCTTTGAATGTTTTGCACTTTGCGCTATTTTATACCGTGAATTTATCCAGTCCGCCAGTGCGGCCAAAGTGCTTATGAAGGGAAAACACCATGATTGATCTGACTATTAACGAGAAGCAGGTGCGGCGCAACGCCCGGCAGTGCCGCGAGCGTAACATTATCATTCCGACTTTTAAGGAACAAAAACATCCGGAGCAAATTCCTCCGCAGATTACCGCGGAATTGCGCGATGTCGGTCTCTGGGAAGTCAATCCACGCAATTTGTTCCGTATCACCTGGAAAAATGCACCACAAAAAAATGGCGGCCTGTTTGGCAAAGTGAATTTTATCGAACTGCCTACAGCACTGACCGGTGTAGCGGCGCGCATCATTATGTTGATTGGCAAATGGTTCCCGACCGGAGCTCACAAAGTCGGGGCCACCTTTGGTTGTCTGGTGCCGCGGCTCATCACCGGTCAATTTGATCCAGCGAACCAGAAAGCCGTCTGGCCGTCCACGGGCAACTACTGTCGGGGCGGGGCTTATAATTCCGCTCTACTTGGTTGCCAGTCGATCGCCATCTTACCGGAAGGCATGAGCCAGGAGCGCTTCGAGTGGTTGAAATCGGTGGCCGGTGAAATCATTGCGACTCCCGGGTGTGAGAGCAACGTGAAGGAAATTTATGATAAATGCTGGGAGTTACGGCAGACCCGTTCGGATGTGGTTATTTTCAATCAGTTTGATGAGTTTGGGAATTATCTCTGGCATTATGAGGTTACCGGGGCGGCAATGGAGGAAGTCGTGCACCAGATTGCCAGACCGGATGACAACCTGGCGGGTGTGGTTTTAACGACTGGATCAGCGGGTACGATCGCCTGCGGAGATTACCTGAAGGAAAAATTTCCCGGTGTGCGGATCGCGGCGGCAGAAGCCTGGCAGTGCCCAACACTGCTCTTGAACGGGTACGGTGGTCACCGGATCGAAGGCATTGGCGACAAACATGTGCCGTGGATTCATAATATCCGTAACACGGACTGTGCTATTGCTATTGATGATGATGATCCGATGCAACTGCTGGCTCTTTTCAATACCGAAGCGGGCAGGAATTACCTGACACGAACCGGCGTGGATTCGGCAATCGCAGGTCAATTGGATTTGCTGGGAATTTCCGGAATTGCCAATCTGCTCAGCGCCATCAAGTTTGCGAAATATTATGAATTGACCAGCGGGGATATCGTGCTGACCGTCGCAACCGATTCCATGGAAATGTACCAGTCGCGCTTGCAGGAATATCTCAAAGTAAACGGGCAGTATACATCCGCAAGAGCCGAACGTGACTTTCACAGCTGCCTGCTTGGTCAGAGGACCGACCACATGCAGGAACTGAATTACTACGATCGGAAGCGTATCCACAATTTGAAGTATTTTACCTGGGTGGAACAGCAGGGTAAAAATGTTGAGGAATTAAATGCCCAATGGTACGACGCCGGAAATTATTGGCGACAGGTGCATGGTTTGGCACAGAAAATTGATGTCCTGATCGAGCAATTTAATGCACTCCTCACAGAATCAGAGTGAAAAGCTAGGTTGAGGGTGAACTTTTTGCCTCAGAGCAGTTGGCCGGCAACAAAGATTCTTTTCCGGAATGCAAAAATGGCGACTGCTGAAGCAGATGCGGCAATTATCTCCGACTTTCTCGTACTAAACGGCAAAATAGCCGGTCGCGGTCATGGACTTATGGCACCAGAAAACTGTGCAATCGTCGAATTGGAGGGCCGGTTAGTCTTGCCGGGAGGCATTGATCCGCATGTGCATTTCAATACACCGGGATTCGAAGAACGGGAAAGTTTTGGGACCGGTTCGGCTTTTGCCGCGATGGGTGGCATCACGACGGTAATTGACATGCCCTGCACTTCTTTGCCGCCGGTGACCTCGGTTCCTCATCTGGAAAATAAACTACATTTTATTGAGCACCAATCGTATGTGGATTTCGCCCTCTGGGGAGGGGTTGCAGGGCCGTTAACCACCTTTGACTGGCGCGCGGCAATGCGGACGCTCTGGGATGCAGGAGTGGTTGGATTCAAGACCTACGCTCTGTCGGGGATGCCGACTTTCCCGCAACTGACCCCGACTGAATTACTAGAGGTTGTCGGGTATGCGGCGGAAATCGGGGCTCTGGTCGGGCATCACGCCGAAGATGCCGACTTGGTGCAGAATTTGACTGATGAATTAGTCAGAGGCGGTCGTACGGATACGGAAGCGTATTATCTTTCGAGGCCGGTGAAAGCGGAAACCCAGGCAATCGAGCGGGCCGCCAAAATCACCCGGGCTACCCGGGCGCGGCTGCATATCGTGCATGTTTCGACTGGAGCAGGCGCCCAACTGATCGATGATTATCGGTCGTTGGGAACGGACATCAGTGGCGAGACCTGTCCGCACTACCTCGCTTTTAGCGCCCTGGATTTTTTAACGCGGGGCAGTATCCTGAAATGTGCTCCGGTACTTAAATCGCCAGAGCATCGCGAGCAGCTCTGGCAGGCGTTATTATCAAACAAGCTGGCATTGGTGGCCAGTGACCATGCACCCTGTCCGCCGGCTCAGAAACAGACCGGCTCCATCTGGACGGACTATGGCGGAATCAGTGGTGTCGGAACTCTTTTACCTTACCTGTATTCGGCAGGATATCGGCAGGGACGATTGACTTTGGCGCGTTTGGTGGAAATTACTGCCACGGCGGCGGCGCGTCGCTTTGGGCTTTTTCCACGCAAGGGAACGCTGGCACTCGACAGCGATGCCGATTTTGTTGTCTTTAACGAAGATGCTCAAACCCGCATCCAGGGTGCTGATTTTCCCTCCAAAGGGAAGCTGACTCCCTTCGAAGGTCATGTCTTTGAGGGGCGGATTGAGCAGGTGTACTTACGAGGTAACAAGATTTACGATTTTCAGAAAGGACTAAGCGATACAAAGCAAGGGCAATTTATCCCGCGTGGAATGAATTAATTGAAAGGACACAGAATGGATGAGTCGTACAAAGCGATGATCATTTACGGTGGCCCACTATTCGACGGAGAGAAGCACGTCTTTCAAAACGGCGCTATTTTCGTTAAGGATGGCAAGGTTGAATATGTGGGAGAGGAAGAAACGGTCTTCGAACATGTCCCACGGGACCAGAATATTGAGATCTATGATACCCAGGGCAAAGTCATTTTTCCAGGACTGATCAATCTGCATCATCACTTCTACTCTGCTTTTGCCAAAGGACTTGCGCCCTTCAAACCGCCGGATAACTTCAGCGAACGCCTGCAATATTTCTGGTGGCGACTGGACAAAGCCTTGGCGTTAGAAACGGTACAACTCTCCGCTCTGGTGGCATTGCTCGACTGTATTCGTCACGGGGTGACGCTGATTTTTGACCATCACGCCTCACCGAATTGTGTACATGACAGCTTAGAAAACATCGCCGTGGTAGTTAGACGCGCCGGGTTGAAAGCCTGTCTTTGCTATGAGATTTCCGACCGGGATGGTGCCAATGTTTTTAAACAGGGTCTCGATGAAAACCTGCGCTTTATAGCCGCCCATCAGAACGATGCGTCAATAAAAGGCACACTCGGTCTGCACGCCAATTTCACGCTTTCGGAAAAATCCCTGCAGGAAATCGCACGTAACTTTGACCCGGAAACAGGTTTGCATATTCATTGTGCCGAAGACCCGGTTGATAGTCAGACGTGCCGCCAGCTCGGTTACCACGGGGCGGGGGATCGCCTGCAGCACTTCGGTTTGCTGACGCCCAGAACTCTCTGCGCCCATGGCATTCACCTCACTGCCGCTGAGCGGGAATTATTGGCGCAACACGGCGCGCCGCTGATTCACAATCCTGAGTCGAATATGAACAACAATGTGGGGCGTTTGTCGCTCCCAATGGTGGAAAAAGTCAAACTCGGACTGGGCACCGACGGCATGAATTCCGATATGCTGGCAACCTTGAGAGCCGGTTATCTTTGGCACCGTCAGGCAGGTGTTGCGGAGGAAGAATTGTTCGCGCTTTTGCCGCCGGTTTTATTGCAGAATAATGCCGAGATCGCGGCGCGTTTCTTCGATTATCACCCGGGACGCCTTGTGCCGGGCGCTGCCGCCGATATCGTCGTGTTTGATTATGTTCCCGTGACACCTTTTCACCGCGATAATCTTTTCGGGCATCTGATTTTTGGCATGGCTGGTTGCCGGGCAGCATTGGTCATGACGAACGGACAGCGCATTTACGATGATGGCGCCTTCCTGACTCTGGATGAAGAATTGATCATTGAAGAAAGTCAGAAAGCTGCCGTGCAACTCTGGCAACGATATGCCAGTATGAAATGAGTCTATCGAATAGGAAATGAAAAACTAAAAGGTGCTTTTATGAACGCATGGAGAAAAATTTCGGTGGCGGTTGTGATTCTTCTAATTATTGCTGACGGTCAGGCCCAGGAAGGCGCCCTGACCCCTGAAATACTTGCCGGCTGTGTCAAAGTGGCGGCATCGGACGCCAATCTCCTCACCCGTCAGAATGCCGTTTCGAATAACGATATAAAGAACATCGCACTAAACCGTCAAATGCTGGGCACCCTCGATCATTATTTTGCGCACCGCCTCTCTGTGCCAGCTATTACCGATCAGAAATCATCAGGGCGCTGTTGGTTATTCACCGCCTTGAACGTTATCCGTCCCAGGGTAATGCAAAAGTATGGAATGAAGAATTTTGAATTTTCGGAGAATTATCTCTTTTTCTATGACCAGCTCGAAAAAGCTAACCTGTTCCTCGAGGCAATCATTCAGACTCGCACCCGGGATATTGATGACCGTGAAGTGCAATGGCTTTTCCAGCATCCTCTGCAGGACGGCGGGGTCTGGACGATGATGCCGGGATTGATCCAGAAATATGGCATTGTCCCCAAGGAAGTCATGCCCGAGAGTTACCACAGTGAAAACACAGCCCTGATGAGCCGTCTGCTCCAGCGTAAGCTGCGTGAACACGGTTTGCGATTGCGGCAAGCGCACAACGCCGGCAAAGACCTTATATTTCTGCGCACGAAAAAAGCCGAACAACTGACTGAAATCTATCGGATTTTGGTCGTCACTCTCGGAACACCACCCCAGGAATTTAGCTGGCGTTATCTTGATAAAAACGACAGCCTGATCGTCAAGGGCCGCTACACCCCTCAGCGTTTCTATCAAGAGATCCTGAATGTCAACCTCAATGACTATGTTATGCTCATGGACGATCCTTCGAAAGATTATTACCAGCATTATGAAATTGAATACGATCGCAACTGCTGGGAGGGGCCCAACTGGACCTTTATCAACGTACCGGTTGCCGAAATTAAAAAATTTGCCAAAGCCTCATTATTAGCGGACGAACCAATGTACTTTTCCTGCGATGTCGGTAAGTTCCTTGAGCGGGAAAAAGGTTATTTAGCGGTCAACATCTATGATTACGAAGCCCTCTTTGGTGTGCCTTTTACCATGAATAAAAAAGAGCGCATCCTCAGCTATGAATCCTCCTCCTCGCATGGTATGGCGCTGATTGGCTTGGATACCACGGCAAACGGGATTCCGGCCAAATGGCTGTTGGAGAACAGCTGGGGCAAGGACGACGGCAACGAAGGTTTTCTGACCATGACTGATGAATGGTTTGGAGAGTATATGTTCCGTCTGGTGATTCTCAAGCAATTTTTACCGGAAAAGGTGTTGGCGGTACGCCAGCAGAAACCAGTCAAACTACCACCCTGGGACCGTATGTTTTAAAAGATATAAAGATGTAGAAAGAAGCCTATGAAACAAATACCAATCATCCGCATCATTGCGGGCATACTGCTGATTATAACCGGAATTTGCGCCGGAGAATTGCCTCCATTGAATTTAATGCCGGTACCGGCAGAGGTTACACTGACCGGCGACCGATACCTACTTGACGCAAAATTTACTCTGACTGTTCAGGGGCCGCCATCGTCGCGATTAGGTCGCTATGCCACGCGCTTTTTGCGGCGCCTGAGTGGGCGAACGGGCTTGTTTTTTCCGCAGGACTTCATTACTCCGGCCAAGGTGAGTGATTCCGCTCAATTCATCATAAAGTACGAGCGATTGGGCCAAATTATCCTTACCGAGGATGAATCGTACCGTTTGACCGTCGGTAAGGACAAAATCGAGTTGCTCGCTCCGACAGATGTAGGAGCCATGCGCGGTCTTGAGACGCTGTTACAACTATTGGCGGCGGATGCAGGAAGTTATTTTTTTCCGGGGTGTAAAATAAAAGACGCGCCCCGCTTCCCCTGGCGCGGTCTGCTGATTGATGTCAGCCGGCACTTTGAACCGGTCGAAGTCATTAAGCGCAATCTTGACGGTATGGCGGCTGTCAAACTGAATGTTTTACACTGGCATCTTAGCGACGATCAGGGCTTCCGCGTCGAGTCCAAAGTCTGGCCCAAATTACATGCATTGGGGTCGGACGACATGTTCTATACCCAGGTCCAAATCCGCGAGATCATTGAATATGCCGCTGAGCGGGGCATCCGCATCGTACCGGAGTTTGATGTCCCGGCGCATGCCACGAGCTGGCTGGTCGGTTATCCGGAGTTGGCCAGCGCCCCGGGGTCTTATGCAATTGAGAGATACTGGGGTATCAAAGATCCGACCATGAATCCAGTCAGGGAATTCACTTACGAATTCCTCGATAAATTTTTCCAGGAAATGGCCATGCTGTTTCCGGATGAGTATCTGCATATCGGTGGTGACGAAAATAACGGGCGGCATTGGAATGCTAACCAGGAAATCCAGGCTTTTCTCAAAGCCAAAAAGCTCAAGGATAACCATGAACTTCAGCGTTATTTCAACCAACAGGTGTTGAAAATTCTTACTAAATACGGTAAGAAGATGATCGGCTGGGATGAAATATTTCAGCCGGGTTTACCACAGAATATTGTGATCCATTCATGGCGCGGATATAACTTCTTGGCGGAGGCGGCCCAAAAAGGCTATATGGGCATCCTGTCGAACGGCTACTATATTGATTTGATACAACCTGCCGAATATCATTATTTGGTTGATCCGATACCAGCTGATTCAAAACTGACGGATGCGCAAAAAAAATTAATCCTAGGAGGCGAGGCCGCCAGCTGGGGCGAAATCGTCACTAATGAGACCATTGACTCGCGCATTTGGCCACGCACGGCGGCGATCGCCGAGCGCTTGTGGTCACCGGCCTGTGTACGCGATGTGGAAAGCATGTACGACCGCCTGGAAACCATCAGCCTGCAATTAGAGGAGCTGGAGCTGACCCATATTAAAAACTACGAGATGATGCTCAGGCGCCTGACCGGCCGTGAAGATGTCACTGCCCTGCGTAGTTTCGTCGATCTCGTCGAACCGGTCAAGCAATATGACCGCCATTTTCAGGGAGTCACGTACACTTCCTACTCACCCTACACACGGATTGTGGATGCGGCGCGTCCGGAATCCATGACCGCCAGAAAATTGCGCCATCTGGTCGAAGGATATTGTCGGACAGACAACCGACTCGAACTGGATCGAATTCAGCAGATGCTCACAATCTGGCATGATAACTACCCGCCACTGCAGAGTGTAATCGCCTCCGCGCCGGTCTTGAAGGAGATCGAGCCGCTGACTCTCGCCGCAGATGAATTATTTCAGTACGGAATTGAAACCGTCGAATATCTGAAAACCGAGACCCAACCTTCTGCAAAATGGTACGAAGACGTCGCCGAGATACTCAGACGCGCCAAACAACCAGCCGGACAAGTCGAGCTTGCGGTAGTCGCTCCGCTGGAACAATTAATTCAGAAGCTTCGGGATTAACGCTGTTGGGGGTGTCTGTTTATCGGCAGATTTATGTAAATTGCTTATCATTAATGAGGAAAGATATATGGTAGACTTGAAGAAAATTGCAGTGCTGACCAGTGGCGGAGATGCGCCGGGGATGAACGCCTGTGTGCGTGCCGTGGTACGCACCGCTATTTACGATGGCCTGGCGGTATTTGGAGTATACGGCGGTTACGAAGGTCTGATTCAGGGTGAAATAATGCCACTTAATCGTCGGTCGGTCAGTAATATTATTCAAAAGGGCGGCACCTTTTTGAAAACGTCGCGCTGTGAGGCTTTCCTGCATCCTTCAGGACGTAAACGCGCCGCTGAGGTACTCCGGGAATGGGAGATTGGAGGTTTAGTTGTCATTGGCGGCGATGGTAGTTTCCGCGGCGCCCAGGCCCTCTACGAAGAACAGAAAGTGCGCCTGGTCGGAATACCCGGAACGATTGATAATGATATCTGGGGTACGGATTTGACTATCGGCTACGACACCGCTGTTGCCACCGCGCTTGATTCGTTGGATAAAATCCGGGACACGGCTGCTTCGCACGATCGGCTTTTCATATTGGAGGTTATGGGGCGTCACTCCGGTTTTATCGCCATGCAGGTGGGTATCTGCGGCGGCGCCGAAGAAATCCTCGTGCCGGAATCACAGCTAAGCCTGGAAGACCTGGGGGTGTTGATCAATAACTGGGCAAAAGCAGGCAAAACGAGCAGCGTCATTGTCGTGGCTGAGGGTGATGAATTGGGCAACGCCAACGAAATCGCCGCCAAGTTGAAAGCGGCTTATCATACTACCTGCCATGTCTGTGTACTAGGCCACACACAACGCGGCGGCAGTCCGACGGCCACCGACCGTCTGTTAGCCAGCCGGCTTGGTTATCATGCAGTCAAGGCTCTGGAAGACGGTCAGACAGACATAATGGTAGGCTGGTTGAATAATTCCGTCAGTTATGTGCCATTACCGGAGACTTGGCAGAAAAAGAAAAAATTGGATGAAGAATTACTCAGGATTTATCGTATTCTCTCATCCTGAGATCTGTAGTTTAGCAGGGATTTTTTCTTGGATAATTACAGGATAAATCCTAATTTTGCGGGCTTTTTTTCAGGGTGCATAGCTCAGTTGGTAGAGCAACGGCCTTTTAAGCCGTGGGTCGCAGGTTCGAATCCTGCTGCACTCACGAATTTGATCTGTGATTGACGTTTCTTGGTCTAGATCGCGGGGAAAGATTCAGGCCGCCGGGCGAAAGATTAGCACTGTTCCGATGATTTCACCATACGAATCTTTAATGCTAGATATAGTATAGATTATGATACGTTTCTGGTTATACTTATCGACCAGAGTCGCCTTCTCGAGTGATACAGAAGGACCCTGGTTTTGCAGTATGCGGGCAATGGTCCGATTGCTCGGTTCGGCATCCTTGAGTGAAAAAACCCGCTCAATTGATTGTCCATGAACGTCCACTTCAGCCCAGCCGGTCAAAGCTTCAGCGGCTTTATTCAGCAGCAGAACTTTGCCATGAGTGTCGGTGGTGATGACACCGTCGTCAATCGCGCTCAGGGTGATCATCACTAATTCTTTTTCACCTGCTAAATCCTTTTCGGCTTTTTGCCGAGCCTTAAGCTCCGATTGCAATTGCGCATTGGCTAGGGAAAGAGCGGCGGTGCGGGATTCGACTTTGATTTCAAGGTCTTTATTGAATCCGTCCAGCTCGGCGTAAGCTTTCTCTAGTTTTTCGAGCATGGCATTGAAAGCGCTCGCGAGAAGCGCAATTTCATCACTACCGCGCACTGTGACACGTTGCTTAAGATCGGTTGAACTAATACTGTTGACCGTTTTAACAATCTGGCTGAGCGGTTCGGTAATTAGCGAAGCGACCACGATCACTAACAGTACGCCGACGACAAAGATGGTCAGACTCAGCAAAACGCCATCCCAACGGATCAAGGCGACCTCTTTCTGTAAGTGGGTAAGCGAGATACCGAGGTATAGTTTTCCGATGGTCTCTCTGTTAAAAATGACCGGAACTACAAACTGGTAGGCAGGGCGATAAAAATCAAGCTCGGCCAGAGTGCTTTTTTCTTTGAAGTCCAGCTGAAAGGCTTGGGCTAGGTTATGGCTCATAAATACTTTCTGAGAGTTATCCATAACGACTAAATAAACCAGGTCGGGGTTCAGCCTGGCGGCAGAGATGATTTCTTCGGCGGTGTTTCTATCGTTGAAATTTAAAGCCGGGCTGAGACTATATGCCAGAAAGCTGGCGTAGGTCTGGCTTTTATCCACGAGGCTGGCCACCGATTTGCCCTTCAGACGCACGGGATAATAGAGAAAAAGAAATGCGGCAATCAGACCGATCACCGCCGCAATGACCAAAATCAGCTTGGAGCGGATCGAGATCTTTTGCAAAAAGTCAGTCAGAGATGCAACAGGTTTCATATTACTCGATAATTTTTACGAGACTTAATAGACGAGTACTGAAATTCACACCCTCCCAATGGGCAGTCTTGTCCTTGATCAGCAAAAGGGGTCGGTCGCCGAGGATTTCAACCCCCCGCGTAACGCCCGCTCTGACACATTCAGGCCCACCGGTCATCGTCAGAGGAGGTTGTGTACATGCAAAACCGCGTACCACGGCCCGAGCATCCGCGAACGTATGATAACCAAACTGTTTAATTTCTTCCGCCGTGAGGCTCGTGATCGAAGCGGAGGCTTCTTTTGGTAGTTGCTCATACTTGGCAGCCGTGCTGTTGCAAATGTTTAGCAAAGAATCCAGCGAAATCAGCGCGGGTTGTTCAGGGGTTTGTAGCATTTGCCCCGCATTAATGCTAAAAAGGAATCCTAAACTAAGATGAAACAGTAATCTGCGGCGCCAGTGTAACTTACAACGCAGGAAGTCTGTTTTTTTTTCTGTGGCGTCGACCTGCATGCCTACCTCGGGACGAATATACACTACTAGCGGTAAATTTCAAATGGAGAAAATAAATAGAAACGCAGGTTGTTTTTTCGTAATTCACTTCGGGTTGAATTGCTTCTAGGCGGCACCGTCAAAGGAAAATACTATCAACCAAACAGGATTTCTCCCACCTGAAAGAACAGCACGGCGCTACCATAAGCCAGAAGCAGTGTATATCCAACCTGAAACAAAACCCACTTAAGCTGTCGTAATTCCTTTTTTACCATTATCAGGGTCGCTAGGCAGGGAGTATAGAGGACTACGAAAATAAGCAAAGCAACAGCGGTCAGGGCAGAATAATGGGGATCGTTACGCAAGCTAGTCCTGAGTAGTACGTCGGTCGTTTCGGAGGGATGGCCGGAGGCTTCGATACCGTAAAGGATCCCCATCGTGGAAACGATTACTTCTTTGGCGGCTACACCGGCAACCAAACTGACACCGATTTTCCAGTCAAATCCGGCCAATTTCAGAACCGGTTCTATCATCCGTCCAAAACGTCCTGCATAACTGTAAGCCAGGGCTGAACGGGCTGGTGTCTGGGCGTCCTGAACTAATTGCACGGAAGATTCACTCGAAGTCTGTCCGGAACTGTCTGTTCGGATTTTGGGAAAGGAAAGTGCGAACCAGACGATAATGGAGGCCGCCAAAATCACCGTGCCGGCTTTTTTCAAATAGTGCCAACTGCGTTGCCCGGCATGCATGAGAATGCCGGGCAGGGTTGGTAGACGATAAGGGGGCAATTCCATGACGAATGCCGGCTGTTCACCGCGGAACAGGGTTTTTTTAAAAATTAATGCGATGGTCAAGGCGGCAAACCAGCTGAACAGCCACAGTAACCAGAATACCAAAGCCTGCCGATGAGGAAAAAACGCCGCAATAATCATTGCCGCGACCGGCGCTTTCGCTCCGCAGAGCATGAAGGGTGCCACCAGGATGGTTACGATCCGATCTTTGGGATTGGGTAACAGGCGGGCACTCATAATACCGGGCACCGCACAACCCGTGGATACCATGAAGGGGATAAAGCTCCGCCCGTGAAGTCCGAAAATGTGGAAAAATTTATCGGTGACAAATGCCGCGCGCGCCATGTATCCAGTGTCTTCCAGAACCGCCAATCCGATCATCAGCAAGGTGACTAATGGCCAAAATGTCAATACACCACCCACTCCATCAATGATTCCTTCAGTGAGTAATTCCTGCATAAATCCCTCCGGAAGTACTCGCGGAACCAGGGTCGCCAATGCGTGAAAACCACTGGCGATAAGCTGAGCCAGCGGATTGCCCAACCGGAAGGTCAACTGATAAACGAGAAACATAATCAGGAGAAAAAACGGCATACCGAAAAAGCGATGCAGGAGTAGATTGTCAACCCGCTCCGTCAGATCCGAACGGGGAGTGCGGTGTTTAATCCGGACTGTTTCCCGAAGGGCGCCATGAATATAGGCATAACGTTGTTCACTGATGATGGTACGGCTGTCGTCACCATAGGCCTTTTCTAACGTGGTTATGATCTGGTGCATCCGGTTAAACACCTGATCCGTATATTGATGCTCCAGGCGTACCCGTGCCATGGCATCCTGATCCTTTTCCAGCAATTTAATCACTAACCAGTGCACCGGATATTTGGTGACAAAGGTTTCGTCGCGGGTCAGCTCTGCTATCAGCTCGATATGCGCTGTCTCCACCAGGTCGCCGTAATTGAGATGCCGCTGATGATTCATGCGCGGCGCCATGGCCGTTTGCACCGCTACGGCCAACAGTTGTTCAAGCCCGATTCCTTTGTTACCAATCGTCTTTACAAACGGGATGTCCAGAATCCGCGCTAGTTGGTTAGCGTCGATTTCAATCCCTTTGGATTCAGCTTCATCACTCATATTGAGCGCCCCTACCAGCGGAACCCCCATTTCCTGGAATTGCATGAGTAAATACAGATGCCGTTCCAAATTGGTCGAATCCAGAACGTCAATGATGACATCCGGTTGCTCCTTGATCAGAAAATCCCGGGCAACCACTTCGTCCAATGAATAGGCCGTTAAACTGTAAATACCCGGCAGATCAATCAATTCGATCAAGTGCTCACCGTATGAGAAGCGACCGGTCTTTTTTTCGACCGTTACTCCCGGATAATTCCCGATATGCTGGTACTGACCTGACAGAAAGTTAAACAGGCAGGTTTTGCCTGAATTGGGGTTACCGGCTAAAGCAATCCGGAGCGGTCGCTGAGGGTGAAAAAGACTCGCGGCCGTACTTTCCCTGCCGTGTCGCCGCTGTCGGTGTCGTCCGGTAAAATTCATTCGACCGGCTCGACTTCTACCAAAGCGGCTTCACTCCGGCGCAGTGAAATAAGAGTCGACCCCAACTCAATTTCAATCGGATCTTTAAGCAGAGCTTCGCGAATCACACGGCCGGTACGTTTTTTTATAAATCCAAAGTCGATTAAGCGTTGGCCTACTTCACCGCGCGCCAGGACGCGGCGGATCGTGAAGCAATTCCCTGTCGGCACCTGGCTCAGTAAAATAGGACTGATCGTCTTGGTCATGGCTGGTTTTGCTCGTTTTCGTCAACCCTCAGGGCCATTTCAATGTATTGAGCGAACTGCGTCTCAAGCCGGATTTGTCCTGCAGTTGTCAGCAGTTCATAGGGCTTTTCAAGCGTACCTTTGCGCACTAAATGCACTGAACATCCCGGCACTAACCCCCGGGCAATCAGCGCATGTCGTCGCTCGGCATCCGGTCCGAGCATGACCACTATCCCGGTCTGGCCCTCCTGCAATTCCGATAAGAGTAAATGAATCGTCCGCTGGTCGTTAAGCAGATGCGGAAAATGGGTCTGAATAAAACATTCCGGGCACGCACCTTTTTGCGGTGAGTGAGTAGAAGATACCGCCAGACACTGCCGGAAATCCTTCAGGAAGCGGGTTTCATTATTCGGACAACTGCTGATAAACTGGTAAAGCAAAATCAGACGTTCCAGGGTGTTTTCACTCAGATAGTGTTCCAAGGCGCAGGCTTCGCTATTGGCCTGGTCCGGCGGGATACTAAGAATATCAATTAAAAAATTGCGCAGGAAAAGATGACGCATGGATAAGTTCCGGGCGGCATGCGCTCCCTGTGCGGTTAGCTCGACAAATTCCCGGGCACTATAATTGACCAGACCATCAGCGGCTAATTTCTGCACGGCTTCCGTTACCGACGGCATACTGACATTTTTCTGCTGGGCGATTTCCTTGATTCGCGCTACCCGCTTGACATTGATCAGCTCCAGGATGATTTTCAGATAATCTTCCTGGCTTTGCGATAAAATCGGTGTTGGAAAATGCTCTTTCATAAGTAGTCCTAATTTAATTAGGTGCACCTAATTATGAAAGTATTTTTAAATCTGGACGAAATTTGTATGCGAAAAATTTACTGTACTAAACGGAAAGTAGGAACCGATATTGCTGATACAACTGTTCCAGCACGCGGGTGATAGTCGGGGGTGATAATTTTGGCGAGTTAGTCGAACCAACTGCGTATGTAAAAGACTTTTTCCGCAGACGTACTGAAAATCGGCCTTCTCCGAGGTAGATGGCCCCCGAGTTGCGGCTCTGAATGAAGTCGTGCCGATCCCAGAAAATTGTGAATTTGTCGCGATAGGGAGCCCCATCGTAGGGGCAAAAAGTCACGCAGTTCCCGCAGGCGTTGCACAGGCCATCGAGGTGTACGATTTGGAGGATATCTTTAAATCCGGGGGTGCTTACTTTTACTCCAAAGTTCGCCCGATTGGGGCAAACATCAACGCATCGCCCACAAAGTAGATCGCAATGCAGACAGCGCATCGCTTCCTGTTGGATTTGAGTCCGGTTTTCGTTTTGGATGTTGGGTAATTGCAGAGAACTTTTTCGTAGGGACAAGTCGGCGATAATTTCCATTTCCTTTGCTGGTTTAACAGTCGGTGAGTTTTTTATTTTTTCACGCTTCAAAATGACCGTGGCGATGGTGCGGGCGTCGGCGATGGCCTCGACGACTGTAGCCGGACCGCGCCGTGCATCACCGGCGATAAATACGTTGGTGATATTGGTTTCGAGCGTTTTAGGATTGTACCAGAGGCCTTTCCGAACGATCCCGTTGCGCTCGAAAAAGCTCTGGTCAGCTTCTTCTCCGATGGCGGCGATTAAACAGTCAACCTGAATTTCGGAAAAGCTGTTCTCGATCGGGATTGGATACGGACGTCCTGATGAATCCAGTTTCCCCAGTCGCAGGCGTTGGCATTTCAGACGGTTACCGGATATGAACTCGACTGGGGTTAGCAATTCGTGAAAAATTGCGCCATCGCGCAGAGCGTTTTCCAATTCCTCGCGGTCTGCTGGCATTTCATTGACAGTGCGCCGGTAGATAATATGAACGGTGCGCACGCCGTCCGCCCGCAAAGCCGCCCGTGCGGCATCCATGGCAGAATTTCCGCCGCCCACTACTGCGACGGTCTTGCCGAGTCGAACCGAACCCGGATCAGATTTGAAAGTGCGCAGAAAGGTCAGTGAATCCAGTATCTTACCGTTGGCACCGTCCAAGTTAAGTGGCCGGGATTGACCGGCGCCGATTGCTATCACAACATACCCGAATCCCTGATTATGGAGGTTATGAATATCAATCGGCTCGGGCCAGTTGGTGATGAATTTTACTCCGAGAGCAGTAACCGCTTTTATATCCTCAGCAATGACCGAGTCGGGTAAGCGGAACTTTGGTATGATATGCTGAACTGTTCCACCAGCCGATGCTTCTTTTTCATAAATTGTGACCAATACGCCCGATCGGGCTAAAAAAGCCGCACAGGCCAGGCCGCCCGGCCCGGCACCAATGATTGCCACCTTTACTGAAAGCGGGCTTTTGCGCCGCCAAGGAGCAGACGAAAGCGAGACTCGACTGTTTTCCGCCGCCCACTTCTTACAGTCCCGGACAGCTAGTGCTTTTTCATAGAAATTACGCGTACATTTGACCTGACACTGGTGATCGCATATATAACCGGTAATGTGCGGGAGCGGATTATCCGCGAGGATCGTGGCCAGCGCCCGGTCAGCATCTCCCTTTTCGAGATGATAGAGATAATCCGGAACGTTCTGCCTTATCGGGCATCCCTGCTGACAAGGTGCGGTAAAGCAATCAAAGAGCGGCAATTTCTCGGTGGATTTTCCCGGGTCGGGTACAGTAACAAACTCATTGACTTTTCGGAAATTGTGAAGAGAGTCAACCAGCTGGGCAAGACGTTCTAAATCAATCCGGTTGTCAGGTATTTGGTCCAGATAAGTATCGAGTGTAGTACTTAATTGAGTCAGCCGCAAATAGCCACCCGGTTTGAGCAAACTCGTCGCTAATGTCAGAGGATAAATACCGGTGCGAGCGACCTCCAGCAGGTTAAAGTAATCAAGCCCCCCGCAATAGGAAATGGGCAATTTGCCATCAAAGGTTTGGGCTACTAGACCTGCCAGGCTGATAGTCAATGGATACAGAGCAGGACCGGAGAGGTAAATTTCGGAACCGGGTAGGCGTCCCCGCGTGTTTTTCACCGGTAAAGTGTTGGATAGTTTTACGCCAAAGAAGCGATCGTGCTGCGCCGCAAAAGCTTTGAGACGCATGAGCATCGGGAAAGCCTCCGTGCCCTGCAGATCATGCTCGAAAGTCTCTGATTGGAGTTGAATGTTTTGAAATCCGTGACGATCTAACAAATCCCGCACTACGGCATAACCTAACAAGGTCGGATTTAGTTTGACATAGGTATGCATTTTTTTCGTCGCTAAAAGATGGCGGCAGATGGCCTCGATTTCCTGCGGAGGGCAACCGTGCATGGTGGAAAGCGTGACTGAGGTGGAAATTTGCGGGGCAAGATTGCCGACAATGTCTGCGATCGTTGAAGGACTTGGAGTTTTATGCTCCAACAAGCTTTCGTATAATATTTGCTGGAATGAACGCCAGTCCGGATGGTTGCTGGCATCCGTGAGTACGTCGAGGAATCCATCAACTTTTGGCGACTGAATGCCTTTCAGGTCATAACCCACACTCACGTTGAAGACATAGCCAGGTTGCACAGCAGGCGAATCGGGGTGGATGAGGCATTTGACGAAAGGCAGACTCAGCCAGGCTTTCAGGTACTCGGTAGCGGCGTCGGTGATACTGAGTTCGGTAGACCATTCGGAATTGTAGCCTTCTCCGGCGGCGTCAATACAGGGTTTGGCAATATCGAGATCATCGCGCACCTGGACGGTTTTAAGTTCGAAATAGCGTGCACCGGTAAGATAACCGGCAATGATATTTTGGGCCAGCTGGGTATGCGGTCCGGCGGCGGGGCCTAGAGGTAATTCGCAGGATCCGCCGGGTAAAGCAAACACCCGGGAATTAGCCTTCCTGAAAAAGGTCGCTCTGGGAATACCGAAAATCTGCGCATTTGTCCGCCACTCGCTCCGCATCCAGTGTAACAGATGATCAAATGGGATGGTACGCATGAATTTGTCCATGATTTTACTCCAAATTAAAATTAGACTTACGGCGCGAAAGAGACAAGCTCTAGGCAGGTTGGAAAATTATTCCTTGACAATTAGTGAAATAAATGACAATTTAAAGCCCGGATGGAATAGGTATTGGAGTAAACAATCAATCCAGAATGCTCGATTAAAATCAAACATCCAATTATTTTAGGTATTCTATGAGTGAAATTAGTAACAATGCCGGTAAAAAAAACACTGCCCAGTGCTACGACAGTCGAATCGATGAGAAATGCGTGAAATGTAGCGGAGACCTTGTCTACCGGAAGCATGCCTACTTCGGCAACAAGGTCTACTATAAGGTCTGCAACAAATGCGGCTGGTACATGATTTTGGAGAAAGAAGCCTGGAAGGAAATTGTCACCAAAGCCTTGGCTCTCCCGGCGAAAGCATCTCCGGCAGAGATCCAGGAACAAGAAGATCAGCTCGAACTCATTGCAGATTAATTGGCCTCTTTCATAGACAGGTCGGTAGTTGGGAATATTAACGGGCGGAGCCGGCAACAGCCACCGGCCATGTACACTAACAAGAATGTTAGGGATTCACATCAGCCTTGCACGCACTAATCACCGCCGCTTCAGCAAAAGAGCTTAATGCCGGCTGGATGGCTTTGCAGGATAAAGCTTTTTTCCCCGATTTGAAACTCACTGCCGACCGGTTAGTGACCGGCATCGGGATGCAGCGTGTATCGCTAAAAATCCGGCAGGCACTACGGAGAAAAGTTTATGATCTGGTGCTCAATATCGGAACCGCCGGAGCTTTAAAGCCCTCAATAGTGCCTCTGACGATTCTTTTCCCTCTTCAGTTTGCCTTTTGGCATGAGACTTGTCTATCTTCGATAGCGCCGCGCTATCCGGAGGAATTGCTGAAAAAAATACCGCGCCACTGGCTGAGGGGCGCCCTTCTGTCCAGTTCCATTCCGGTTAGCAGTATGGCCCAGCGTTGCTCGCTCCTGAAATTATGCCAGGCTGATGGTGTGGATATGGAAGCGTTTGGGATTGCCGAAATCTGTCAGGAAACCCGGCTTCCTTTTTTTTGCCTGAAAGTAATCAGTGATCAAGCCGGGGACGATGCTGAAAAACAATTTCAGGAGAATTTCTCATCTGCTTTGTCATTACTGTCTGAAGCCACACCGATCTTTTTGCGTTTGGTGCTGACGACCAGCTAAATCATGGACGATCCCCACAAAATATCGGTTATCATCCCAACGTACAACCGGCAGGCGACCCTGGAACGTGCTATCGTTTCGGTGCTGGAACAAACTTATCTGAATCGTGAGCTGATAGTCATTGATGATGGAAGTACCGACGATACACAAAGGATTATCAACAAGTACCAAAATAAAATCCGCTATTTTTCCAAATTGCACGGCGGCGTCTCAGCTGCCCGCAACCTTGGGCTGGAAAAATCGGAAGGAGCTTGGATAGCATTTTTGGATTCGGACGACTACTGGTTGCCCACTAAACTGGAGCGCCAAATGCAGTTTCTGCAAGAGCATCCGGAAATAATGGTATTGCAAACGGAAGAAAAATGGATTCGGCGGGGAGTAGTCGTCAACCCCATGCTAAAGCACCGCAAATATGGGGGCTGGATTTTCCCTTATTGTTTACCCTTATGCATAGTCAGTCCGTCGGCGACCATCATTCATCAGCGTGTCATCAATGCGGTGGGAGTATTCGATGAAAGTCTGCCGGTTTGCGAGGACTATGATCTCTGGTTGCGCGTCGCCTTAAAGTATCAAATCGGCCTGGTGAAAGAAAAACTGATTGTCAAGACGGGTGGACATTCCGACCAATTATCGCGCAAATACTGGGGAATGGATCGTTACCGCGTGCGCGCTCTTGAGAAAATCTTAGCCGAGGAGATGAGCGATGCCTATCGCCAGTTGGTGCTGAACGAGATCGTCCGCAAACTGTCTATCCTCAGTCAGGGGCGAGCAAAACACCCTGACCTGCCCAATATTTATGCCGATAAACTGCAGGAATATCAACGGATTCTGGACAAATTCCATGCGCATTCAGCGCCTCTCTCCACAGCAGATTAAAACTTCCTCGCCCCTCTACCGGGTTTTTATAGAGGATTTCTGGATTCAGAATGTGAATCAAAAGTCCAAGCTTGCCATTCTACCGGAAGTTATCGTTCATCAGCAAGCCCAGGGTTATCGCCTGTTGTTTGGGTTTGGTCTTTTCGAGAAGGTCGGCACAGACAAAATCCCTGCTCTAATTTTTCCCCAGCAGACTGCCCCTCTGAACTGGCTTACGGAACTGGCACGCTTCGTACGCCAGCATCGCGAGTTGTACCCGATCGAGGTAGCGCGACTTTCGCGACTGATGAACCATTTGAAAATTCCTCAGGCGGATGCCGATAATCTGATTCATGCGATGACGGGAATTAAATCACTTTCCGGGTTAGTCCCGCAGTTGCGGAAGCTGATCAACGTCGTACCGTCGATACAAGCATTCCTGATCGCTAAAAAAGCGCCGTTCGCCCTCTGGAATCAGGTCAGCGAGCTGACACCGGGACAACAAGAGACGTTTATCAATTTCGTGGGTGCTTTGCGCCCTTCATTAAGTGTTTTTTCCGAGTTACTGGTAAATATTACGGAAGCAGGCTTGCGGGAGGGGTTGGACTTTGCTACGATTCTGCGTCGGATCGAGAAGGAATTCCGCCGGACTTGCCCCGGGCCGTTTGAAGTGCACGCATTGACTCACCTGCGCCAAATGGTATTTCGTCGGCGGTTCCCGCATCTTAGCCGAAGAATCGCCCGGATGGAAAAACGCCTTGCTCAAATTGATTTGCCGGCCACGACGCGCATCGATTGGGATCCGACCTTCGAGCGCGGTACTCTTCACCTCAGTGTCGAGATTGGGACCGTCGAAGACCTTGTCAGTTTGCGCAACTTCCTTAGCAGTACTGGACTGCAAAAGCTATCCCCGTTATTGGACGAGCTCAAATCCGAATCGCCGGGATGAAAAAAAACTCCCGAGTCAACTCAGCGGGAATCAGCCTGATTTATGTTGATTCTTCTGTGCAGAATGACGCCCTAACGTTAGACGTTATCTCTGCGCACCGCTCTGCCAAGATTAAATTGATACCGTGCGGAGATGACCCGGGTCGGCATCTGCCCGTGGAAACCGATCCAAAGACCGTGCTGTACATCACCCAATCGAAAGGGTCTCTCGTCAAACCGTGTCCGGGCACATCGTCCGCTTACATTTGTTGTGGTTATCAGGTAATCAACCAGACTCTCAACTGTCCTTTGCGCTGTTCCTATTGCATTTTACAATATTATCTCAACCAACCTTTAACGGTCATATATACCGATTATCAGACGATTTTTCATGATATTCAATGCCAGGTAAGTGACAATCCCCGGCGCTTTTTTCGATTTGGCACGGGCGAGCTGGGTGACAGTCTGGCATTACCCGGTTCAAGGTTGTTTGCGAAGGAGGCGATTGTGTTCTTCGCTAGTTTGCAGAATGCTGTTTTGGAGTTGAAGACCAAGACCAGTCATATCCGGGAACTGTTAGAACTGCCGCATAATGGACGGACGATCCTGGCTTGGTCATTGAATCCTTCGGAAGTAATTGCGCTGGAAGAGCACGGCAGTGCCCGATTGACAGCCCGATTAACAGCCGCCCGGCAGGCGCAGGAAGCCGGATTTTTAGTTGGTTTCCATTTTGATCCGCTCCTGCTTTTTCCCGACTATACTGACGCATACATCCGGCTCGTCCGGGAGCTTTACCAGCACGTGGATCCCACGCGCATCGCCTGGATCAGTTTAGGGTCACTTAGATTTCCCCCCGCGGTCAAAACCCAGATGAAGACCCGTTACCCGCGGAGTAAATTGATTTACGGCGAAATGGTGCGCGGGATGGATCAGAAAATGCGTTATCCGCGTCCAATGCGAGTTGCTTTATACCGGCGCATCTATGAAATCCTGATAGCTACCAAAACCCCGCCGTGGATCTATTTCTGTATGGAAAGCCCGATAGTCTGGGAGGAAGTGACAGGACGCGCGCCGGCTTCCAGCGCCGAGCTCGATTTCTGGTTTGCTACCAGTCTGGCGCAGCGCTTTCCGGGACTTGTTCCATTTCCACCCGCTATTGCTGATTACCAGAACACCTGAGACAAGTCGCATGCGCGGCAGTGAATATATTGACAGGTGCATGGGAAAAAAATCTTGATTATAAAATCACCGGATTGTAAGTTTACCCGCTATTTTTGTTAGTCTATTTAGAGAGAAAAATGTATAAAACAACCTTTCCCAAGTTAAAGGACATTAAGCATAACTGGTACCTTGTGGATGCCGAGGGTAAGGTATTAGGACGCCTTGCCAGTCAGGTCGCCGCCGTTTTGCGCGGTAAACACAAGGCTTATTTTACGCCGCATATGGATACGGGTGATTTTGTAATAATAATCAACGCGGATAAAGTGCGGCTCACCGGGAAAAAGGCTGAGTTTAAGACATATTTTACGCACTCGGGTTTTTTAGGTAACGAGCGTTTTCTAAAGTACAAGGATGTACTGAAGAACGCCCCGACCAAGGTGGTTGAGCGGGCCATTCAAGGAATGTTGCCGCACAATGCTTTGGGGCGTAAACTGTTTCGTAAGCTGAAAGTCTACAGCGGCGCGGATCACCCCCATCAAGCGCAACAACCCCAACCCTTACAAATAGAAGGATAAGCAGCGCATGTCCAAATTAGAATATCTTGCTCTGGGTCGGCGTAAAAAATCTATCGCCCGGCTCAGGATGCATGCCGGCGATGGCAAGGTGGTAATCAACGACCGTCCGCTGGCAGATTATTTTCCAACCGAATCGCTGAAGCGCATGGTCATGCAACCCCTGGAGCTCAGCGGTACTACGAACCAATTCGATATCCTGATCAATGTCGCCGGTGGAGGAATCACCGGGCAGGCGGGAGCGATCCGGTTGGCAATTGCCCGCGCCTTGCAAAAGGTTGAGCCGGAAACCCGCACAAAATTAAAACCGCTGGGGCTTCTGACCCGTGATGCGCGCGTCAAGGAGCGTAAAAAATACGGTCTGCGCGGCGCTCGTCGTGCTTTTCAATTTTCCAAACGTTAATACAGAGAGTCAGCACTTATGGGAAATGTTACTTTTGAGATGCTCTGGAAATCCGGCGCGCATTTTGGGCACCTGACCCGCAAATGGAATCCCAAAATGAAACCGTACATTTTCATGGCGAAAAACGGGATTCATATCATTGATCTGACCAAGACTATCGACTGTCTCGACGAGGCTTCTCGTTTTGTGCGGGAAATCGTGCGCAAGGGCGGCGATGTGCTCTTCGTCGGTACCAAGAAACAAGCCAAGGACATCATCCAGAAAGAAGCCGACCGCTGTGGAATGTTCTATGTGGTCGAACGCTGGTTGGGCGGGACGCTGACCAATTTTTCTACGATCAAGAAAAGTATCCGTCATCTGCAGAAGCTGGAAAAAGACAAATCTGCCGGCTATGGTGAAAACCTAACCAAGAAAGAAAAGCTCTCGCTGGAACGCGAGCGCGTGAAACTGGCTGACTTGCACCGGGGTATCAAGGATATGAAAAAACTGCCAGATGTTCTGATTGTCGTGGACACGACGCATGATGACATCGCCGTTGCAGAAGCTCAGCGCCTGGACATACCCGTCATCGCCATTATGGATACCAATGCTGACCCCGAAATCGTCAATTATCCCATTCCGGCCAATGATGATTCCATACAGACCATTCAATTACTGGTCGCCGAACTTGCCAATGCCATTAACGAGGCCAAGAGCACGCGTTTGGTTGACGTCGCCCCGCTAAGTCCGGAAGAAGCCGAAAGTTAATTCTCACGAAAGGAACTGGAATGCAAATCACTGCCACTCAGGTCAAGGAACTGCGTGACCGTACAGGAAGCGGAATGATGGAATGCAAGACCGCTTTAATGGAAGCCGATGGCGACACCGAAAAAGCCATTGAAATCCTGCGTAAAAAAGGCATTGCCAAAGCGGAGAAAAAAGCCGACCGGGCAGTCAATGAAGGCGTGATCTGGTCCTATGTTCATCCCGGAAATAAACTCGGAGTTTTGGTCGAAGTCAACTGTGAAACTGATTTCGTCGCTAAAAATGAATCGTTTATCACCTTTGTGAAAGATGTTGCCATGCATATCGCCGCCACCAATCCCCTGGCGGTCAGGCGCGAGGAAATAGACGCCACGGTTTTGGCTCGGGAAAAGGAAATTTACCGGGAGCAGGTCCGGGCGCAGAAAAAACCGGAAAATATCGTCGAGCGCATCATCGAAGGTAAAGTGGATAAATTCTACCAGGAGAATTGCCTGTTAGAACAACCTTTCGTCAAGGATCCGCAAATCACCGTGAAGGATTATTTAACTTCCACCATCGCCAAGATCGGTGAAAATATCAGCATTGCGCGTTTTGTGCGGTTCAAACTGGGTGAGAATTTCCGCCCCCAAGGCTAAAACCCCCGGCCATGTCACCAGCTCACTATCAACGTGTTCTTCTGAAGTTCTCGGGAGAGGCGTTAGCGGGTGAAAAACATTCCGGAATCGATTTTCAGATAGTACATCAAATCGCCGCAGAAATCGAGATCGCTCACCATCTGGGAGTACAACTGGGTTTGGTGATCGGGGGTGGAAATATTTTTCGCGGACTGAGCGCCGCCGGAAAAGAGATGGATCGGGTCAAAGCCGATTATATGGGAATGTTGGCGACCGTCATCAACGCCCTGGCGATGCAGGATGCGCTTGAAACGCGCGGTCTCAAAGTCCGAGTCATGTCTGCCATACAAATGATCGAAGTTGCCGAACCGATGATTATTCGCCACGCCGTAGAATACCTCGAACGCGGAGAAATCGTCATTTTCAGTGCCGGAACCGGACGTCCCTTTTTCAGCACGGATTCCGGTGCAGCACTGCGGGCAGTTGAAATCAAAGCCGACGCCATCATCAAAGCCACCAAAGTTGACGGCGTCTATAACAAAGACCCGGAAAAATTCACTGATGCCGTGCTCTATCCGGAGCTGGATTATCAAACCGCCATCGAACTGCAACTGCGAGTCATGGATCTGACGGCCTTTACGCTCTGTCGAGATAATAATCTGCCAATCATCGTTTACAATATGAAAGTGCCAGGGAATCTTGAGAAAGTATTGAAAGGTGAAAAAATCGGCACGCTGGTGACACGGAGGAAGTCATGCTAAATGAGGTCATCAAGGATGCGGAAAACCGCATGAAGAAAAGCATCGAGGCCTTGCAGCAGGAGCTGGCGGTCATTCGTACCGGTCGCGCTTCGCCAACCTTGCTCGATCCAATCAAGGTGGAGTACTATGGAACGCTCGTGCCTTTGCGCCAGGTGGGCTCAATCGGCGCTCCGGATGCCCGCCTGTTAGTCGTTCAGGTTTTCGACCGCAACGCCGTGCAAAACGTCGAGAAAGCCATTCGCAGTGCCGAATTGGGCTTGAATCCCTTAGTTGACGGTAACTTGTTGCGGATTCCGATCCCCAGCCTGACCGAAGAGCGCCGAAAAGAGCTGGTAAAATATGTCCACAAACTCGCCGAGGACGGTCGTGTCGCTATTCGCAATATCCGGCGTGACGCCAACGAAATGATCAAAGACCTGGAAAAGGAAAAAGAGATTGCGGAGGACGATGCTTACAAGGGGCAGGAGGAAACCCAAAAACTGACTGACCGCTATATCAAACACATTGATGAAATTCTCAAGCACAAAGAGAAAGACATCATGGAAGACTGATCCACTGACCCGTTTCCTTCGAAAATTAAAAAGCCCCGTCAAGGGGCTTTTTAATTACCGGATTCTGCAATAAGTATTATCTATGATGAAAATTTATGTCCATTGATGAACAAATATTCGGTAATAACCATCACCGCCGATATTTTTGGCCTCTATCTTGATATAGTACCAACCGGCCGAAGCAGGATTCCATTCCCCGATACGCGCAATGTAAATTCCTGAGCCCTCACTATCGCTTCGCAATTCAGTACCGGAGGCATCATATAAAGTGATTTTTACCGGAATTGCAGAGGCCGCGGGAATTTCGATGTTGTATCCAAAGGATGGCGATGCGTAAAATTTAATAAAATCAACGTCTCCGTCCGGCATTATTGAGTGTTTCTGTGATGGATCGTCACCTGAAAATACATATTCAGTTGCCGTTTGGAGTGAATTGTCGGGTTCATATTTATCATGATCGAGAACATCTGAGAGCACTGCCGCACTGATACCACTTTTCCCAAAATTATTTTCCGCTCTAACGGCGTAATACGGTTCATAATAGTTGTAATCAAAATCGTCATACGATGGATGATCCGTATTTTTGAATTCTGTGAGCGAATTTTCATTAGCGCCACGAAATACTGTGTAATCGGAAGCGCCATCAACATCTTTCCACTTTAATTCAACGGCGTCCGTCGTTGCATTATAAACAGCCGTCAATCCGGAAGGAGTATCCGGCTCCTCAAAGAAGGAACATGAAATGGAAAAGATAATAATGACACACAAAACAAAAACAATTAACCCTACTGGTTTTAAATTCATTTTTTCCTCTCTTTATTAATTTGAATCAATTCAAAGAAATGTCATAATGGTTATATTGGATGCATTTGATCCCCCCTCTCTTTTTTATTTTCTTTCTGT
>Ga0209610_1000018_pt1 | contig 75614 bp, 68 predicted proteins | sample LakKivw275mmetaG_FD_184137 | JGI IMG/M metagenome (GOLD analysis project Ga0209610, IMG submission 184137) | Anoxic lake water microbial communities from Lake Kivu, Rwanda to study Microbial Dark Matter (Phase II) - Lake Kivu water 275m metaG... | ecosystem: Environmental > Aquatic > Freshwater...
TGACCGTCGGTCATTTCGATTTTCAGGAAATTTTGGCGACGACCCAGTACAGCCTTGACCAGAACCGGACGCCGATTTTCTTCAAGATTCGCGGGCTGGACAATCCGCTGATATTCAAGGGCCAGACTAGCGAGGAGCGTCTTCTGGCCATTCAGGGTTTCCACACCACGCTTGATTTCAGTGCCACCGCCGGACGGCATTTTTTGCAGGGCGACCTCAGTTACGCGGGAGCAAAAGCTCAAAACACCGACGGCGGCGCCTATCCCGTACGCCAGGGCAAATGGAGTTCCACAGGCTATGCCTTCCGGGGTGAATGGTTATTTCGGATCATCCCGACGCTCAGCGGCGGTCTGTTTTCCACCGGCGCCATCAATATTCAGGAAGCTGACCATCCTGAATTGAAAATGAAGATTGATGAATTGCGTACGCGTGCTCTGACAGGTGGCATCAGCTTGCCGGTCAGGCGGCGCGGCTGGGATTTCGTGCCGCGGCTGTACTATACTTCGAAAATGTTGAAGCGCACAGATTTTTATAACGGTATTCTGCTCTATATTCCCGGCGATCAGCTCGCAGGCGAAATTGATTGCCAGGTGCATCACTCGCCGCGCTGGCAGTTGACGCTGAACAGCGGCTTCGGTCAATTGGCCGGGCGAACCTCAAGGATTATTACCGAACGGCAGGACTGGTACTTTCAGGCGATCACCCACAACGACATCGCCTATCTGCAAGCGAATCAACAGCAAACCTGGTTCGAGCTGACTGGCAATTGGAATACGTCAAACACAAGGAAATATTCAGCAAAGATGAAATACTGCCTGTCAGAACCAGTAGCTAAGGTTAAGCCCGGGCGGCAATTCCAATCCCTTACCCTGACCATAACCATCGAGAATTATTGAATAAAGTGTATTCTAAGCATAACCAGGTGATCGGATTATGAAACGCTGTGCCAAATTATTTCTGATTGTATGCAGTGGGGGATTGCTCGGCGCCGCACCCCGGATCATTGAGCCCCGCACCCGGCAGGCGACCGCCCTCGCGATTGTTATTGATTCGGTCACCTACGCCAAAACTTCGACGGCGGTCGAGGCCTATCGTCAGGCAGTTGAAACGGATGAACTCGCGACCTACATCGTCGTTGATCAATGGCGCCGACCGGAGGAAATTAAGGCGGTTCTGATTCGGTTAACCGAACGTCAGCCGATAATAGAGGGGGCGGTTTTTATTGGGGACATCCCCGTGCCTATGCTTCGGGACGCTCAGCATCTGACCACCGCTTTCAAAATGGATCAGGAGCGCTATCCATTCGAACGTTCTTCAGTGCCGTCGGATCGTTTCTATGATGACTTCGACCTGCGGTTTGATTTTATCCGGCAGGACACCGCCAACACCCTACTGTTTTATTATACACTCAGGGCGGATTCGCCGCAGAAAATTAAACGTGAAATATATTCAGGGCGGATCAAACCGCCCGTCGATGACAGCACGAAGTATCAGAGAATTGCCACTTATCTGCAGCGGATTGCCCTTCAAAAGCGCCAACCGGAAATATTGAACGAGATTTTCACTTTTCAGGGACATGGGTATCATTCCGAAGCACTGGATGCCTGGGAATGCCAGGTGCAGGCCTTGCGGGAACAGTTCCCGCCATCCACCAGGATCAAAAATCTGCACCATAGCCGCTCCGGCGAAGTCAAAAACCTGGTAATCACCGCATTGAGAGAACCGGCGCTGGACCTCGCCATTTTCCATGCTCATGGTGATTTCGATACTCAGTATCTGATAGGATATCCACCCGCAGAGAATATCGAGCAGAACGTTGCCGTCGTCAAGCTTTTTCTGCGCAGTAAAATGCGCGAAGCCCGCCGTCGCAGGAAATCCGTCGAAGAAGTAGTCAATTATTTTCGTGAAGCCTATGGCGTTCCTGAAAGTTGGTTTGCGGAAGCCTTTGCAGATTCCCTGGTAGCCGCAGATTCCGTTTATAGCGCTAACCTGGATATCTATGCCACCGATGCCAGGCGCTTGGCCCCGCAGGCGGAGGTGATCATTTTCGATGAATGCTTCAATGGATGTTTTATTAAGTCGTCGTATATCGCCGGGGAGTACGTTTTTGGGAAGGGTACTACCATCGCCGGCGTCGCCAACACGGTCAATGTTCGTCAGGATATTTGGGCTGACGAAATGCTTGGCACTCTGGCCCACGGCGTCCGACTCGGGCGATGGCATCAGACCCGCAACTACCTGGAAACGCACATCATTGGCGATCCGACCTTTCGATTTAAACCTGATGTAAACAACACACTGCCAGGGAAAGATTTACTGGGGCCGAACAAGACGTTAGACTGGGGCAAATTACTACAAGCCCCCGAACCGCTTCTGCGTACCGTGGCAGTTTTTAAAATGTATCAACTGCAGGGTGCGCGCTTTGAAAGTGAACTGGTCAAAATCTACCGTCACGATCCCGCCTTCAATGTCCGCCTGGAAGCCCTCAAATGCTTAGCCGACCTGCGCACACCGGCTTTTGAAGACCTGCTGAAAATTTCAACTGCCGATTCTTATGAATTGATCCGGCGTTTTTCCGCCAACTGGATGGGCTTGTTGGGTAAAGACGAATATTTACCCTATTTAGCGCAAAAAACCATTTTTGATGTTTCTGAACGAGTCACCTATATTGCCCAGGGTGCCATCGAAAAAATCAGCCCAACATTAGCTTGGTCAGCCTGCGAAGCGGCCTTTCGGACTCCGCCGTTCGATCTGCGTCAGCCGCTACTTGAAGAGCGGCTAAAACGCTCTTTTACCCGCTCCGAGGAATGGCTGAAAAAAGAACTGATGTACAGCCTGACCTGTGATACCCTGCCCCTGAAAAAGCGCATTGAGGCGGTGCGCACTTTCCGCAATTATCAGTTTCGCGAAGCTGTACCAGAATTGCTTGAAGTAGCCATGGATGATAGCGCTGAGCCCGTCCTCCGCCGACAAGTACTGGAAGCGCTTGGCTGGTTTGGCTTGTCATCAGAGCGAAACGAGATCATCGCAACCTGCCAGCAGATTATGAAAAGTCCCGGTAGCCCACAGGAAGTTAGACAGGAAGCCGAAAAAACCTGGCGACGGCTTGCCCAAGGCCCCAACGATCCGCTCATTTATTAATCCGGACAGAAAAAAATTTGCATTGAATAGGTCAATAGCTTAAAATAAGCCGGCTCGGATTTGAGGAATTAAAAAGTGGAAGGCTTATATGCAAAAATTATTTTCCCCTTATCTGCCAACTTTCGGGCATAAAAACCCGAAGAAAGTCGCCAACGTGCGTATCTGGTTGGGCTTGCTGATGACCTTTTGTTGCTACGTCATCTTGTTTATTATCTGCTATGACATTACAGCTTCACATCAGCGGGAGTTCTCCAATCTTTTAATTTTTATTTGCGTACTGCTGTTCATCGGGTGTATCTTCGGTATTGTTTGTCTGGTGAGTGGCATCGGTCTGAGGATCAAACTTTATATACATCGTCTGTAAGTCCGAGCTCTCCGCCCCACGACGGCAATAGTATGATATTCGGGAGTGAGGGGAAAATAATTCAAACCCCCGAAATTCCCTAAGCCCGGTACAAAATAGTTCCTTTATTTGTGGCAAATTTTTATATTCCAGGCAGGTAGTAACCAGGCAAATTGGGGCAAAAACAGGTATGTCAGGTAAAATGTTTAAAATTTCCCATCGGTCAGAGCACCGTAATCCGAAGAAAAAAGCCCGTGCGCTCCTCATTGCGGGTTCGATCAATCTGGCCAGCGTTGGCTTATTGATTTTCGTGTTTTGTCTGACCTACAAACAGTTCACACTACCCTATTGGATTTGGGTACTGCGGATAGCCACCGGAATCTGCCTCTTGTGGGGGTTGATCAGCGGCATAGTATTTATGCGCGGCTTCCTGCTCTGGCTGAAAACCCGGGTAGGTTGATTAATTGAAAACTCGCCTACGGCCGTTGATTTCATTAATTGGCAACTGAATGCGCCTGATTAAATTGAGTGCCGGAGACTATCTTTACCCACGCCCCTGGCGAGACTTACTGATCGTCGGTACCATTTTATTTTTTGGCCTGCAATATTTGTTCACGGCCTTACTGATCCCGCTGGGATTGCTGTTCGCTTTTCTGCGGGCGAAACGATTATTACGCTGGGGGCAAATTTTCTGGGCGCGCACCATATTTGCATTAATGGGTAAACGCGTCCATGTTCGTGGTCGGGAACACTTTCGAGCGCATCAAAAATACATCCTGATTACCAATCATGCCAGCCTGTACGATATTCCGGCGGTGATGGCGTTCTGTCCGCAGGTTTCCTGGCTGGGGCGCTCCTATCTGACGCGCATCCCGTTGTTTGGCTACTTTATCCGGAAAATCGATTATATTGCCATTGATCCCGGGGATCGGGAAAAGTCGCGTCGGGCGATTCAGCAGTCCATCGCCAAAGCCAACACGATTACGGTGGCAATTTTTCCAGAAGGGACGCGGACTCTTAACGGACAAATTGGGGAGTTTAAAAAAGGCTTTGTCCATATTTTACGCGCCACTCAGTTGGATATTTTACCGGTGACGATGAATGGATTATTTCAACTCAAACCGAAAAATCGCTTTATCATTGATCCGCGCTCCCGGATCGAGGTTATCATCAATCCGCCATTGCGGGCGGCGGACCTGATCACATTGACGGATAACGAAATCGTGCAACGGGCGCGGTTGGCAGTGTGTGCGCAATATAAGGCCGATGTTCGACCTTTGTCAGTGAATAGCCCCGAGGTGCCGACGCTGAGCGGTTAGAACGGTTTCGTCCTGACAATGCCATGAGAAAAATCAAATCCAGGATTGCCATCTTACTGCTCGGAGCGACTATGCTCGGTAATCGTAATACCCAATGCGTCGCACAGCTCAATCTCCGCGGAAATTGGTTGAATCACCAATGGGGCTGGGCGGCAGTTGGTAACTTTTATCGCTCCTACACTTCCTGTTATCTGACGCTCCGGGACAGCCCGGTCAATGTTTACCAAGAAAATGAGTGGGCGCTGTATGCAGATTTAGCTCAAAAGGCATTTTACCCGACGCATGCGCTGACGGAATTGACTCTTTATCCTGTTGCAGGAGCGACCGGCTGGTTAAAGACCGAAAAAGCAGGGGTATTCAGACGGTTTAATCTTACTCCGGAACTGAATTTGCTGAGCAGTATAGCGGGTAGCCAGCAGGAGCCCTGGTCAGTCAGCTTGTTTTTGGGGCAATTAGCGAATTTTATCGCCATGACCGATGAGGAGGAGCTCCAAATTGCCGCTACCGGTGCCGCGGGTTTGGTCGCCACCGCCGGATGGCAACAGATTTTCGATAACTATCTGGTCTCGTCGCGCTGGTGGCGATTGGAGTGGAAGCTAAAAGGCGCCGGCAACGACGGCCGCAAGCAGCATGTCTGGGATATTAAAATCGGTTACCGCTGGTATAATTTGCGCCAGGTCAATGATGCTCTCTCGCTGACCTATTCACGCACCAGAACCGAGAAGGGGCGCCATAGCTGGCGGGTCGACCATAATAGTAGCACGGAAATTGAATTGCAGATTCCACCGGCTGAATTATCCTCCGGCTTTTCGCGGATTTTAGTGGCCTATGGCAAATACTTTCCTGTCCGCAAGCAACTGGTTGGACTGAAAATCGGATATAGTTACGAGCGTCGTCGTGAATATCGGGGCGCCGCGACCGGTTTTACCCCGGAATCGCGAACACTGCAGGGAATTCTTCTGCAGCCCTTGGTGCTTTTTTAACGCCTGTCAATACAGATTGCCCCGGAATATCAATATACTAATCAAGATTGATAGAATCTGACACGTCGCGAGAATCGACTTGCGATCAGCGCAGAACCGGCCGGGTGACGAACGTCTGATACGCGCTGAAGTTTTGACTGGCGGACTGCGCTTCCTTTGCCGTATCGAACACGCCAAACAGCGCAGAACCGCTACCGGTCAACGCGGCATAGCGGGCACCATTTTGTTGCAGACGGAATTTAATGGCTTTTAATTCCGGATAATGTTGGAAGACAATGCTTTCGAACTGATTCTCACAGAGTTCCCAATGGATGCGTTTCCCGCGGGTGAAATCGTCAAATTCGTAGGGCGGTTTACAATCGGTTGGATTGAATTGCTGATAAGCCCAGGCGGTGGCGATAGCCACAAGCGGTACAACTACCAAAATCACGAAGTTACCCGGCAGGCGCAGGGGAGTCAGAATTTCACCCCGACCGGTGGCGCCCTGAGTGCCGCCGTTGATATAAAAAGGTACGTCACTGCCTACCTCTGCGGCAATTTTTTGCAGAGCCTGAATACCGAGATTGATTTGCCAGGTGGTATTAAGAAATTTCAGGACGGCCGCGGCATCGGCACTGCCTCCGCCTAATCCAGCGCCGACAGGAATATTTTTTTCGAGATGAATGGCATAAGCGGGAGGGGAGGAGATCAGTTTTTTAAATATATTGTAAGCCCGCGTGCAGAGATTGGATTCATCGGTGGCCAGTTCGGGCATCGTGGTGGTCAGGCGCAAGGTCGAAGCCGGTTTAAACCAGAGATTATCGTGGAGGTCGATTTCCTGGAAGAGCGTGCTCAGGTTATGGTAGCCGTCACTGCGCCGACGGGTAATGCGCAGGGCTAAATTGACTTTGGCGTTAGCTTTGACCGGTGGCGGTGTGTTCGTTAACATAGTGCAGGGCATGCTCGATTCTTTGTCGGACCATAGTCTGACCCAGGGCGTCTACCAGCAGGTGCAATTCCGGGCCATGGGCTTCGCCGGTCAGCGCACAACGCACCGCCATCCAGGGGGCCTTGCCTTTAAATCCGGCGGCGTTGATCAGCGTACGAATCATCTCGACAAATGAATGGCCATCAATAGTGGTGACGGTTTCCAATCGGGCGAGAAGAGCGGGGAAAATAACTTTTGCTTCCGGAGTTTTCAGCCATTCGTTCGTTTTGGATTGGGTGTAGTCCAGTTTATCGACAAAAAAATAGGATGTTTTGGCCGATACATCGTTCAAAGTGATCAGGCTGTCCTGGACTACTTTCAGCGCCTTTTTGATTTTTTCCACTGGCAACGTGCTGACAGCCGGGAGCTGGTCGCGGCAGAGCTGGTAAAGTTGTTCGTCATCTAACATACGGATATAGTAGCCGTTCATCCAGCGCAATTTGTCAATATTGAAAATGGCGCCCGATTTGCCGACGCGTTCGAGCGAGAATTCATTGATCAAATCCGCCATGGAAAAAATTTCGCGGTCGTCGCCGGGATTCCAGCCCAGAAGGGCTAAGAAATTGATCAAAGCGGCCGGGAGAAAGCCGGCGCGCCGGTAATCCTCGACTGCTACATCGCCCTGACGCTTGGACAATTTGCTTTTATCGGGATTCAGCAGGAGCGACAGGTGGGCGAATTGTGGCGGTTCCCAGCCGAAAAATTGGTAGAGGAGCACATGCTTGGGCGTACTGGGCAACCATTCTTCGCCACGAATGACATGAGAGATTTGCATCAGGTGATCGTCAACCACATTGGCCAAATGGTAAGTGGGGTAACCGTCGGATTTGAGCAGGACCTGGTCATCCAGCTGGCTACACGGAAAGGGTACAGTGCCCCGGATCAGATCATTGACAATCACCTCACCTTCGGTGGGGACTTTGAGTCGGATAACGTGTGCTTCGCCATCAGCGCAGCGCGCCTGCGCTTCGACTGGAGATAAACTGCGGCAACGATTATCGTAGCGTGGTTGCTGGTGATGCGCCACTTGCCAGCGTTTCAGCTCCTCGAGGCGGGCGGACGAACAGAAACAGGGATAGGCATGTCCCTTTTGGATCAGAACATTTAATTGTTCCCGATAGATGGACAATCTCTGGGACTGGATATAGGGGCCAAAATCGCCGCCCAAGGCTGGACCCTCGTCAGGTTGAACGCCTGCCCATTGCAGGGCATCCAGCAGGTTTTCCACGGCACCCGGAACCTGGCGGCTTTGATCGGTGTCTTCGATGCGCAGGATGAATCGCCCCTGATGCTTGCGGGCAAACAGATAATTGTACAATGCCGTGCGCAAACCACCGACGTGCAGGAAACCTGTCGGACTGGGTGCAAAGCGAGTCCTAATCATTTGCGTGTACTCCTAAGGATTTGCGTTTATGGCGCAACCAACCGATGCAGATCAGTAGGATAATAAATAATAAAAGCAGATTGGCAATCGTGTTGTACTGCTGCACCGTCTTCCTGATCAGATCCCAGTTTTCGCCTAACAGACGCCCGACCTGGAATATCAGCCCATTCCAGAGCACGATACCAATTCCGGTGTATAAAAAGGACCGTGATACTTTAAGGCGGGTAAAGCCGGCGCTGAGTGCCAGGATGAAGCGGATGCCGGGGATAAAGCGTCCAATAGCCAATATCCAGTAACCATATTTGTGATAATAATGGTCAACCAGGGATAGTTTTTTCGTCGACACGAGGCGGGAATGCCTCTGCTCTATCAGCGAGCGTCCCCATTTCAGTCCGATAAAAAAAACGACAACGAATCCTAATACTGCGGCGACTACAGTCAGGATGAAAGTTAAATATGAGTCCAGTATTTCACGTCCCGACAGATAAGCCGAAACAAGCAGAACGAAATCACCCGGCACGAAAGGCACCGCGTTTTCTAAAAATACGAAAATAAAAAGTACCGTGTAAATAAGGTATGCGTTGTGAGTGTTGATGAAATTGAGAGCCGTATTCATGGTAAGTACAGCAAGACGGTTGCCATTGACAAAATGCCCTCGCCGCGTCCCGTAAAGCCCATGCCCTCGGTGGTTTTGGCTTTGATGGAGATGTCTGTTAGGGGCAGATTCATCTCCCGGGCCAGATTTTGGCGGATCGCGGGTATCTGCGGTTGCAGTTTGGGTTCCTGCGCGACGATTACCGTGTCCAGATTGCCGATTTTGAAACCGCGCTGGGTGAGCATTTCCAGCACCTGACGCAGAAGCAGGATGCTATTGATATTGCGATACTGGGGATCATCATCCGGGAAGTGCGTTCCGATGTCATCCAGTGCCGCCGCTCCCAGAAGTGCGTCAATAATGGCGTGGGTGAGCACATCGGCGTCCGAATGTCCGGCGAGACCCTTGGGAAAGGCGATCTTGATCCCCCCCAGAATCAGGGGGCGTCCCTCGGTAAAACGGTGGGCGTCGAGCCCATTGCCAATGCGATACTTCATGAGTATTGTCCTACACGTCTCAGGTGGGCTTTGGCGAGTTCGAGGTCGCTCTGACAGGTGATTTTCAGGTTATCCGGAGAACCAGGTACAACCAATATTTGGTAATTCAGTCTTTCGACCAAACTGGCGTCATCCGTACCCGAGAAGTCGGTTTGGCGCGCGCGCTCATAGGCGGTTTCCAAAACTGTCCGCCGGAAGGTCTGCGGGGTCTGGGCCTGCCAGATGGCTTCACGAGCTATGGTTTTTCGGATGATCATATTCTTTACGCTCTTGAGGGTATCGGTGGCCGGAATAGCTACAATGGCTCCGTCATATTCTTGACAAGCGGCGATGGTGGCATCAATCAGGTCAACCGCGACAAAGGGTCGCACACCATCGTGCACGGTGACGATTTCCGTCGCAGGATGGAGATGCTTGAGACCATTGGCTACCGAATCCTGGCGCCGCTCGCCGCCGGCAATGATTTTGATAGGCTTGCTGGCGTCTTCCGGTAGGCAATCTTCCAGACAGGGCGAGTTGATCTGGGCACGGTTAACGACTAAAATGATTTCATGGATATATGGCGATCGCAGGAAACGGTCAATCGTATAGGCCAGGAGTGGACGCTTCTCCAAGAGTAGAAATTGTTTGGGAGTGGCACTGCCCATACGGCGCCCAGTTCCGGCGGCGACGATTATGGCACTGGTTAACGGCGTGTACTGCACGGTTTCACAGGATAATCATGGCATCGCCAAAACTAAAGAAGCGGTATTTGCGCTTAATGGCTTCCTGATAAGCGCGCATCACCAGCGCATGTCCGCCAAAAGCCGAAACCTGCAGGATCAGCGTGGATTTAGGCTGGTGAAAATTGGTGATCAGGACGTTGACCATCTTGAATTCATAAGGCGGATGGATGAATTTGTCCGTCCAGCCCCGGCGCGGACTGATCTGGAATCCAGAAACCGTCACCGTTTCCAGAGCTCGCACCACTGAGGTGCCCACGGCGATGATGCGTTTATTTTTGGACTTGGCTTCGTTGATGGCGAGGGCGGTTTCGGCGGAGACTTCATAATATTCGGAATCCATTCTATGCCGTCCTAAATCTTCGACGGTAACCGGGCGAAAGGTTCCCAGTCCGATGTGCAGGACAATGGGATAGATTTTAACGCCTTTGTCGGTGATTTTTTTCATTAGTTCAGTCGTGAAATGCAGGCCGGCGGTCGGGGCGGCCACGGCGCCGCGGCGCTTGGCGTACACAGTCTGATAACGCACCTTGTCCTCTTCGGTCGGCTCACGATCAATGTACGGCGGCAGGGGGGATTGCCCGACGGCGTCGATCAGTTTGTAAAGGACTTCGCGCGGGATATTATTGAAGCGTACCACCCGCCCGCCGGAAACGGTGTTATCGATTACATCACATTGTACGCCTTCGGCGATGGTCAGCTTATTGCCAATCCGCACTTTCCGGGCGGGTTTGACCATGACTTCCCAGAGATTATTTTCCAGTTCACGAAGCAGGAAAACTTCCACTTTGGCTTCCGTGCGATCCTTGAGCGCCCAGAGTCGCGCCGGGTAAACCTTGGTCTCGTTGACGACCAGCAGGTCGCCCGGATTCAGGTAGTCGGGCAGATTGTAAAAGCGTTTGTGCGCGATGCTGTTCTTGGCGCGGTCAAGCACCATCAACCGGGAATGATCGCGTTGCTTGACGGGGAACTTGGCGATTAATTCTTCGGGGACCTGGAAATCAAAATCAGATAGTCGCATAAGCGTCTCCTTCTATGAGAAAAGGGTAGTCTGAGGTTCGGATTTGTTCTGGCGGAAATACTGATAGGTAGCCGGAGTGGCCTGGCGCCCGCGAGCAGTTCGCTGCAACAGGCCTTTCTGAATCAGATAAGGTTCGTAAACGTCCTCGATCGTCTCCGCTTCTTCACTGATGGCTACCGCAAGGTTGTTCAAGCCAACTGGTCCGCCAGAGAATTTATCCACAATGGTTGACAGAATCAGCCGATCCATATTGTCGAGACCGTATTCGTCAATATTCAGCATTCTGAGAGATTCATGAGCGACCCGCTGGTCAATCACACCCGCTCCCTTGACCTGGGCATAGTCGCGCGTGCGCCGCAGGATCCGGTTGGCCACCCGGGGGGTACCGCGTGCCCGCCGGGCGATTTCCAGGGCGCCCTCGGTGCGGATTTCGATATTGAGGATACGGGCGGTGCGCAGGATGATTTTATAGAGATCGTCGGGCGTGTAATAATCTATGCGCAGAATGACGCCGAAACGATCCCGCAGGGGCGAGGTTAAATGCCCCAGCCGCGTGGTTGCGCCAATCAGGGTAAAATTCTCGAGATTGAGTTGAATACTGCGGGCGTTTGGCCCTTTGTCGATAACGATGTCAATGTGATAGTCTTCCATAGCGGAGTAAAGGTACTCTTCCACGACGCTGTTCAGGCGATGAATTTCGTCAATGAAAAAAACGTCGCGCCGCGTCAGGTTGGTCAACATACCGGCCAAATCACCGGCTTTTTCGATGACCGGCCCGGAAGAGGTGCGGATATTGACCCCCAACTCACGGGCGACGATGTAGGCCAAAGTTGTTTTTCCCAATCCCGGCGGACCGAAAAGCAAAACGTGGTCAAGCGCCTCCCCGCGTTCCAAAGCGGCGGAAATATACAGCCGCAGATTGTCCACCACGCTCTGCTGACCGATAAATTCTCCCAGCGCCGAGGGGCGCAAGCTTCGCTCATACTCGAGGTCTTCAGTCAGACGCTGCGGATCGGTTAATTCGGACGGCACCGGTCTATCTTGCTCCGCGCAGTGGGTCTAAGGCCAGGTGATGTAGCAGGTTGAAAAATGCAGGATGCGCGACGGTTAAGTTATTTTTCTGAAAGATCAATCCGGACAAATAATTCCCTGAAAAAACGCCGTAATTTAATGAAAATTACAGCGTTAATCAATAACCGTTAAAGTGCTCCGCTTCATTATTGCCGGGTCAGCAGTGGAAAAAGCGACCGAAAAACTGCTTTTTAATCCTGTCAACAGTTTTTTATCAGCTTCCAATAATGAGCTAAAGAATGCCGGGCACCGCGCAGGTGGTGCGGGCAGAAAAATCTTTTGTATGCCGTGACATTTGTGCTTAAAATATACCGTTATTTGGAATGTACGGCGCCAAGGTACCAATAATTACGTAGAACAATGCCGTGTGGATTTGTTTTCAAAGCCCCGACGATTGTGCGATTGATTATCTGGTGAACAACCAAACAGCCGCGATGAAGGCTGAAGCATTTACTTCTGAAAAGTTATGGCCGACTCATGACTTTATACGAGGCTTCGGCGGAAGTGTATACAAAGGAGGTTTGCATGTTAGGTAGCAAATTATACGTCGGCAACCTAAAATACTCGGTTACGAATGAGGCCTTAGAAAAATTGTTTGCTGATTTTGGGACCGTGAAAAGTGCCAACGTTATCAGAGGCAAGGGCTTTGGCTTTGTCGAGATGGGCAGTGAAGAAGAAGCCAATAAAGCCTTTGAAGCTCTCAATGGAAAGGAATTCAACGGTCGGCCCCTGCGAATCGCCGAGGCGCATCCGCCGCGGACGGAGCGCAAAGAAGACCGCGACAAATAATCCCCCACTGTTTTCTAAAACCAGCTGTTTATTGCTTAATCCGGTAGCTCTCAGCCTACACGGTAGGTGTTTCTTTTTTTTCGTAAATTCCGGCGGTGACGAGCGATGTTAAATATTCACCGCAGGACGTCTGTTCCTAACCGGAACGTAATCCGGCGTTTTAACCTTTCAGTCCAGGTGGCGTCTAATCCAGTGCGACAAGGATGTTGACAGTTTGACTTTTGTGAAAAAAAAATCTTCCGGATATGATGAACAGTATTTCAATCAGTTGGTCTATGAAAATCACCAGCGTATTTACAATCTCTTCCGACGGATGGTCCAAACCCACGCGGAGGCCGACGACTTGACGCAGGAAACCTTCATCAGAGTCTATCAGAATTTAGGTACCTTCCGCGGTGAAGCCGCACCTGCGACCTGGATTTACCGCATTGCAGTCAACGCCGCGCTCAATTATCTGCGTAAACAAAAAATTCGCCATACTCTCAGCCTCGAGCTGGCCCGGTCGGTGCAGGCCGCCGATGAACCGGAAAATGTTCACCATGAACAAATTTTATTGCGTCGGGCGTTGACGAAATTGCCCGCCCGCCAGCAAATGATCGTGGTTTTGCGCATCTATCAAGAACTGCCCTTTCGGGAAATTGCCAGCATCTTGAATTCTACGGAGAACGCGGCCAAGGTTAATTTTTCCCACGCCGTGAAATCGCTCAGACAAATTCTTATCAAAATGGGGGTCAGTCATGACCAGCTGTGAACAAATCTCCAGTCGACTGGCACTCTATCTGACCAACGATTTGGATCCGGCGGAACATGAGCAGGTCACCCGTCATTTAGAAGTCTGTCCCGCCTGCCGCCATGAACTAACGGATATGCAGGTAGTCAGACGGTTATTAAAAAAGCGGGTGCCGGATCTTCCACCGGACTATGGCGCAGAGCTAGTTGTCCGACTGCATGAGCGTCTCGACCGCCGGCGGGTCTGGAAACGTCGTTTTTACTGGGCCGTCCCGGTATTCGGTGCCGCTTGCCTGCTCCTGAGCCTGAGTCTGTTCAATGTTTTCAAACATCCCGCTGACCAAAATGCTACGAATGGTTTGCTGGTGGATCTCTTCACTACCTTGAGTCATTCGGGATATTTCAGCCACTTGCCGGAACAGGCGATTGGTATTCTGGATGAGGAACCCAGTCCAATGGAATCACAGACCCTGTTGCGGAATACCGCTAACGTGATACTCTACGAGCCGGAAAACGCTACGGTAGACGACTATCTGATGGTGACAGCGCCGCTGGATGATGGTGAGTTCCGGGCCCTGCTAAATCAGCTCAACAACCTAGCCTTATGAATTGGAGGGTATAAATGAACACCAAATCTATCTTGTTTTTGGGATTAATGCTACTCAGTGTAAACGTACCTGTGTCGGCTCAGGATGATTTTTTCGAACCACCTTTTGAGGGTAATCCTCAACGGCGGGAGCAGATCGAAGCCTTGCGGATCTATAAAATGACCGAATTTCTCGACCTGACCGAGGAACAGGCGCAGGCCTTTTTCCCCAAACTGAAAATTTTTGAGGACCATCTGCGCGCCAAGCAGAGAAAACAAATGGAACTCGTACGCGAAATCAATCAGAAGCTCAAGAGCACCGATTTCAAACCCGCTGAGACAGATGTCAGGCGTTATGCCAAACAACTGGCTGATTTGGAACGGGAAATTATTCAGGAAAAGGAAAAATTTATCAGTGATTGCGGTCCCCAATTGACATCTCAGCAACAACTGAAATTTATCGTATTTGAAAACCGGTTCCGCCAGCGTCTCTTGCAGACCCTGAGCGGACACGGTCGTCAACCAATGAAACCCGACAGGAGGTAAAACATGTCGAAAAAAATCGTATTTGTTAGTCTGGTAGTACTTTTACCGCTTTTAGTGTTCGGACAACCGGGCAAAGGCATGAGTGACCAGCGTCAGGTCATCGTAAAAAAGGAAATGCGTTGTGCCAAGTCCGCCATGGCGGAACAATTAAAACTGGACGACAAGCAGAAGGAGCAGATCGAAGCCCTGCAGCTGAAACTCCGCCGCGACCTGATTCCACTGAAAGCCCAGTTACAGCTGGCCCGGCTGGATCTGCAGGACGCCCTGAAAAAGCTCGATCAGAAAGCCATTGATGCCGCCGTCGGCAAAATTAACGAGGCCAAAGCCCAGCTGTTCAAATTGCACGTCGGCCAACAGGTTGAATTCCTGAAATTACTGAGCGAAGATCAACGCAAGCTGCTGCGTGAAAAATGTCACCCGTCCCGGATTATGCGACACATGCAGATGAAGGCTCCCGGCATGGGATTAGGTGCTGATGAGCCACAACCGGCTTTCGGTTGGATTGGTGAAGATAGCGACCCGCTAATCCTCGACCTGCCGCTTGAAGAAATTGAGCTGGACATTGACACGGACGAGTAAAAGGTGCTAAACAAAATCATCGGCTGGTTACAGGATGCCGAAATTGGCGAGGGCGATCTCACGACTGAGAGTGTGACGCCCTACGCCTTGCATTGCACGGCGGAATTGATTGCCCGGTGCGAAGGGCTGTTTGCCGGTCGTTCCGCGCTCGCAGCTCTGTTTGCTACAATGGGCGAGCGGGTCCGGATCGAGTGGCTGGCGGAGGACGGTGACAAAATCGCCCCTGATGTGGCGGTGTGCCGTTTGATAGGTGCCGGCGGCGAGATTCTGAAAAACCGCCGCCTGATGGAATGGCTGGCAGGTCGTTTGTCAGCCATCGCTACCGCCACGCGTGCCGCGGTCACTTTTCTGGAACCACATGGCAAGAAATTGGTCGCCGGTCGGTATGTCACGCCGCTTTTTGAAAGCCTCGATAAGCTGGCTTTCGAGGCGGGCGGTGGCGAATGGCCGCATGTCGGATTGCAGGATAGTATCTACCTTACCGCGACGCATTTTGCATATGGCGGGCAACCGGAAAAGGTTATCGCCCAGGTAATCGAGGAATTAGGAGTAGTCCGAAAAAAGATCAAAATTGAAGTGGAAATCAATACTCCGGCGGAGCTGGCGGCAATCCAGAACCTCGATTGCGATGCCATCCACCTCCTGCACCTGACTGCCGCCCAAATCAGGGCGATTTTCGAAAAGGGCGACCTGATTCGCAAGCCGGTTCTGCATCTCGACAGCTTGGCGGAATTTGACCCAACCTACGCCGCATATTTTTTTCGCTATATAGCCATTGAAAATATATTACAGAACATCATCCCGCTTCATTTCCAGTTGAAAATCAATCAAAAGGAGTAAATATGCCTAAACGAATTGCTTGGCTAACAATGCTGGTCCTACCGGTGTTAGTTTTGATGCAGTGCGATGTCACCGATACTGAAGATAATCTGATCACGGCCCTCAAAGAATTGATTACTGCCGATGAAATCATCGGGATTGACGGTATTGATGATCAGGGCGCTCAGGATGTCCAGTACGATTACGGGACGCTGGCCAAAGTCGCAGGTGATATTTACCCGGCTAATCTGCGCTTGGTACGTTTCGGCCGCAAACTCGACGCCAAGCCGGCCCGGGAAGTAGAGATATTAGCTACCAATGACAGCATTGCCATTGCGCTTGTGACAACGACGGCGACGGGACAATTCAAGGTCGTATTGATGGATACGGTCAGTCATACTGTCGCGGATTCCGTGACCAAGACTTTCACCGAAGTGGCGAAACAGAAAATCAAACTGCGCCGGGTGCGCTGGACTGATCGTCCCAGAAAAGACTGGCGCGTCGTGGCGGCCTCGCCGATCGTGGCCCGCACAGTAGGTAATTCCATCGAGATTAGTCGCATTTCGCTTATCGCCCGCAATGGCGGCAATAGTACGATGCTGGAGTTGGTCAACGATGCCGAAGACAGTGTGCTGAATCATTTCCTTGACCGCAGTGTGCTGATCGGTATGCGTCCGAATGGTCTGTACGACCTTGAGTTGGCTTTGACCAATGCCAATCCATATCCGGTGGCGCCCGGGGAACTGGTTACGGTGCATTACGGGGTTAAGCGCGGCGTCTTGAAATTTCGGCGTCCCTTGCAGGATCCCGAAAACGACGACGTTTTCAACGGTGTCATTGGTTTGCACGGCTACCGGGCCGGCATGTGCCGGATTTTCTTCGACGTGATTGACTACGCGGCGATTTTCGATGAAGCGGCGCCTTTCAATGCCACCTACTGGGCTGTGCCCTACCTCATCAAGAACTAAAGATCCCTCTCCTCTATCGTCTCCCGCCCTGCGCCGGCTTCCCCAGCTGGCGCAGGGTTTTATTTTTCGATTCCCGGACGAGCGATGACACCCTGCTGGAAATAATGCTTGACGGCGATCATTTCGGTAACCAAATCGGCGGTGGCAATGAGACGTGAATGGGCATAGCGGCCGGTAACGACGATTTCGACGTGCGCGGGGCGATTGCTGATAGTCTCAATTAACTCGTCAATGCTGAAGAGTGCGTAATGAACCGCGATATTGGCTTCGTCCAGAATCACGAGGTCATAGTTCCCCGATTGGATGATTTGTCGTACTTCTGTTAACCCCGCTTGTGCGGCGCTGATATCTGCCGCCGTCGGTTGATTTATGATAAAAGCTGACCGACCGTACCGCCGGAGGGTAATCTGGTCGTTCAGTTTTTGCAGGGCTGTGGTTTCCGCTGAGGGAGTGCCTTTCACGAATTGACCAATGAAAACCTTTAATCCGGCACCGGCGGCGCGCACCGCCAGGCCCAGAGCCGCTGTCGTTTTCCCTTTACCATCGCCCGTATAAACCTGCAGGTATCCTTTCATGCCCGTTATCCTTTTTATTTGAAATCTGCTGGAAATTTAATTACTTACCCGCATCGAACAGCATACAAAATGACCGACGCACAAAAAGTAACAATCAGGTTTGAACCTCTCGGGCGGACGATCGAAGTGCCGCGCGGGACGCCGTTGCATGACGCTCTTTTTGAACAGGGGGTGGAATTTCCCTGCGGCGGACGCGGTGTTTGTCGTAAATGCCGCATCCGTTTGCTCGACGGCGATTTGCCGGTGAATGAGGTACAACGTCGCCAACTATCGGCCGCGGAACTTTCCACTGGCTGGCGTCTCGCCTGTCAGTGCACCGCCGACGAACCCATGGTGATTGAACTGGAACAATGGAACACCAGCATTTTAGCAGACGGCAACGTCCTAGACCTTGATAAAAAGGCCGAGCTGGGAGTGGCGGTGGATGTCGGAACCACCACGCTGGTCGCCCAAATTCTGGATTTAAGATCCGGAGCTGTCCTGGCGACTGAGGCCGCGCTCAATCCGCAGGCGCGTCACGGAGCGGATATCATGAGTAGGATCAACTTCGCGCTGCACGCTTCCGGAGCGCAGACCCTGCGTGAATTAATCCGCAGGCAAATCGGGCAGCTGCTCTCGAATCTAATCGCGAACTGTGGCTGTTCCGCTCTGCCTCTTAAAGCTATTCACCTCGTCGGAAATACGGCCATGCACCACCTGTTTGGCGGGCAGGCAATCGATGCCTTGGCGCGCTATCCGTTTGAGACGCACCGGGGCGCGGAAATCCACTGGTCCGCGGCTGAGATCGAATGGCAACTTGCCGGCAATCCTGAAACTCGCTTTTTGCCCTGCCTGGGAGGATTCGTTGGTAGCGACATCCTGGCCGGAATTATGGCTGTCGGTATGCAACACAGCAAACAACCTGTCGGGTTGATTGACCTCGGCACCAACGGTGAGATTGTAATTGGCAATCGCGAGCATATCATGTGCGCTTCGACTGCGGCAGGCCCAGCGTTTGAAGGCGCTCAGATCGGTATGGGGATGCGGGCTACTACCGGGGCGATTTGGAAAGTCTACGTCCGGAACAGTCAACTAATCAGCGAGGTCATCGGCGGCGGGACGCCGCGCGGTATCTGCGGCAGCGGATTGGTAGATGCCATCGCGACCGGACTTGACCAGCAGTGGATTGATAAATCGGGCAAAATTCTGACGCCGCATCGTCAGATCAGCCTCGCGGCCCCGGTCGTCTTGTCTCAGGTCGATATACGCGAACTGCAGTTGGCCAAAGGCGCCATTGCGGCGGGCATGGACATCCTGCTTCGACAGATGCACCTGCGTGCGGCGGACATCGAAAAAGTCTATTTAGCCGGGGCGTTTGGGAATTACGTCAGCCTGCCCAGTGCCACCCGCATCGGCTTGCTAAATTTCCACCCCGATCAAATCGAACAGGCGGGCAATACAGCCCTGCGCGGCGCTAAACTCAGCCTGTTGACTGGGGCGGAGTATCGGAAAGTCCTGCCCCTGGTTGAACACTTTCCTATAGCCCGCGACCCGGAATTTCAGGAGTTGTTTGCCAAGAACATGCAGTTTCCCACCTGACTAAAACTAATTTCCATCATGCCAAACCTTAGAATCCATTTGACCGGAACAATGATTGCCCTGGGGATCGGGTTGAGCGGCTGTGCCATTTTACCCGTCGGAGACAGGGAAACACAAACCGAATCAGCGATCCAGTCCGCTGCGGCCTGGTTCAGTCGTGGCACAGCTACCAACGATCCGCAACAGCAATTGGAATATTTCAACCAGGCCATCGCCCTCAAACCGGACTTCGCCAACGCCTACCTGCGACGCGCCAACGTTTACTTTGATCTCCAGCATTATGATTCGGCGCTTACTGATTATGCGCAGGTCATTACTCTTAATCCGGCGGTGGAGGAAGCATACCTTAAACACGCCATTTGCCTGGAACAGACCGGACGAATGGACGAGGCGTTAAACGACTACCACCACCTGATAGAAATGAGTCCGAATAACGCGCAAGCCTATGCCGACCGGGGCACTTGTTACGAACGCCTGCACCAGTTTCCAAATGCGCTGAGCGATTACTCGCACGCGATTGAATTGCGTCCTGAACCCGAATATTTGTATGCCCGGGCGCGGCTGTACAAGGAACGTCGCAATTATCCGGCGGCGATTCGGGATTATGACCAGATGCTCCGGGTGAGTCCGGAGCAAGCAGAATATTATGCCGCCCGCGCTTTCTGTCACCAGAAACTGCGGCATTATCCCGAGGCCGTACGCGATTACCAGCGGGCGATCCGGATCAAGCCTCAGGAGGCTGACTACTATTATAACCTTGGTTCAGTTTGCTGGGTGGCGGGAAAATGGAAGGAGGTCGTCGCCAATTGGGAAAAGTGTCTGCAGCTGGCCCCCGACCATCCGCGCGTCAGCCAGTACCTGCCGGCGGCTAGAAGGAAAGCTAAGTACCAAAAGTAGTTCGTATAAAAATTTTGTAACCTTTTCCAGAAGCGGTCTCTAAAAACATAGTATTTGATTTTTTAACCGGATTCGATTATTATTAACCCAGAGGAAAACCGATGCGCAAGATTCTAATTTTAGGAGCCGGTACGGGCGGCACGATGATGGCAAACCACCTGGCACGCAAGCTGGACCGCAAGCAGTGGAAGATCACCGTTGTCGACGAGCATCACACGCACTATTACCAGCCCGGGTTCCTGTTCATTCCGTTTGGTATCTATCAGCCGGAAGACGTCATTCGTGAAAAAGCGGCGTTTTTACCCGAGTCGGTGGAATTTGTTCAGGCGGCCGTCGAGACGATTCAGCCCGCAAAAAGCCAGGTGCTTTTGAAAAACGGCCAGACCCTCGATTATCACCTCCTGATCATTGCCACGGGGGTCAAGATTGCCCCCGAGCAAATAGCCGGTTTGTTGGACGGCGGCTGGCGGGAAGACATTTTCGATTTCTATACGATCGAAGGCGCAACCGCCTTAGCCCAGAAATTACAAAACTGGACGGGTGGCAAATTGGTGTTGCATGTCGCCGAGATGCCGATTAAATGTCCCGTCGCGCCGCTGGAGTTTGTTTTTCTGGCGGATGCCTTTTTTCACGGGAAAAACCTGCGCGACAAAGTCGAGATTACCTATGTCACGCCCGCGAGCGGCGCATTTACCAAACCGCAATCATCAGCCGTTCTCGGTCATCTATTGACCGAAAAACAGATCAAGATCGTCCCCGACTTCTACACCGAGCGTGTGGATGGCACGTCCAAAAAGCTCATTTCCTACGGTGGACAGGAGGTCGCCTATGACCTGTTGGTTTCTATTCCGACCAACATGGGCGATGAGGCCATTGCCCGCAGCGGAATGGGCGACGAACTGAATTATGTCCCGACCTACAAGCACACCTTGCAATCGAAAAAGTACGCAAACATTTTTGTGATCGGTGATGCCAGCGACCTGCCCAGCTCCAAAGCCGGCAGTGTGGCGCATTTTCAGTCGGAAATCCTGACCGACAACATCCTGAATTATATTGCCGGTAAACCATTGGAAGAAGGCTTCGATGGACACGCCAACTGCTTCATCGAATCGGGTTTTGGCAAGGCTTTTCTGATTGATTTCAATTACGATGTTGAACCGGTCGCCGGGCGTTTCCCATTTCCGTTTATCGGGCCGATGGCGCTTTTGAAGGAGACGCGGCTCAATCACTGGGGCAAACTGGCCTTTAAATTCATTTACTGGAATATTTTACTGCGCGGCTGGCCAATGCCCGGCATCCCCACCCGCATGAGTAAACTGGGTAAAAAATTAACCTGAAAATAGGAGCATATTTATGGCAACCAAAACCATCGCCGGCGTAACGCTGGACATCACCGAGGAAGGTTATCTGACCAATCCCGCCCAATGGAATAAAACCATCGCCGCGGAACTCGCAAAAGAGGAAGGGATTCCCGAACTGACTCCCGCGCATTGGAAAGTCATCGAATTTCTGCAGCAGGATTATCGCGAAAAAGGCGCCTTGCCCACCATTCGGCGCATTAACGTCGCCTGCGTGCCCACGAAGGAATTTTATGTCCTGTTCCCCGGTGGGCCGCTGAAGAAAGCCGCCAAGATCGCCGGCTTGCCGAAACCCGCCAGTTGCGTCTGATGGCGCTCTTGATTAAACGTAAAAATCTTTGGAATAATTGATAATGCAAAATTTAGGAGTGCACAATGGCAGAAAATCCTGAAAAGATCAAAAAGGTCTCGATCATTGTCTCTAAAGGTTCCCTGGATGGCATCTATCCCGGGCTCATCATGGCCAACGGCGCCCGCATGGAGGGGATCGACGTCAACTTGTTTTTCACGTTTTTCGGTTTGTATGGCATTTTGAAGAAGTATAACAACAGTATTAAAATCGCCACGGTTGGCAACCCGGCGATGCGCGTTCCGGATGCCAAAGGCCTGCCCTTGCCGACGTTGGTCGGCTTGATTCCGGGGATGTCGGCCTTTGCGACCTGGATGATGAAGAAGGAAATGGAGAAATTGGACATCCCGCCCATTCCGGAGATGTTGGAAATGGTACACGACGCCGGCGCCAGAATCTTTGCCTGCAAAGCCACCGTGGATATGTTCCACCTGACCATGGCGGATTTCATTCCGCAGGTGGAGAAGGTGCTTACCGTCGGTGAGTTTTACGAATTATCCGCCGGAGCTCAGATTATTTTCACTTAATCGTTTGTTGCGGCCATTTTTCAACGCATTAATGAAAATCCAGCCCTCGCCTATTAGTCATCCGTTGCGCTTCAAAATCCGCAAGGGTTTAAACCTGCCACTCACGGGAGAGCCGGAGCAGAAAGTATATGAAACCCGATCCGTAACCCAGAGCGCAGTTTTGGGGATTGATTTCCCCGGCCTGAAACCGGAATTCGTTGTCGGTCTGGGTGATCATGTGCAAACCGGTCAAACGCTTTTTGTGGATAAAAAAAAGCCGCAGATCAGATTCACGGCTCCTGGGAGTGGGCGCATCGTGGAACTCAATCGCGGAGCGAAGCGGGCTTTTCTGTCCCTGGTCATTAAGCTGGAAGGTCAGGAGGAAGCAGTTTTTGAAACTTTGCCCGAGCAGGAGTTGACGCGCGCGGCAATTGTGGATCTACTGCTCAAGTCCGGGCAATGGGTGGCTCTGCGGCAACGTCCCTTTGGTTACGTCGCTGATCCGGAAATTGTCCCGCATTCCATTTTCGTCACCGCACTGGACAGTAGTCCCCTCGCGCCTGATTTAGCCGTAGTACTGCAAGGCTGGGAACGCGAGTTCGCCTACGGTTTGCGGATTCTGCTGCAGCTTACCGAGGGACGGGTTTTTGTCTGTCAGGCTCCCGGGGTGGATTTACCGCGTATAGAGAACAGCCGCCTGCTAGTAGCTGAATTCAGTGGCCCGCATCCGGCAGGTTTGCCGGGCACCCATATCCATTTTTTAGATCCGGTAAGTCGGCAGCAAGCAGTCTGGCAAATCAATGCCGAAGAGGTCGTCGCCATCGGATATCTTTTTAACACGGGACGACTGCTGACCGAACGCACAATCGCCCTGTCGGGCCCGGGATTGATCAGGCCACGCTTAGTGCGGACCCGGTTAGGTGCGCAGGTGACGGATTTGATGACTGATGAATTACGTCCGGGTTTGAACCGCGTCATCGCCGGTTCGGTGCTGAACGGTCATGCCGCGGCGGATGAACTACGTTTCCTCGGTCGCTTCCAGCGGCAGATCACAGTTTTAGCAGAAGACCAACAGCGTCGGTTGTTCGGCTGGCTCACCTTGGGTCGCCAGGAATATTCCGTCAAGCGCGTCGTGTTGTCGCGCTTCCTGTCACGGCGCCGGTTGGCATTGACGACTTCCACGCATGGAAGTGCGCGAGCGATAATACCAGTCGGTAGTTACGAAAAGGTTATGCCTTTGGATTTACTGCCGACCTTTTTACTTAGGGCTCTGGCGATGAGTGATTTGGAGGAGGCGGAGAAATTGGGCGCTCTTGAACTATTAGAAGAAGACCTGGCGCTTTGCACCTATGTTTGTCCGGCAAAAATTGATCACGGGCAAAACCTGCGTCAGGTGTTGGCTGCCATTGCGAAGGAAAATCTGTGAAAGCGGTGCGCACCTTTTTGGATAAGCAGGCGCGGCACTTTGAAAAAGGCGGGAAACTGCACCGCCTATTCTTTTTATGGGAGGCCGTTGATACTTTTCTCTACACGCCCGGCAAGACCACCCGCGGAACGGTGCATGTCCGCGATTTCATGGATTTGAAGCGGCTGATGATTGTCGTTTTCGTCGCCCTGCTTCCGGCGGTTTTCATGGCGCTCTATAACACCGGCTGGCAGGCAAATAGCCTGTTGATCAAACTTGGCGCAGATGCAGAATTGTCCTGGCAGGCACGGCTGGTGGCGGGCCTCGGTGTAGCTCCCGATCCGACCAATTTCTGGTCGAATATTTTACTCGGCGCATTCTATTTTTTCCCGGTTTATATTGTGACCTTGGCGGCAGGCGGCTTCTGGGAAGTGCTTTTTGCCTCGGTGCGGCGGCACGAAGTGGCGGAAGGCTTTTTCGTGACCAGTTTGCTTTTCCCTCTGATACTACCGCCGACCATTCCCTACTGGCAGGTTGCCCTCGGAATCAGTTTCGGAGTGGTAATTGGCAAAGAAGTATTCGGGGGCGTTGGTTATAATATTTTCAACCCGGCTTTGGTCGCGCGGGCATTTCTGTTTTTTGCCTATCCGGCCCAAATTTCCGGTGATAAGGTTTGGGTTGCCGTTGATGGCGTCAGTCGCGCCACTCCTTTAGCAGAGCTGGCCGATCCACTGATGCAATTAACTGTGACCTGGCGGGAAGCCTTTTTGGGCTTCATTCCCGGTTCAATGGGGGAAACTTCCACATTGGCTTGCTTAATCGGCGCGCTGATCCTGATCGTTACCGGGGTCGGTTCCTGGCGGATCATGTTAAGCACGCTGACCGGGATGGTAGCCCTCTCGGGGCTGTTCAATTTAATCGGCAGTGCGACCAATCCGATGTTTCAGGTGCCTCCCTACTGGCATTTGGTCTTGGGTGGTTTTGCCTTTGGCATGGTTTTCATGGCTACCGATCCGGTCACGGCCGCCGTGACGATTCCCGGCCAATGGCTGTATGGTTTGCTGATAGGCATGTTGGTAGTACTGGTCAGGGTGATCAATCCGGCCTTTCCGGAGGGCATGATGTTGGCGATCCTGTTTGGCAACATGTTTGCCCCGGTGATTGACAGGGTGGTAATTAATATCCACAGCCGCAGAAGAAGGAGGCACCATGGCCTCTGAAACCCGCAAGACTTTGCTCGTTGCGCTGGGAGTCTGCTTGGTATGTTCGGTATTGGTTTCCTCCGCCGTGGTCGGGTTAAGGCAGACCCAGGAGAGAAACCGCCAGCTGGATCGTCTGAAAAACATCTTGATCGCGGCCGATTTATACACTAACGATGCGACGGTCAAGAAAATTTATAATGAAAAAATCCGGACCGATTTAGTTGACCTGACGACCGGCGCGGTGGTCAATACTCCAGCCGATGCCCCTCTATTATCGCCGCAAAAATTCGATCTGAAAGTTATCAGCAAACATCCCCTGTACAGCACGGCCTTGCCCCCGCAAAACGACCCGGCCAACATTCTGCGGCGTCCCAATTTTATGCTGATTTACCGCGTCGTCGAAGCCGGACAAACGAACAGGGTCATTCTGCCGGTTTACGGCAAGGGCTTATGGTCGACGCTGTACGGCTTCATCGCTTTCGACCGGGACCTGCAGACCGTCAAGGGTTTGGTGTTTTATGAGCATGGCGAGACGCCCGGATTGGGCGGCGAAATCGAAAATCCACGCTGGCGGCAGAGCTGGATTGACAAACGCGCCCTCGATGCCGAAGGACAGGTACTCATCGAGGTCATCAAGGGACACGTCATTCCTGGAACTCCGGCGGCTCAATTTCAGGTGGATGGATTGTCGGGGGCCACGCTGACCACGCGCGGGGTCAATAACCTGGTGCGGTTCTGGTTGGGTGAAAATGGCTATGGTCAGGTCATTCGAACCTTGCGGGAGGCTCTGGCGCACCATGAGTAAAATGCGCACCGTTTTTCTGAATCCGATCATCAAAGATAATCCGGTCGTGGTACAAATTTTAGGTATTTGCTCCGCCCTGGCCGTGACCTCGAAGTTGGAAACCGCGCTGGTCATGGCGCTGGCCGTGACGTTGGTGACTGGATTTGCCAACTTCGCGGTCAGCCTTATCCGGAAGCAGGTTCCCGGCAGTATCCGGATTATCGTCGAAATGACGATCATTGCCTCGCTGGTCATCATCGCCGATCAGTTCATCAAGGCATTTGCCTTCAATATCAGCAAGCAGTTATCCGTTTACGTCGGTCTGATCATCACCAATTGTATTCTGTTAGGACGCACGGAAGCCTATGGTTTGAAGAATCCGCCCGGGGCCAGTTTGCTGGACGGCTTGGGTAATGGGCTGGGGTACAGTTTGGTTTTGTTGGTGGTGGCGTTTTTCCGCGAACTGTTGGGCGCCGGGAAATTGTTGGGCGTGACCCTGTTGACTCCCTATACTGAAGGCGGCTGGTATGTACCCAATGGTCTATTGGTATTGCCCGCGAGCGCCTTTTTCCTGATCGGGCTCCTGATCTGGGCTTTGCGCACCTGGAAACCGGAGACGCTCAAGGAGTAAAAAATGCTGGAACATTACCTGAGCCTGTTCATCCGCGCTGTGTTCATTGAAAATATGGCCCTGGCATTTTTCTTGGGGATGTGCACTTTTTTGGCGGTTTCCAAGCGCCTGGAAACGGCTTTTGGATTAGGCATTGCCGTGATCATCGTCCAGACTATCACGGTTCCGATCAACAACCTGATATATCGCAACCTGTTATCCGAGGGAGCGCTCGGCTGGCTCGGTCTGGGTCAGGTAGACCTGACCTTTTTGGGATTGATCACCTATATCGGAGTAATCGCGGCGATTGTGCAGATTTTGGAAATGACCTTGGATCGCTACTTTCCCAAACTCTATCATGCCTTGGGCATTTTTCTGCCCCTGATAACGGTGAACTGCGTCATTCTCGCCGGTTCGCTGTTTATGGTTGAACGCAGTTACAATTTCCCTGAAAGTGTGGTTTTCGGGTTGGGTTCCGGCTTGGGCTGGGCCCTGGCGATTGTCGCCCTGGCCGGCATCCGCGAGCGTTTGCGCTACAGCAATGTACCACCGGGCTTGCGAGGACTGGGCATCACTTTCATTACGGCCGGACTGATGGCCATCGCCTTTATGCTGTTTTCGGGAATTCAGTTATGACCGGGATAAATACATGAGCGCACCTGGTTTGATTTTACTGGCGGTCGGCATGTTTACGTTCGTGGTGCTCAGCTTGGTACTGCTGATTCTCTGGGCGAAATCGAAGTTAATCCCGACCGGTCAGGCCCAGATCAGTATCAACAACGATCCGCAATATACTTTCGAGACGCCACTGGGCGAGAAACTGCTTAACACGTTGGCCGGGCGGCAGATCTACCTCGCTTCCGCGTGCGGCGGTGGCGGCACATGCGGCATGTGCCGGGTCAGGGTGGTCGCTGGAGGCGGAAGTCTGCTCCCCACCGAAACCGCGCATATCAATCGCCGGCAAGCCCGGGAAGGTTATCGGTTAGCCTGCCAGCTGGCAGTCAAGGGCGACCTGCAACTGGCGATTCCTCCCGAGGTTTTTGCCATCCGCAAATGGGTTTGCACCGTGCGCTCCAACCGCAACGTCGCCACTTTTATCAAAGAACTGGTATTGGAATTACCAGCCGGTGAAAGCGTGGATTTCCGGGCCGGCGGCTATATTCAGATCGAAGTCGGCCCGCACCGCGTGGCCTATAAGGATTTTGTGATTGAAGACGAGTACCGAAGCGACTGGGAGCGCTATGACCTGTGGCGTTACGTGTCAAAAGTGGACGAGGAGGTGGTGCGCGCCTATTCGATGGCGAATTATCCGGAAGAAAAAGGAATCATCATGCTGAATATCCGGATCGCCTCCCCGCCGCCCGATCATCCGAATGTGCCGCCAGGCAAAATGTCTTCCTATCTTTTCAGTCTTCAGTCGGGTGACAGGGTCACGATTTCCGGTCCATACGGGGAATTTTTCGCCCGGCAGACCGACCGCGAAATGATCTTCATCGGTGGCGGGGCCGGCATGGCTCCGATGCGCTCACACATTTTCGACCAGTTGAAAAGACTGCGCACCGACCGGCGCATTTCTTTCTGGTATGGAGCGCGTAGCCTGAAAGAAGTGTTTTATCAGGACGACTTCGACCAATTACAGCGGGAATTTCCGAATTTCCACTGGCATGTCGCCCTCTCCGCTCCGTTGCCGGAAGATAACTGGCAAGGCCATTGCGGTTTCATCCATAACGTCGTCCTGAATAATTATCTGCTGAACCATCCGGCACCGGAAGACTGCGAGTATTACATCTGTGGGCCGCCGCTGATGAACAGCGCCGTGATCCACATGTTGGAAGATTTAGGAGTGGAATCCGAAAATATCCTTTATGATAATTTCGGCTAATTCTTATGAGGAAGCGTAAGCCATGAAACGAGCCATCGATTTAGTGTTGGAAAAAGACCGTTCGATTATCAGCGTCACGCCGCAAACAACCATCAGGGCCGCCATAGAAATCATGGTCGCCAACAAGATTGGCGCCATCGCGGTCCAGGAAGGTGAACAGTATGTCGGTATCTGGACCGAGCGCGACCTCCTGAACTCCATTAATAAAGCCGACTTTGACGTCCAGCACGCGCTGATCGGCGATTATATGAGCCGGGATATAAAAAGTGTCAATTACGATGAACCGATTTATAAACTGCCCGATATGATGTTGGGCCTTTTTATCCGGCATCTGTTTGTGATCAGGGAAGGTCAGATCATCGGTCTGCTTTCCATCGGTGATGTTTTCCGCGCTTGTCTGATGGAACGTACCCGGGAACTTGAAAGCGTCAGCTGGGAGTATTACGAGAACTGGCGCTGGGGCAGGAAGCGGAGATAATGCAGTTAGCGGCGCTTTTCGGAACGACGCTGTTGGCGGTAAGCGTCTGTATAGGCTTGCTGATGGTCGTGCTGAAATTAGTCCGTTACAAGGGTGAAAGCCACTCATCGCCGCCAGCAGGTTGTTCCTGCGGAACGCACTGCGATCAGCATTGTGGGCAACTCCCCGCCGACTGACCGGTGACGATCACAGCTCGTCGTCTATTCCCCGGTAACGACTTCAATTAATTTTAGTCAGAGAATTTCTGATAATCTCTGCTACTGCGTGCGGAGATTGGTCGGGAGCGACCTCCACCCAAACGGCTTCCGGATACTGATTGCGGAACCAGGTCAGCTGCCGCTTGGCATAGCGCCGTGTATTGCGCTGAATGTTAAGGCCCATTTCTTCTTCGGTACAGTGTCCATCTAGGAAATGCAGGACTTCCTGATAACCAAGGGTCAGCAGCTGTTCCAGTCGCGCTCGCCCGCCAGCCGCAATCAAACGCCGGACCTCCTCGACCAAACCCTCGCTCAGCATGTTTTGCACACGCTGATCAATCCGGCGATAGAGTTCTTCGCGCGGCATGTTCAGGATAAAAACTTGATAGGGAAAAGGCAAGGGTGTGTTTTGGCGACGGTAGTGCTGGCTGGGTGGCTGGCCGGTGATGGCATAGATTTCGAGAGCACGGGTGATGCGTTTGTGGTCGTTAAGATGGGTCTTGAGGGCGGTCGCCGGATCGATTTCCAGGAGGCGATTGTAAAGTGCCGTACTGCCTTTGGTCTGCAATTCCAGGTGCAACTGGCGCCGGATACCCGGGTCAGTCTGGCTGGACTCGAATAAACCTTTAATGAGGGCATTGGCATACAGGCCACTGCCGCCGACAAACAGGGGGTGATGGCCGCGGGAGCGGGTCGCGGCGATGGCCGCCAGCGCCAGCTCGCGATAGCGTCCGGCGCTAATGTCTTCGTCGAGCGTCAGGATGTCGACTAAATGATGGGGAACGTCTCGGCGTTGCCGCAGGGTCGGTTTGGCGGTGCCGATGTCCAACCCGCGATAGACCTGACGCGAATCCAGGGAGATGATTTCGGCGTTGATCATCCGGGCCAATTCGATAGCAGTCAGAGTTTTGCCGACCGCCGTCGGGCCGAGCAGAAAGATGATCGGCAGGCCTGGCTCAGATCCGTTCAAAACGTTTGTCTAATTCCTTCAGGGAAAGATTGACGATGATCGGTCGTCCGTGCGGACAGTGATAGGGATTCTGAGTGGCGAAGAGATGATCGACCAGCGTCTGCATTTCTTCGGTAGTCAGGGAGTCGCCGGACTTGATGGCGGCTTTGCAGGCATAGGCCGCGGCGACTTTTTCCTGCCGGCTGGTATCCTTTGTACCGTATTCCTGGTAATAATCGAGAATTTCCTTGATGATGGTCTTTTCATTTCCCCAGCGCATGCCGGCCGGAACCGCTTCGATGGCGACGGTCTGTTTGCCGAATTCTTTCATGCGGAAGCCGAGTTTTTCGAGAAACGGTAAAATTTCCAAAAGCACCGAAAAATCGGTAGGAGTCAATTCCAGGATCACCGGAAAAAGCAGTTGCTGGGCACGCCAACTGGTATGTTGCAGGGATTCGAGGGCTTCCTCGTACAGGATGCGTTCATGGGCTACGTGCTGGTCAATGACCACCAGCCCCGATTTAATCTGGCTGAGAATGTACTTGTTATGTAATTGAAAAACCTGGGCGCCGGGATGCCGCTCGATGGAGTCGGCGGGTAGATTTTGTCCGCTGAAACGGCGTGCACGTTCCTGCCATTTGGAAGTGCTTTCAGTCGACTCGGAAGGTGCGACGTCATCGGTTTTCTGAGGGGAGGCGATGCGCCGGATCCTTTTTTCCGGGGTTATTATCGCTGCAGGAGGTGTCAGGGTCAGCTGTTCGACCGGCACTCCCGAGGCAGGCGGCGGCGGTGGAGTATAGTAGTACTCCGGCCTAAAAATGCCTAAATCCGGAATGACCGCCAGAATACCCTGCAGGCTGTTTTTAACGGCTTCCTGACAGAACTGATAAATCTGTTCCTGTTCGCGGAATTTGACCTCCATTTTGGTGGGATGAACATTGACGTCCACCGCGAGGGGATCGAGCTCTAATTCTAAGCAGTAAAACGGATATTCATTGCGCGATAACAGACTGCCATACGCGCTAACGATGGCGTGATTCAACAGACGATCGGTAACAAAACGCTGGTTGACAAACAGAAACTGCTCGCCGCGCCGCGCCCGGACTAAGTTCAGATTACCGATATAGCCCCTGATCTGCAAGTCGGCGGAACCGTGGGTGACAGCCAGGAGATTGGTGGCATATTCAGAGCTGAACAGTTCGGCAATGCGCTCGGGCAGAGGCTGGGGTTCCAAGCGCATGACTTCCTGCTCGTTATGGATTAACTGAAACTGGACCAGCGGTCGACTCAGGGCAAATTTCTGAACAACTTCGAAAACGTGGCGGTATTCTACTTCAGCGCTTTTTAAAAATTTGCGGCGCGCGGGAATGTTATAGAACAAATTGCGGGCGGAGATGGTGGTACCGGGTTGCGGGGCGGCCGGCTGGATGTAGCGAAAACTGCCGCCTTCGATGCGCAGGGTGTGTCCGGAGTCGGCGCCGGGTAGGGTTGAAGTGGCCTCTACGACGGCGACCGCCGCGATGCTGGCCAGGGCTTCGCCTCGGAATCCAAGCGTCCGGATATTGAGCAGGTCTTCCACCGTGCTGATTTTGCTGGTGGCGTAACGTTCAAAAGCCAGCAGGAGATCATCGCGAGACATGCCTTCGCCATTGTCGCTGACTTCGCACAGCGTTTTGCCTCCGTTGCGGATGTTAATCGTGATTGCCGTCGCTCCGGCATCTAAACTGTTTTCGACCAGTTCCTTGACCAAGGAAGCCGGGCGTTGCACCACTTCGCCGGCGGCGATTTTATTAGTGAGTTGCTCAGACAGGATGCGAATTTTGGACATGCCCACCTGTCAGACGGATAAAATTTGTTTTTCGACCAGACGCAGGATGCGGCGTACCTTGCGTTGGGCGAGATGCTGAAGAGCGTCTACCTGCTCACGCTTGAGCGCGGCATAAGGGGCGTCACCGGTGCCCGGCAGGTTGATGAGCACGTTAAAACGCGCCGCCCGGAGCGCAGTCTCGGCGGTCAGAGCGGCGACCCCGGCATCGCTGATGGAATTGATATTCCCAAAACGCGCGACCTGGAGCGTCAGATCCAGCAACTGTTGCACCGACTCCAGCACCTTAAAAGGCACTTCGGTTGCCCGCTTGGTGGCTTGTTGGATGGCTTGCTGACGCTGGACTTTCTCGGCCTCCGTCTTGCGGGGCAGACGCAGGCAGTCCATAACCGCATTGAACGCGGCGGTGTCGCGATCAATGTCGAGCAGGAATTCGTCTTTCAATGCCTGCGCCCTGACCGCGACGTCACTCAGGCGCCGGAAATGGCGTTCATAACCTTTTTTACCGACGGTCAGATTGGCAACCATAGCGGTCAAGGCCGCGGCGAGCGCGCCGCACAGGGCGGCGACACTGCCGCCGCCGGGAGCGGGCGAATCGCTGGACAGCTCGTCGCTGAAGTCGCGTACGCTCAGGTCGGTGAGGGGATGTTCGAATTCACCGAACTGGTACTCGATGATTTTTTTCGATGGATCGAAAGGTGCAATTTCACTCAAGCCCAGGGATTGGGCGGCGAGACGCACGAGTTCTTTTTCCGGAACGCCTTCCGATTTACCCTGCCGCCGCAGATAATAACGACCTGCCATCAACAGGGCTTGCCGCGGGATCAGGCCAACCAGTTCCGAGCCGGTGACCCGCAGACCGCGCGCTCCGGCTAATTTTCTGATTTCCTCGAAGACGCTGTGCAGAGGCGTAATCTCGTAATCCGTGAGATTGATGGAAACCTGTGCCATCCTGTATTTATCGAGATACCAGCCGACGGCTTTGGTGGCTTTGAAAATCCCGGGTTCGTAAAGTGCCTCACCCGCTTCATCGCGCAGGATGCCGCCGGCGGCATCGCGCCGCAGGCGACCTTTCTCACGAATGGTCAGAGCGATGTCATTGGCCAATTTGCGGTCGCGGGTGTTCAGGTTGACGTTGTAGGCAATTAGAAATTTCCGCACGCCGATGACCGTTGCTCCGGACTTAGGGTTAAAAACGGCGGCGCCGTAATCCGGAGCCCATTGCGGGTCGGCGAGTTTGGCGGGCAGACCCTCGTATTCACCCTGCCGGATGTTGGCCAGGTTGGCGCGCTCGGGCGACCGCGCGGATTTTTCGTAAAGATAAACCGGAATGTGCAGTTCTTCGGCGACGCGCCGGGCGAGCTCGTGCGACAGCCGGACGCATTCCTCTTCACTGATGCCGGAGACCGGAACGAGCGGACAAACATCCGTCGCTCCAAGGCGCGGGTGAGCACCGTGATGCTGGCGCATGTCAATCAGTTCCGCCGCCTTGGCGATGCCCGCAAACGCCGCCGCCAGGATTCCCTGACGTGAACCGACGAACGTAACCACCGTCCGATTCGTGTCGGCACCCGGATCAACGTCCAGCAGTTTGACGCCTTCTACGGACTGGATCGCGGCCGTGATGGCTTTGATCAGGTTAAGATCGCGTCCCTCGCTGAAATTGGGGACACACTCAATGATTTCCGGCATGTTTTGCTCCCTGATTTTGGGTAAAAATTCTCCCCATCCGCTCAACATTTGGCGGCTGAACCTGCATCACTTCTCCGAATGATTGCCTTGCGTGGGTCATCCTAAGTGGCGCAGGTAAAAGTAGATAATCAGCACGACCACAATCAGAAATATGGTCCACCATAGCGGACGGCTGACTGCGCGTCGCGCATTGCTTCTTAAGCGTGCAAAGTGAATTTTGCCATCCCGACGCTCTTCCAGCTTGTCGGTGATAGAAAACCGGCGGGGTTGCCATTTTACCATCAGATACCTCCCAACAGATGTGTGAAAAATCTGACAAATGGATTGATCAGCAAACCTAAAATTGAGACATGGGTCAGCATTCCGAACAGGATTAAACCCATCAGGATATAACCGCCGTACTGCTCCAACCACAGTGCTTGGTGTTCATATCGATCGGGCAACAGTCCGAACAGGATCTTGGATCCGTCTAACGGCGGAATCGGGATCAGGTTAAAGATCGCCAAGGCGAGATTGATCTGCAGGCTCAGTAATACCATTAGATAAAGCGGCTCCAGAGCGATGCCCGGAAGCCAGGTAAACAGTCCGGCATGAAAACCCCGGATCAGCAATCCGCTCAACCCGGCCAGGAACAGGTTAGCTAACGGGCCGGCGAGTGATACGATCAAAAGGTCGCGTTTGGGATTGCGGAAATAGCTCACATCCACCGGCACGGGACGCGCCCAACCAAAGCGCACCAGAAACAGCATCAGCGTCCCGAACGGGTCAAGATGGGCCAATGGATTCATGGTCAGCCGGCCGGCAAGTTTGGCGGTTGGATCGCCCAGACGATTGGCCGACCAGCCGTGCATGAATTCATGAAAAGTCAACGCGAGCAGAATCGGGGGAAGTAACAGAACGATCGTTTGCAGGTTCATCAATACCTCGGGTGAAATGTGCGATGCTGTTCGATCAGGTAGGCGTGGTCTAAATGCGTGTAGATCTGCGTGGTGGCGATATTGGCATGTCCCAGCATTTCCTGCACGGCCCGCAGGTTGGCACCTCCTTCCAGGAGATGCGTGGCAAACGAGTGGCGAAAGACGTGCGGGCTGATCGGTTTGCGGATGTCAGCCAGGCGGACATATTCCTGAATAATTTTCCAGACGCCCATTCTGGTCAAGGGCGCACCGCGCAGGTTGAGGAACAAATGGTCACGGCTCTTCTGATAGCGCATCAATAAGCCGCGGACTGCGGTCAGATAGGTTTTGACCTCCTGAGCCGCCCGTTCTCCAAAAGGGACGATGCGTTCTTTGCGCCCTTTGCCGTAAACTCTCAGAATGCCTTGGTGCAGAGACAGGTCGCTCAGTTTTAAATTGATCAGTTCCGAGACCCGCACGCCGGTCGAGTAAAGCGTTTCGATAATCGCCCGGTCACGGATTCCTTTCTGGGTCGTATGGTCAATGCTGTCCAGAATCATTTCGATCTCGTTTACCTCCAGCACCCGCGGCAGGCGACGTGGCAAGCGGGGCGACTGCAGTAAAACTGTCGGATCCTCACTGGTCAGATTTTCGTCCAGCAGAAAGGCATGGAAGGCGCGGATTGAGCTGAAGTTGCGCGCCAGGCTGGCTGGCGCCAGTTCCAGCTCGGATAAGACGTTGATATATTCCTGAATCTTACCGAATCGGATCGCGGAGGGATCGGTAATCTGATTCTCGGTTAAAAACTGGCAGTAGCGTTCCAAGTCGGTGCGGTAAGCCTGGATGGTATTGACGGATAGATGCCTTTCGACGCGTAGATAATTGATAAAATCCTGGACCAGGTTCTGCATTCAAACCAACTGATCTCACCTTTTGCCGTACAAAGCGGACTCGAGCAGGTCGCAAAGAATGTGTCCGACGGTGATATGCGCTTCCTGAATGCGCTGGACATTGGTTGAGGGAATTCTGATTGTCAGACCGGCTTTTGCGGCTAATTTGCCGCCAGTTTCTCCGGTCATGGCCAGCGTCTTGATTTGGGCCATATTGGCGTACTCGATCGCGCGAATGACGTTGGGAGAATTGCCGCTGGTGCTGATGCCGATCAGTACATCGCCGGACTTGCCAAACGCCTCAACCTGCCGCACAAAAACCAAATCGTACTGGTAATCATTGCCAATGGCGGTGAGGATCGAGGTATTGGTCGTCAGGGCCAGGGCCGCAATCGCAGGGCGTTCCAGCTTCAGGCGTGAAACCAGTTCGGCGGCTAAATGCTGGGCATCGGCGGCACTGCCGCCATTGCCGCACAGCAGGATTTTTCCCCCTTTGCGGACTGCATCAATTAAAATTGCACTCGCCTCCTGGATACTCGCGGCACAGGTGGTCAACATGCGGCGCTTGACCTCGGCGCTTTCCTCGATCTGGGTGATGATTTGCTGTAGCAAAAGGTGCTCCGGATGACGTTTTTCAGGCATTTTCACGCGTATGTATTGCCCGGGCAAATTCACCAACCAGCCGTAGTTGATTATCATCGTCGAAAACATTGCCAGTGACGACAAATGTCGCGCCAGCGGCAATTTTCTGGTGCGCCTGTTCCGGTGTCCGGATTCCGCCTCCTACGATGACTGGAATGTTGATGTAACTACTGACCGCCTTAACGATCGAATCGGGCACCGCCTGGTCCGCGCCGCTCCCGGCTTCCAGATAGACCGTCTGCATCCCCATATACTGCGCGGCTAAGGCATGGGCCATGGCGATTTCCGGTTTGTTGGTCGGCAAGGGGCGGGTGTTGCTCATAAATTCCGCAGTCGTGGTGCGCCCTGATTCGAACAACATGTAACCGGTGGCGATCGGTTCGATGCCTAACTTGTGGATGATCGGCGCCGCCACGACGTGTTCCCCGAAAAGGTAATTGGGGTTGCGTCCGCTGATCAGGGAAATGTACAGGACGGCATCTGCCTGACTGGAAACCTGCGCCACCGAACCCGGGAAAATGATGACGGGAACCGTGCTGACTGAGCGCACCGTTTCCAGAGCCTGCTGGAAATCGGAGCCGATGATCAGACTGCCGCCGACCAGTAAAGCGTCTACTCCGTCATCGCAGATTGAGCGGACAAAATCCCGTAATTCCGGCAGGGAACGGGTATCCGGATCAATGAGGATAAAATAACCGCCCCCGCGGCGCCGTGCTTTTTCCAGTAATGCAGTAAATATTCTCATGATGTCAAAATTTAGCCAAAAATTTTACAAAATCATGCATTTCACGCTGGGTACGCTTTTCCGTCGTCGCGATCAGCAGGTGATCCTGCCAGGTGGGGCGGTAGCGCCCCAAATCGATTCCGGCCAGGAACCCGGCCGTGCGCGCGGCTTGGATAATCTCTCCGGCAGGCCGAGGCGTAGTGACGACAAACTCCTTGAAATACGGAACCGCTCCGTAAGGCAGGGCGTAGCCGGGTAACTTGGCAATCTGTTCCGCGAGATAGTGGCTGTTTTGCAGGCATAATTCAGCGGCGTGCCGCAGACCGTTTTTACCCATCAGTGCCAGGTAAATAGTCGCCGCCAAGGCCATCAACCCCTGATTTGTGCAAATATTCGAAGTCGCCTTCTCGCGGCGAATATGTTGTTCGCGGGTTTGCAGAACCAGGACAAAGCCGCGGCGTCCGTCAAGGTCGCTGGTTTGTCCGACGATCCGCCCGGGCATCGAGCGCACGAACTGACGCTTCGTGGCGAAAACGCCCAGATAAGGTCCCCCACAGGACTGGTGGAGGCCAAGCGGTTGACCTTCGGCGACGGCGATGTCGGCGCCCCATTCGCCCGGAGTTTTAAGCAGAGCCAGGGCAATAGGGTCAACCGCCATGATCAGCAGTGCCTGCCGGGCATGGACGCTATCCGCCACCCCGGAGAGGTCTTCGATCAGCCCTAAAAAGTTGGGCGACTGAACCAAAACACCCGCCGTGTGTTCATCAATTTGCTCCGCCAGCTGTCCGAAATCGGTCAGGCCATTCTTTTCCGCCAGATAAGAGAAAGTCATTCGGCGGGTTTTCAGATAGGTCTCCAGTACCGCTAACATCTGCGGATTGATCAGCGGCGAAACGAGAAATTTGTTTTTACGGGTAATCGAGGCGGTCATGATCGCGGCTTCCGCCAGGGCCGTCGCTCCGTCGTATAGCGAGGCATTCGCCACTTCCAGATCCATCAAATGGCAGATCAGGGATTGATATTCATAAATGGATTGCAGGGTGCCCTGACTGACTTCCGGCTGATAGGGGGTGTAGGCTGTATAAAATTCGGAGCGGGCGAGCAGGAAATCCACCACGGCGGGAATGAAGTGATCATAGGCTCCCCCGCCTAAAAACGATACGTAATCCACCGCCTGAGCGTTTTTCCGCGCCAAATCGTGCATCAGGCGCGTCAGCTCCGGCTCAGAGAGCGGCGCAGGCAGGTCAATCCGACAGCGCTTTAAAAATTGGTCCGGTATGTTGGCGAGCAGGTCCTCGAAGCGTTCCACGCCGATGGAACGCAGGAGTTCTTGTTCCACACCGCGGGTGTTCGGAATATAATGCATAGTCTATCCAACTAATTTCGAATAGTCGTCCGGACTCAGTAACTGTTCCGCTTCAGCCGGATGGCTGATTTTCAGGCGAGCGACCCAACCGTCAGTGTAGGGCGCCTTGTTGAGTAGTTCGGCGGCATTTTTCAGAGCGTCGTTGACGGCGATGACCTCGCCGCTGAGCGGAGCAAAGACATCCGCCACAGTCTTCACGGCTTCGATCGTTCCGAGTGATTCGCCTTTGTTGACGCGACTGCCAATCTGGGGCAGTTCAACGTACACCACGTCACCCAGTTGGCCCTGGGCGTAATCAGTTATTCCGATCACCGCCTCGGGGCCTTCGATCAGCGCCCATTCATGGTCGTTGGTATACTTCAGGTTTCCAGGAACGTTCATTAGAGCATCCTCCTAAGTTTTATTGAAATTGAATGTGTTTAAGAAATTGATATTGAAAGCGCCGCTCCGAAAGGCTTCTTCGGCTAAGATGGCCTGGTGGAAGGCCACGGTGGTCGGAATGCCTTCGATGATGGTTTCTTCCAGAGCGCGTTGCATCCTCTGCAGGGCTTCCGCGCGGTCGCGACCGTGGGTAATAAGTTTGCCGAGCAGGGAATCGTAGTAGGGGGGGATAGTATAACCGGCATAAACGTGCGTGTCCATGCGGACGCCCAGCCCACCCGGGGCGTGAAAGGCCTGAATCTGTCCAGGAGCAGGCAGGAAATTGCGGGTCGGATCCTCGGCATTCAGCCGGCACTCAATGGCATGCCCGCGCAGGCTGAACTTTTTCATCCATTTGGGTATTTTGGCGCCATCCGCCAAGCGGATTTGCTCTTTCAGCAGGTCAATGCCGGTGACCATCTCGGTGACTGGATGTTCGACCTGGATGCGGGTATTCATTTCCATGAAGTAGAAATTCTGCCGGTTGTCGAATAGGAATTCGATGGTTCCGGCGCTGGAGTAGTTGACCGCCTTAGCCGCGCGGATCGCTACCCGGCCCATTTTTTCCCGCAGTTCATTGTTCAGGGCGGGAGAGGGCGATTCCTCGATCAGTTTCTGATGCCGACGCTGAATGGAACATTCACGCTCGCCCAAATGGATGATGTTGCCGTAATTGTCGCCGATAATCTGAAATTCAATGTGACGGGCATCCTCGACCAATTTCTCGACGTAAAGCCCGGCGTTACCAAAGGCTTTGAGGGCTTCCTCCCGGGCGGTCGCATAGGCATTTTCCAATTCGGCGATCTGCCGGACAATGCGCATGCCCCGTCCACCACCCCCGGCGGTGGCTTTCAGGATGATCGGATAACCGATCTGTTCGGCGATTTTTTTTACGGTTTCGATGTTGTCCACCGTGGTAGAAGAGCCGGGAATGACCGGAACGCCGGCTTTGCGGACGGTTTCCCGGGCGGTGGCTTTATCGCCCATGGTGCGGATCGCGGCCGGTTTCGGGCCGATGAAAAGAATCTCATTATCCTCGCACATCTGGGCAAAATCGGCATTCTCCGCCAAGAAGCCATAGCCGGGATGAATGGCGTCGGCGTTGGTCACTTCGGCGGCGCCGATGATCTGGGCCATTTTGAGGTAACTGTGCTTGCTTTCCGGCGGGCCGATGCACACCGCCTCGTCGGCGAAACGCACGTGCAGAGAAAGTTTGTCGGCGGTCGAGTAGACGGCCACGGTGGCGATACCGAGCTCCTTGCAGGCGCGGATGACCCTTAAAGCAATTTCTCCGCGATTGGCGATCAGCAGTTTTTTGATCACTGGTTCAGACTGACTTTCTTACTTCTCAGGATTTTTCGATGATGAACAGCGTCTGGTTGTATTCGACGGAATGGGCGTTCTCGACCAGAATCTGGGTAATTTTGCCTGCGACTTCGGCTTCGATGACGTTCATAATCTTCATGGCTTCGATGATACACAGCGGCTGACCGACCGCCACCGCACTGCCGACCTTGACATAGGGTTCGGCATCCGGCGCCGGCGCGCGGTAAAAGGTGCCGACGATCGGCGACTTGACTTCGACCTGATTGTGATTGATCTCCTCCGTCACGGCCGCTTTGGGTTCAAACGGGATCGTCTCCGCCAGCTGGTGGTGCGGCGGCTTTTTGGTCTTGTGAGTCTCGGATGTGGTTTCGATTTCCGTGACGCCGCGACTGACGTTCTTGGCGACGCGGATTTTTTGTCCCCAGCGCGAAACCTCGATCTCGTCTACATTATGCGACTCGAGAATTTTGACCAATTCCAGAATTTTTTCTGACCTCATTACCCCTCCGTGTTTATTTAACACGCTCACAGTAGGTGCCGGAACGGGTATCCACCCGCACAATATCCCCTTCATTGATAAATAATGGTACCTGCACGGTGAATCCGGTTTCCAGCACCGCGGGCTTGGTGGCCCCCGTGACCGTGTCGCCGCGCATTCCCGGCTCGGTGGACTTTACGACTAAATTAACATGAGGTGGCAGTTCGACGTCGATGGGCGTTTCGTCGTGAAACAGGACCCTGACGATTTCGTTTTCCTTGGCAAAATGGGAAGCGGATTCAAATATCTCACCCGGGACGGCGATCTGTTCGTAGTTTTCCAGGGACATCAAAACGTAATTATGACCATCGTGGTACAAGTACTGCATTTCCCGCGCTTCCAGACGGACAATCTCGATTTTTTCACCCGAACGGTAGGTATTTTCGATGACCTGTCCGGTACGGATTTTTTTAAATTTGGTCCAGATGCGGGCGCCGCCTCTGCCCAGCTTGATATGTTGAAACTCTATGACGCGTGCCAATTCGCCATTGAAATTGATTACCAGACCATTGCGGATGTCGGCTGTCGTTGCCAAAAAATTCACTCCTTTCGAAAGACAAAAATGCAGGTGAATTTAAGGGCAATGCAATTAAGTGTCAACGAATTTTCCCCGTTTTAAACCCCAAACGCCATAAACCGACTGCGAAAAATCTTGTTAGTTCGGTCGGGTAAATGATAGATTTTGCCCAATGCAGGTATCTGTTGGGATAGCGATAGAGCCGGGCTGGATCGCGGCGCTGATGATTGTCTGGCTGTACGCCGAGATGCACCTGCGCACCCGTTTCTGGCGTGGACGACTCTTCAAAAAAGAGCCCGAAATCGTCTTCGACGCACCCCGGCGCGTCCAAACCGACTATCTGCCGGTCGCCCTCGTCATCAAAGACGCACACTGGTTCCCGGTGACGCTCGCAAAGGTTTGCCTGACCATCAAAACACTCGACCAAGCTGACCGTCAGGAATTCTGCTTCCCGGAAAACCTGACCATCAATCAGAAATGGCTGGTCAGAATATACAACCTGCCCGTCGCGCACCTGAAACAACAGCAAGTCACTGTCTGCGGTCGGGCTTTTCTGCGTACCGCGCGGCGTGCTTTCCAGGTGCACAACGATAACTATGCGACGTTGTCACACCGCCCCCTGACGACTTTTATTGACGACGAACCTCGTCCGGCGGCGCCCGGCTGGCACTGGGGCGACCTGCATCTGCATTCCCACTGGACCGCGGATGCCGTGGAATTCGGGTTGCCGGCGGCTTACATCCCCGCTTTCGCGCAACCCATGGGTCTATCATTCGGAGCCCTGATTGAACATTCCTATGATCTTGATGACCAACCGGATTCCTGGTTTGCAAATGATCCCGAGCTCCACAAGTGGCAGGATTATTTGGCCGAGGTGCAGGAAATCAATCGCAGTAATCCGGCTTTCGTCCTGCTTCCCGGCGAGGAAGTCTCGGTGGACAACGGCCTGGGACGCAACGTGCATATGGCAGTCCTCAATTCTGCGCAATTTTTCCCCGGCACCGGCGACGGGCTGGAAAAATCACTCGGTTACGCCTCCGAGTCGCATTTTGCCCGGATATTAGACCTTCTTCCGGAAACGAGTCTGGCTTTTGCCACGCATCCCTTTACCCACCCGGTTTTCAGCCACCGCCTGATCATCCGGCGCGACACCTGGAACCCCTGCGACTGGCACCGCAACCTGAGCGGCTGGCAGATCCTGAACGGACACACGGGTGACGATTTTGAGACGGGCAAACGGCACTGGATCAAGCATTTGCTGGCGGGTCGGCGCCTGCGCATATTCGCCGGCAATGATGCCCACGGCAATTTCAACCGCTTCCGCCAGATAAAGGTGCCACTCTGGTCAATGCATGAACACGATCACCAGGTCTGCGGTGCATTCGTCACCGGCGTCAAGGTGGCCGGTCCGCTCGCTGTAACGCAGTTGAGCAACAGCCTGAAGTCCGCACCCAGCCTGGTTTCCAATGGCCCCTTTTTGGCTATCGACTGGGAAAAAGCCGCTGACGCGAATTGCTCCGCCGGCGGATTGTTGAAATTGGATGTCCGTTCCAGTTACCATTTTGGTTCTCTGCGCCGCTTAATTATTTATGCCGGTGACGTTGATCGGGGGCGCGAACAGGAATATAAAACTTTCGACTTTCCGGGCGGGGCATTGAGTATTCAGCGCCAAATCGGCCTCGCCGAAGTACCCGCAAGAGGTTACTGGCGGGCGGAATTGTACACCCGCACCGGTCATTTTGCCCTGACCAATCCGCTATGGCTCAACCAGTGCTGATGATTATAAATAAGTGCCTTTAAGTCCACTGGCGAATCACTACGCCAGACAGGCAAATAAAACTCTCCGCCTGGCGGCAGAAACGCCAGTCAGGCGGAGAGCCAAATCAGCTTTCTTCGGCTAAGCGTTTATACTTTTTATAGCGTTCAACGACCTCATCGGCCAACTTGGCCCGCAGACGTTGCGCCTCTTCCGGGAACGACTTTTTCAGGGTCGCATAGCGCACTTCGCCGTCCAGGAATTCCATCAGTTTGCCGTTGGGTTCCTTGCATTCCAATACGAAGGGGTTCTTGCCCTCGGCTTTCAACAGCGGATTGTACCGATAGAGCGGCCAGTAACCGCATTCCACCGCCTGTTTGGATTCTTCCTGCGACAGCATACCCTTGTAAATGCCGTGATTGATGCACGGGCAATAGGCCACGAGTAACGAAGGCCCGGGGAATTTCTCGGCTTCGAGCGCGGCTTTCAGGAACTGGTTCATGTTGGCGCCCATGGCTACCGAAGCGACATAGACATTCTTATAGTTGACGGCCAGCATGCCGAGGTCTTTCTTGCCGGTTTTCTTGCCGGAATAGGCGAATTTGGCGACCGAGCCGAAAGGTGTGGCTTTCGAAGATTGCCCGCCGGTATTGGAATAGACTTCCGTATCGAGCACCAGGATATTGACGTCATAACCCATGGCGATGACATGATCCAGACCGCCGTAGCCAATGTCATAAGCCCAGCCGTCGCCGCCGATGATCCAGATGGATTTCTTGGTCAGCAAATCACGCTGATCCCAGATGGCGGTCAACTGCGGATTACCCTGATACTGGTCAGCCAGTAATTCCCTGACTTTGTCGCCCGTGGTGCGGGAAAGTTCGCCGTCGTCCTTGGCATTCAGCCAGGCCTGCAAGGCTTCCGCCAGTACGCCGGTCGTATTTTTGACCGCCGCACTCACCAGATCGGCGAGTTTTTCACGTCGTTGAATCATGGCGAGTGCCATGCCGAAACCGTATTCGGCGTTATCTTCGAAGAGTGAGTTGGCCCAGGCGGGGCCGTGGCCTTGGGCATTGACCGCGTAAGGGCAGACCGGAGCACTGCCGCCGTAAATCGAGGAACAGCCCGTAGCATTCGCCACTAACATCCGGTCACCGAACAACTGCGTGACGACCTTGATATAGGGAGTTTCGCCACAGCCGCCGCAGGCACCGGAGAATTCGAAGAGCGGTTGCTGGAACTGACTGCCCTTGATCGTGTCCTTGCGCATGACCTGGTCCTTGACGGGAACCTTCTCGAAGAATGCCCAGTTGGCGCATTGCTCCAGCTGGCTCTCGAAAGGCTTCATCTCCAGGGCTTTCTGACCCTTTCGGCCCAGGCAGACGTCCACGCAGTTACCGCAACCGGTGCAATCCAGCACCGAAACCTGAATGCGGTAGTCAAGGTTCTCCAAGCCTTTGCCGATCGCCTTGATGGTCTCGAAACCCTTTGGCGCCTGGGCTTTTTCCTCGGGCGTCAACAGCGCCGGACGAATGACCGCGTGCGGGCAGGCGAAACTGCACTGGTTGCACTGAATGCAATTCTCCGGAATCCAGTGGGGAACTTCGATCGCGATGCCGCGCTTTTCATAGCGGCTGGTGGCCACCGGGAACAATCCGCCGGGAGTAAAAACGCCGACCGGCAGTTTGTCGCCCTGCTGGGCGTTCATCGGTTCGAGAATGGTCGTGACAAATTCCGGGACCGTCCGCTGAGCGACCGCTTTCTCCGGGAAATCTGCCCAGCTGGCGGGATATTTTACCTCGTGCAGGGCATTGATCGCGGCATCTACCGCCGCCCAGTTCTTCTGTACGATTTTCTCGCCCTTGGCGCCATAGGTTTTCTGGATGGCGTCTTTCAGGTGCTTGATCGCCGCGTCGAACGGCAGGACTTTGGAAAGCGCGAAGAACGCCGTCTGCATAACCATGTTGATGCGTCCCGGCAAACCCACCTCGGCGGCGATTTTGGTGGCGTCCACCGTATAGAATTGTAATTTCCGGCGGGCAATGGCACGGAGCAGAGCCGGCGGAAGATTCTGTTCCAGCTCCGCGTCATTCCAGAGCGTATTCAGGACGAAAATCCCGCCTTCCTTGATATTTTCCGTCAGGTCGTAATTAAAAACATAACTCTGCTTGTGACAGGCGACGTAATCGGCGGCGTTGATGCGATAAGTAGAGCGCATGTCGCGGGGCCCGAATCGCAGAAAACTGAGCGTCAGCCCGCCCGATTTTTTCGAATCGTAGGCGAAATAACCCTGCGCAAACATGTCGGTGTTATCACCAATGATCTTGATGGCGTCCTTGTTGGCGCCAACCGTACCGTCGGAACCAAAGCCCCAGAAAATGGCCTGCACCGTGCCGGCGGGCACCGTGTCGATTTTCTCGGTAACGGGCAAACTGCGGAAGGTGACATCGTCATCGATGCCGACGGTGAAATTGTTTTTCGGCTGGGACAGTTTCAAATTATCAAAAACGGCCTTGGCCATCGATGGATCGAACTCTTTTTGCCCGAGGCCATAGCGTCCGCCGATGATCAGCCGCTCGTCTTTGGCTTGCTGTAAAACGGCACAGATGTCGGTGAAGAGCGGCTCGCCGAACGCGCCGGATTCCTTGGTGCGGTCAAGCACGGCAATACGCCGGGCCGTCCGGGGCAATACGCTGAGAAAATGTTTGGCCGAAAATGGGCGATAGAGCCGCACCTTGATCAGGCCGACCTTTTCGCCTTTTTGGTTCAGGTATTCGACGGTCTCATGCGCCGCCTCGGCGCCGGAACCCATCATCACGACGACGCGCTCGGCTTCCGGATGACCGACGTAATCGAAAAGCTGATACTGCCGTCCGATGACCTGGCCGACTTTCTGCATGGTTGCCGCGACGATCTCCGGCACAGCGTCGTAATATTTATTGGCGGCTTCCGCGACCTGGAAGAATATGTCCGGGTTCTGCGCCGTGCCGCGCAGTTGCGGATGCTCGGGGTTGAGACTGCGGGCGCGGAATTTTTCAATATCCTCCAGATCAACCAGGTTCCGGATTGTATCGTAGTCAATCACGGCGATCTTCTTGACCTCGTGACTGGTACGGAATCCGTCGAAAAAGTGCACGAACGGGATGCTGGCTTTCAGCGAAGCCAGGTGCGTGATCAGCGCCAGATCCATGACTTCCTGCACCGAACCGGAGGCCATCAACCCAAAACCGGTCGTGCGCGTCGCCATGACGTCCGAATGATCGCCATAAATGGAGAGCGCTTCGCTGGCTACCGTGCGCGCCGAGACATGAAACACGGCGGGCATCAGTTCGCCGGCAATCTTGAACATGTTCGGGATCATCAGCAGTAAACCCTGCGAGGCGGTGAAGGTCGTCGTCAGCGCCCCGGCGGAAAGTGCGCCATGCACCGCCCCGGACGCTCCCGCTTCACTCTGCATCTCGACTACCCGCAGTACCTGATCGAAAATATTCCGGCGTCCCTGCGCCGACCATTCGTCAGCCAGCTCGCCCATGACCGAGGAAGGCGTAATCGGATAAATCGCCGCCACCTCGCTGAGCGCATAAGCCACGTGCGCCGCCGCCGTATTGCCATCCATCGTCTTCATCTGCTTAGCCATTGTACTTCTCCAGTATATTTTTGGTTAATAATTGACACGGCAATTCTCTTGTGCGTGCTCTGAATGCCAAATAGTCCTGTCATCGGTAAAATTAGGCATTAATCCGCAGAAATTCAAATGCCCCCCTTCCCCCCGCGAGGTACCAAAACCCAACCCACGCCTTCACCCGCGGAGGAAACATTTCCGTCTCCCCTAAAAACGCAAACAGGGCGATTTGGTCGCCCTGTTTGCTTGACCTCTTTGAGAGGAGGGAGGAGGGAAATGTTATGCTTTGTTGCTGGTCATGATGAAGAACGGTTTATGTTCGAAGCTCTTGTACTGCGGACGATAGCGCTCCGTATCATAAAACTTTTCCACATCCACGACCTTTTTATAACTGGTTACGACTTCCAAATTGGTATGTCCGTAAACGCCGTTTTTCAGGTTCACCAATAGCCCACTGCGCCCTTTCAGAATCAGGTCGAAGGCAATGTTGCCGTAGACCATGGGCACGATGGAATCGAAGGCGTCCGGGTCGCCACAGCGCACCAGGTAGCCGAGTTTCTGGCCAATGACGTTGATCTTGCGCCCCTGATTGTACTTGGCGGACATGTCTTTCAGTAACTTGGCAACAATTTCACCGATGCCGCCCAATTTCTTATGTCCGTAGGCGTCTTTTTCCTCGCCCTGCGTGATCATTTCGTCCTGCCCGCTCGGCAGTGCGCCTTCGGAAACGATGGCGACGGCATAGTGGCTGGGATTGGTAAACCGATCTTCGACCAGTAATTGGGCCAGACGCTCCATGTCGAATTTGTATTCGGGAATGACGCAACGATTGGCGGCGCCCGCCATGGTCGGCAGGAGTGCCGTGAAGCCGGCGTAACGCCCGAAAACCTCGATGACCAGAAAGCGTTCATGCGAACCGGCTGAGGTACGCAGGCTGTGGGTCAGTTCGAGCGTGCGGGTGATGCAGGTGCTGAAGCCGATGCAGTAGTCGGTGCCGGGGACGTCGTTGTCCATGGTTTTGGGAATGCCGACGACCTTGAAACCGGCTTTATGCAGGGTGACGCCGTAGCTGAGCGTGTCATCACCGCCGATCGGGATCAGATATTCGACGCCTAAAAATTCGAGATTCTTCAATACTTCCGGAGTCAGATCGTTGCTTTTGGCGTTGTACTTGTCCTTCAGGTGCGGGGGCACGGCGTCTGCGGCGACGTGGCTGGGGCGCGTGCGCGAAGTGTGCAGGAAGGTGCCGCCGGTGCGGCCGGCCTTGTTGACGATTTCGGCATTGAGTATTTGGAAGTTGTTGCTGTTGTCGGCGTCCTTGTCGCGGATGATGTCCAGCATGCCACCCCAGCCGCGCCGGATGCCGATGACTTCAAAGCCTTCCTTCAAAGCGCGTAAAGTAACCCCGCGGATCGCCGGGTTGAGCCCCGGGACATCACCTCCACCAGTCAGGATTGCGATACGTTTTTTCACTCACTGCTCCCAAAATTCAATTCAACGGCGGCAATATTAATAAAAAAAAATAAAATATCAAACCCTGTTTTGACAAAATTCCTCCAAAATATTTCAAGTACGCAATTTGCCATTCATTTTGCACGATTGGGAAGGCGCGGTCATTTGTTCCCGTTCCGGAGAGCCTTCTGGGCGGGCAGGGAATACCTGCCCCCGCAACTTACGGCCGGGCTACTCATTAACCGGATTAATTTTAGTTCAACCGATTACTGCCGAAGCTACAGCCCATGACCAATACAGGCTGTCAGTTCATCCCGCGAGTTAATCGCTAAATTCATCGTTTCGGTGATGAATCCCGCTTCGGCATAATGCTGGGTTCAGAGCAGATCGCCGCCCCGCGCAATGCAGTAGATTTTTTTACCAGCCACGCTTTAAGCCTTGCCCTTTGCATCCCCAATCAAGGTTAAGAATTCAATCAGTTTCTCGAGATAATAACGCCAGCGCAGATTGCCATGCCGGTCGGTAGAAACCACAGCCGCATAATCGGCGTCGCCTTCGCGGTAAACAGCGCAAACTCCAATAGAATATAAAAAATTGTATATAAAAGATGGCTTTAGCCGGTCAGAGCGCGTAATGTTGGCAATGCTGGATTAGTTCGACTCTATTTTACACGCGCTCCCGTTTGAACTTGATAAAGCCAATCACGCGCCAGAAAATCCACAGGATGATCCCGTACAACAGCATCAACCCGAACGTCACCCAGTAGCCGAACAGGCTATTGTTGAAGAAGTTCATCGGCACGTTCAGCAGGATAAGCAGAGGCAGGCCGAAAAAGAGGGCGATGCCGCTGGAATAAACCAAATCTTCCGCCACCGGCGTTTTGAATTCTGGATCGGTCACGCGGATCATCACCAGTCCGGAGTTCAGGGTGCCGGTCATTTCGGCAAACACCGCCGCGAAGCGTTCGAAGTGATAGTCGTCGAAAGCGCGGTAGCAGACATAGCGGAGCATATAATAGGTCGCAATCCCGCCCAGAATGGACATGAGCAGAATCGGCGCCCAGTATTTCCAGACTACCGCCAGACTGATGCCGCAGATGGAACCGACAATCAGGTAGTCCACGAACAATCCCGCGGTGCGCGTCATCAGTCCCCGGTCAATCAGATAGCCTTTTTTCATTTTGTCCATGATCTTACGACAGGCGAGTGCCACCAATAGCGCGATGACGAAATGAAACGCCCAGACCGTCGACACAAAGCCAGCGGCATTGATGCTGACCAGGCACCAGGCTAACCCCTTGGCAACCCAGAACGACACCAGGTACACCACGCCGATCACCCCCACCTGATAGGCCAGTGGTTCGATGGCCTCCAGCGAGAGGGTCAGGAAGCCGGCGATCTGTTTGTCGCCGTACTTGACGACGCCCGTGCGCATATCGCTTGAGATGCTGTCAATGCCCTTGATCAGCGCCGTTTCGCCGTTCTTGATGCCCTTGTTGACGATGACCATTCCGGCAAAATAGGCAATCAGGTAGCCCACGGCGGCGATAGTCAGGCCCGCCATGCCGCCTCCCTCGAAACCGAATTTTTCCCAGCTGCTGCCAATCGTAAAGGCCTGCCCGGGCCCCATCCCGAAACCCATCGGCAATAACAGACCCAAGCCGGGAAACAGTTCGGGTTTGGTGGTATAAACGAAAATGAAACATACCAGAAGCCCCAGCGTGCCCTGAATGATGTAGCTGGTGAGCATCGAGAGACTGAAACTCAGCGGTCCTTTGCCCCAGCTCGTCTTTTCCCCGCGCAGGCCAATGGCGACAAAGGTCAGCGCCAGGAGATGATAGACGTACAGCCCCATGCGCTGGCCGTCGAGCGGGACGAAAATGCGTCCGATGAGGCCGCCGAGTCCGATGGCAGACCACAGTTTTTCGAACGGGACATGCCCGAGAATCTGCGGCCCGATCAGCAGGCCGATGAACCCGGCAATCAGATTGTTCGGAATCAGATACTTCTGAAAGAACAATCCGTAGCGCCGGAAAATCGTGCCGACGATCAGGAAAACACTCATAAACGAAAAGTCCAGGACCAGCTCCTTGAAACTCAACTGAAAATCCCATAGCCCCATACTGACCTCCTTACCTTGGTGAGAATCCTGAGCGGGTCAGTATCGGCCCGCCGTGTATCAGAATCGGATATGTTCGGTGATTAATAATTTAGCAACCGGCGATGAACAGATGCTATTTGGGTGTGTAAAAGCACACTTTGGGTGAAGTGACCTTGCCCTGCTTTTTCAGCGCGGCGATGAGCTTGGCGACTTCGGTTTTGTCCATGCCGAGCATCTCGGCCACGTCACCCGCCTTGACCGGCTGGCCGGCTTTTTTCATGGCTTCTAATACTTTGATTTCCTTTTCAGTCATAATTCGCCTCTACACTATTTAATAGTTAAGTGGTTGTACAGCGATGGGGGAGATCGAGCGCCACCGGATTCTGCAGGCGGGCAATCACGCCGCTGGTCAGTTTTCCGGATTGGGCGCCTTCCACGATGCGGTGATCGAAAGTGCCGGCCAGCGGCAGGATGTCGCGGATTTTTATCTCGTTGTCAATGACGACCGGTTTGCGGGTGAGCGTGCCCATGGCGATGACCGCCGGCAATTTACCGATGGGAAAAAGCGCCGGGAAGCCGTACTGCAGACCGAAACTGCCGATGTTGGTCAGCATGATACTGCCGAAAGGATCGGGTGGAATTCTCAGGAAGGGAAACGTCCAGCCCATGTCGAATATCCACCACTTGATGAATTGGAAAAAGGGGCGACGGAACGGCCAGGGGATGCGGGCGATGACGTCCTTGGCGGCGAAGGCGCCGCTTTCCTCTCCGGCGCGCTTGCGCTCGGCCGTCTGTTTAATCTGCTCGGCAATCTCGGACGCGGAGAGTTCCTGGCACTTTTTCAGCACCATACCGGACATGTTGGCGCCCGCGATATTGATGGTGATAAAAACGTCCGCGTCCGCGCGGTACACCATTTTTCCGCGGCGCACGAAACCGTTGATGTCCGGGACGTCTTCGAATAACGTGCGCGCCAGAGCCGCCGCGGCGAAATGCGTGATGGTCAGGCGCTGGCCCAACGCCCGCCGCTCGGCGATGTAACGCACCGTCTCGGTTACGTCAATCTCGTAAGTGCCGTAAATGCGGCTGTCGAAAGGGGCTCCATAAGTCGCAATCGCCACCTTGCGCCAGCTGGTTGTGGAATCTGTTAAATGCCTCAAACTACCCTTTTTGAAAAATCCGGCAGTAATTTAAACCAAACGATTTAAAAAGCGAATTTTTACCATTCTACCGACCCGAACCGTCGCCGTTAGCCCTTTTTGCGCTTGGCGATTTGGGCGATTATCGTAAATTTGGACGTACTTAATAACTAATGAGTGAGATGTAATGAAAATTAGAATAATAACGATGGGGTTACTGCTCGGTACCAGCCTGAGGCTATCTGCTCAGCAGGTGACCGGTTTGAGCGGCTGGAACATTTTCCTCGACCCGGGTCACAGCCAGAAGGAAAACCCGGGTATTTACGGCCTTTCCGAAGCTGAGAAAAACCTGCGGGTGGCACTTTGTCTGCGCGACCTTCTGGTGCAAAATACCGACATTGACACCGTCGTGCTTTGTCGTTATACCGACACCGAAAATGTTACCCTTACTGCCCGTACCAATCATGCCAATAGCCTGGGAATGGCCTGGTACCATTCGATCCACAGCGACGCCGGTGACGCCACCTATACCAGCACATTATTAATGTACGGCGGCTGGCGGGAAAACGGACAAACCGTCGAGAAGAATCCGAAGGGTGGCAAGGTCATGGCAGATTACATGGTGGATCTGCTGACGCGCGGCATGCGCGCCCCCACGCGCGGCAATTACGCCGACCGCACTTTCTACCAGGGTTTCCCGGACAATCACGCCAACAAGTACCCGTATTTGCACGTCAACCGCGAGACGGTCATGGCCTCTGAACTCGCCGAAGCCGGCTTTCATACCAACGCCGTCCAAAACCAGTTGAACATGAACGCCGAATTCAAACTCCTGCAGGCTTATACCTACTATTGGTCAATTCTTAAATATCACCACATCACGATTCCCCCGATCGGCATCTGCACCGGGATTGTCTACGACATCGAGACCGGCGTGCCGATCAACGGAGCGACGCTCCGCTTGAATGGCGAGACTTACACTACCGACACCTACGCCACGCTTTTTAACAAATATTCGACTGATCCCGAACAATTACACAACGGTTTTTACTTCTTCGACGACCTGCCCAACGATACCCTGAGGTTAAATGTCAACGCGCCCAATTATGTCGGCGATTCAGCCGACGTGATCATCCGCCCCGATTTCTTCACCTTCCGCGATTTCAATCTGATTTCGACCGTCCCGCCCTATCTCGTTTCGACGACTCCGGTTGACGGCGATACGGCTTTCATCGTGGGCACCAAAATCACGCTCAATTTCAGTCGTCCGATGGATCGGGCCTCGGTTGAGGCCAATTTCAGTTTAGTGCCGGCGGAACCCGGGGTTTTCAAATGGTCCACCGACAGCCGCCAGCTGACCTTCACCACCGACAGTCTTGATAATATGACGACTTACCGGCTCACGATTGGCGGTCTGGCAATAGGCAAGTACGGTCATTTGTTTGATGGCAATCATGACGGAGTCGGCGGCGATAGCCTGGTAATCACCTTCCGCACCAGCCGCGATGTCACCGCCCCCAAAGTGGCGTCGGTCTATCCGGCGCAGACCGCGACCAATATCGAGTTGCGCCCGCTCGTCACGATCATCTACAATGAACTCCTGGCCGATACGAGCGTGCACCCCGGCTCGGTAATCCTCAAGCACTTCAACACCCAGACAGTTGTTCCGGGACAATTGGTACATTATATCGTCGGCACGAAAAGTGTTCTGACATTCTTTCCGAGCGAAAACCTGCGTGCCAACGAAACCCACACCATCTCCATTCCCGCCGGCCTGACCGACATCTTCGGCAACCGTATCAATACCGCCGCCAGCTATTCCTTTAAAACCGGCACTACGGATTATCAGGTGACGACGATTGACAATTTCGAAACGGGACTGACCAGTAACTGGTGGACTCCTCAAACCAGCGGCTCTACGATCGGGATTCTGCCCGCGACCAGTCGGGCGGAAAACACGGCGTACCTGAATTTGTCCGCCAACAGCACCAAATCCCTCGCGCTGAATTATGCCTGGGATACCGGTGCCGGCGCCTGGCTGATCCGCGAGTACTTGGCGGGCGGGGCGCCGCGCGACGTTACCTTCGACAACACTTACCTGTTGCAGGTCTATGTCTTTGGCGATGGCAGCGGCAACCAGTTCCGCTTCGCTGTGGATGACGCCGCCGGCCACGAGGTCAGCCCCTGGTATACAATCAACTGGATCGGCTGGAAACTGATCACCTGGGACATGGCCAATGACGGCTGTGGCACCTGGATCGGCGACGGAACGCTTACCAATCCCCTGCGCATTGACAGTTTTCAACTGACCTATATCCCGGGCGCCACCGCAACCGGCACCATTTATTTCGACGACCTGCGTTTGGCGAAGAAAGTCAGCGTTGGGATCAAACCGGAAAAACCGCTTTTGGCCGAGCACCCGCAGCTCCTGCCAAATTATCCCAACCCGTTCAATCCCACCACGACACTGCCGTTTTATCTGCCGGAACGGGCGCGGGTGACGCTCAGCATTTTCAACGTGCTCGGGGAAGAAATCCGGCAGTTGCTCAATGAAGAACGAGAAGGCGGCTACCATGCCGTGGAATTCGATGCCAGCCTATTACCGACCGGCGCCTATTTCTATACGCTGAAAGCCGGGACGAGCGTGCTGACCCGCAAAATGGTGCTGGTGAAATAGACCGCGGCTTGACTAACGGATAAACCCAAAAAAATCGAGGTGGTGATGATAGGGCGCTGGGGCTTACTCCTGTTAATCTGGGCGTCGTTTATAATGGCCCAGAATCCGGCCGGCGATAAACCGGTTTACCGTATGAGTAACCGGGAAATTGACTCACTGCTGACCGCCGTCAGTCAGCGCAACCTGACGATCACCGAGCGCATCAGCCTCTATTCTGAAAAATTTCTCGGCATGCCGTACAATTTGACCTGCGCCGGCGACGGTCCCTACGCGCTCTACGAAGCCTGGCCACTGGTCAATTTCAATGAGACCAATTGCATGGTTTTCTGCGAGCATGTTTTGGCGCTCGCCATTTCGGACAGCTGGGATAACTTTTTTAACAATCTCCAGCACATCCGTTACAGGGACGGCCTCATCGGGATGCGCACCCGCAACCACTACACCATGGCGGACTGGATGCCCGAAAACAGCTGGCTTCTCGAGCATGTCAGCGCCAGGGTCGGCGGTCCGGCCACACGCCAGGTCACGCGCACAATCTCACACCAGAAATTCTTCGCCGGCAAAGGCATTACCGATTTGCGCTACGTCCTGCCCGACCGCACCCTCACGCTCGACTACGTGCCCAAAGAAGAGCTCCTGAAAGTCGCCTTGAACATCCGCAATGGCGATATCCTCTCTTTGCTGTTTGCCAACAAAACCGACATCTTCTCCGCGCATATGCTGATGGCAATCGAAAAGGATGGGCAGCTTTTCATCCGCGAATCATCCAATAGCAAGATGACGACTTTCGATACACCCTACCAAGAATGGGTCAAGAACCTTTTGTCCAAGGACAAATATCTCGGATTGTGCTTCATGCGCATCCGCGAGGAATTGAACACGCCCGGCCGGATCATCCTGCCCAGGGAGATTGCCGGATTGAAGTTAAACAAATAATCCGCTGAGCTCGCCGTAATAATTCTGATCGGCTTAGCCTGCTGGAGGCGACGGAGGGTTCCGGAGAATTAATAAATGTGCCGGCAGGATTAAAAATTGTACCCGGCGGTAAAGTACAGCAAAAGGCGCTTTTTACCGGGGTAAAAGACGCTCTTATCGCCGTAACCGAGCAGTAGATTGAATGGCCCGACCGGCGAGACAAATTTCACCCCGCAGCCATAGCCGTATATCGGCGGCGGTTTCAGTCCCGGCGCCAACCAGCTGTTGCGCAGATTGAAGGCGGTATTGAAACTGAGCCGCAGAAAGAGGTTTTTCAGCAGTTCAAAAGCATAGTCACAGCGGGCGACACCTAACCGTGTCCCGATGAGCTGGTCGTACTCCACGCCGGTAAAACATTCCGGTCCGCCCTGATAGACGAAGCGGTTGGAAAAGCCCTGCAGGTAGGCATAGCCATAGTAGCCGTACAGCCGCAGGTAATGATGATGTCGCGAAAAATGCTGATTGAAATAAAACTGTACCCGGGTGTATTTGGAATCTTTCCAATCGTCGCGATAGGCGCGCTCGTAGCTGAAATGGGCCTGTAAGCCCGTCCGGGGCGCGAAAGCATTATCCAGTAAGTCGAAATTAGAAGCCAGGACCATTTTCCAGAGCCGGTCTTTCCAGTTACTGAAATCCAGGCTGTTTTCTGCGGCAATGTCCGGGCGGATATCCACATGTTCGAACAGACCCTCGGCTTCGAAATTCCAGTAATTTTTCCAGAGCAGGCCGAATCCGACTCCCGCCTGGGTGGAACGGTCGAAGTAGCGGGCAATCTTGTTACCGCGCAGGCTGTAAAGGTAGGTGGGAATATGCCGGGTGTCGAAGTGTGCAAACGGGTAAAGAGGATAACTCAGGCGCCGCGAGGGATACAGCGCGCGGAGCTTGAATTGGTCTAAACCGATGAATTGCCACTCGGCATCCCAGCGCAAGCCGCGGATCAGGGCGCTGGTGGACTGGTAATCGAGCGCCGCAATTAACTGGTGGTAATCGTCGTAGCGGACGCCGACGCGCAGTTTTTGGGGTGGCAGTTCGGTGACCTGCAGTATCAGGCGAATGTAGGTGCGGTTGAGCGGCTCGATTTCGTAGTAAATGTTCTTGAAATACCCCAGTCCGTTCAAGTAATTGATGCGTTCCTCGATTTCGCGCACCGCAAAAATATCGCCGGGCTCTACCCCGAACGACCGGTAAATGAAATCAAATGACAGCCGTTTGTTGCCGCGAATATCCACGGCATAGATGATGGGGCGCAGTTCTTCTAACAGGCGAATGATGATCTCGACGGTGCCATCTTCAAGGTTGACAACCTCGGAACGAATCTGGCGGTAATCGCCGAGCGCCGCTAAGCGGTCCAATCTCACTTTCAGGGTGTCGGCGACATAAGGATCGCCTTCGGTGAGGTTCAGGCAGGCGCGGATGGCGGTCTGCGGGATGGTTTGGTTACCGGTGATGGAAATTTTGCCGATGACCGTAACCGCCTGCGGAGATGGCCGGGATTGTTTAATAGTCGAACGGGTCAGGTGGTACTGCTGTTTGAGGGCCAGCAGTTTGTCTAAATTATTATGGGCGGCTATTTCACCGGTCGAAATTATGCGTCCGATGCGGGCATTGATGAAGTCCGCCGGCGTGGAGCCTTTCAGGTAGCACCGGATCAGAATGTCTGCCTTATCGGCGTTATAGTCCAATTTATTGTCCCGCAGGATATTGAAGGACTGGGCCAAGACATCTAACGTGGTGCGCAATTCCTGTTTTTCTTTGTAGGGGTTGCGGACAACGGAAGCAATGACGAAGTCGGCGCCCATGTCCTGTACGACATCCACCGGCAGATTGTTGAGCAGACCGCCGTCTACCAGGAGCGAGTCGCCCCATTCCACCGGGCTGAAAATGCTCGGGACCGCCATCGTGGCGCGCATGGCTTTGGGCAATGAGCCGCTTTTCAGCACGACCTCGTTGCCGGTCATCAGGTCCACTGCCACGCACCGGAAAGGAATCGGCAGCTGGCCGAAATCGTGGACGTGCAGGTAAGGCAGAACCAAGCGCGCAAAGGTCAGGGCAATTTTCTGGCCGGCGATTACGCCGCCCTTGTCTACCGGTCGAAAATCACGAATGCCAAATTCAAACTGGAATTTTTCGGCGTCTATTTTCTGGAAAAAAGGCAACAAGGGGCGCGTCGGCTGATCGGTGAAAAGTTCCTGCCAATCTAAAGAATAGGCGAGCGTCTCGATTTCGGCTCCGCTGTAGCCGACGGCGTACAGGGCTCCGGCGATCCCGCCCATGCTGGTGCCGGCGATGTAATCAATCGGGATGTCGAGCGAGTCTAAAAGTTTCAGGGTGCCGATGTGGGCGAAACCCAGCGCGCCCCCTCCGCTGAGCGCCAGGCCGATTTTGGGACGCGCAGGCTCCGTCTCGCCGGCAAGAAGGCCGCTCAGCATCAGCAGGCAGGTGGCAAGTTTCAGCCAGGGTATGCGATAGAGACGGAAAAGCATATTGTGAAAAAAGCGGTACGACGGATCAACGTCGTCCGACGGTCGCTCTGCTCCTGGTCAGGCCGGATGTCATTTGGGCTTTTCCAGCTTTTTGACGAGTTTGGTAGCGTTGACTTCGGCCTTGGTTCCCGGATAATTGGCGATGATCAGGTTGAGGGTCTCGATGGTCTTCTCGAGGTTTTTAATCTTTTCGTTGTAGATCACGACGGTTTTTTCCAGAGCCTGGACGGCTTTGTCCGATTGCGGGTACTTCTGAAAAATGCTTTGGTAGACCTCGATCGCCTGCTCGTAGCGTGCCTTGGAGTTATACAAATTACCAGCGGCCAATAATGCCTCTTGTGCCGCGGGCGTGTCGGGATAACGCTGATCGATCAGTTTATAGGTCGTTACTGCTTCCTCGACCATGCTCATCTGCGTGGCCTGGATCACCGCCCGTCGGTTGAGAACCGCAATGGTCTGGGGCGCTTGCGGATAGCGGTCGGCAAATTTGAGGTACTCCTGCGTCGCCGCTTCCCAGTTGTTCAGGTTTTCATCGTACATTTTGGCCAGCCGGTACTGGCAGTCCGCCGCGAGCGTGTCGTCGGGAAAGCGCCGGATATATTCGCGACAGGTTTTGATGGCATTTTCAAATTCGGCGAAATGCTGTTGCTGAATTTGCCCGGTGAGATACAAACCTTTCTGGAAAACGGGTTTGTCGGGATAAAGGAGCATGATTTTCTGCCAGGTCAGGAATGCGCTATGCGGCTGGCCTTTCTGCAACTGCGTTTCTGCTATCCATTGCTGGACGAGTGGAGCCGTAGCGGAATAAGGGTAGAGCAGAAGGAATTGCCGTCCTTCGGCGATGAAATTTTCGCGCACGGCCGCATCCGGCCAATCTTTGAGCATCTCCACAAATTGGAAATTGGCCTTTTCCTGGTCGGCTTCCTGCGGAACGCTATTCACCAAATCGGACAGAAAAGCCATGTACGGTTTGAAATATTTCTCGGTCTGGAATATGGCACTGCGGATATTTTTTACTTCCTCATATAGTGGCGAACCAGAGTGCAGATACAGAAATTTGATCAGGTATAATTCGGCTTTGGCCCAGTCCGCGGTGCGGATATAAACCTGCGTAATGAAATCCAGCACCGAATCTGCGCGGGCATCCGGGTAATACAGGCGATAGTAGAAAGCCAGCTCATCCAGCTGGTAGGGAGCAATATTTTCGATTTCGGAGGAGAACAATTTCCCGGTTTTGCGCTTGTTGGTCTCCATCTTGAGCATTTTGGTAAACTGAAAGAGCTTTTCCTCCTGCACCGGATCAAAACTCACCGGCCCGCTCTGCAGGAGACTGAAACGTGATTTCTGGATGCGCAGGCTGTCCAGCAAAGATTGGTTAAGAGCTTTCAGGTCCGTTTGTTCCGCCACCAGGTTCTGGATCTGATTTTCGTAATGGGATTCAAGGGAATCAAGCAATTGGTGATACCGTTCATCGTAAAGCAGGCGCAGGGAATCGGCGATGAATTGCCGCAGGGTGCTCAGGTCACCGCGGGCTTGTTCCTCGATGGATTTCTGAAACTCGTAGTCCTGCTGACCGGCAACCCGGTCGAAGGGCGTGGCTTGCTGGGCGGTCAGTTGCCGCGGTAACAGTCCGCTCCAGAGCAGGATGATCAATAATCCGCTGTTTTGCATGCCTTTCATCTTAAACTCCCTTGTGTTAAGATACTGCCTGGTCTCACAATAGGTAAATTAGGACAAATCGTTATAAAACTCAAACCTGTGTCGTAAATTTTTTATTACTACGCCGAACTTTTTCAGTTTGCATTTGACCTTTTCTGGTTATATTAACTGCAAATACTCGGGAATCCGGATACAATCAAAAGAGGTTAGTATGCAGTATCGTCTTCCTCCGACCTTGCGCACAGGAGCTAAGATCGGAGTCATAGCGCCAGCCAGCGCCGCCAAACGCCGCTCCACCACGCGGGGCCTTGCCTATCTCCAAGAGCAGAAATTTCGGGTGCAATGTGCTCCCAACCTGAACCGGGGGAAGTTTTTTTTGGCAGGTTCCGACACGCTCAGGTTGCGGTACCTGCAGGAATATTTACTCGATCCCACAATCGACGCGGTTATTTGTGTGCGGGGTGGTTACGGTTTGATCCGCCTGGTGGACAAGCTGGATTATGACCGGCTGGCGGCGCGACCGCCCAAGGTTTTCGTCGGCTATTCGGACATCACTGCCCTGCAGCTGGCGCTCCTGGCCCAGTGCGGTTGGGTGACTTACAGTGGACCGATGGTCGCATCGGACATGGGTGGTGATTTCAGCGACTACAGCGCCAAGTGGCTATGGCGCATGGTGATGGAACATCCCTATCCAATCGAACTGACTAATCCACCAGAGCAACCCCTGCAAGTCTGGCGCGGCGGAGAGGCGACCGGACCGTTGATCGGGGGGTGTCTGTCGCTGATCACGCCTCTGCTCGGCACTCCGTGGGCGCCGTCGTTCAAGGGCGCGATTTTGGTCATTGAGGACATCGGTGAGAAGACCTACCATTTGGACAAGCATCTGCAGATCATGCGCCTGCACGGTATTTTCAAGCAGATCGCCGGAATGATTGTTGGGCAGTTTACCGACTGCCTGCCGAAGAATCCGCACCGTTCCTTTACGCTGCATGATTATCTGACCGTTGCTCTGCAGGATTACGATTTTCCAGTTCTTACCAATTTAGCCTATGGACATCTCAAACAGCGTCTGACCCTGCCGATTGGGGTACGGGTCAGATTGGAAACCGCACCACCGCGCATAACTTTGCTCGGAGTATAAGATAACCAGATCAAAGTCCACCACTTGACCAAGCCAGGATGCCGGCAAGTACGGAAAATTCAATTTAATTTATTAAGTTTGGCGAGTGAATTGGTGCGTAACCTGAAAACGGAGACTGATCTTGAAAAAAACGTCGGAAGTGCAAATCAACGAGGCCTGGTGTAAAAGCTGCGGGGTGTGCGTCGCCGTCTGTCCCAAGAAAGTTTTAGTACTGGGCACTTTCACGGCGCAGGTGGCGCATCCGGAACTGTGTATCGGTTGTCGCATGTGCGAGAATCTCTGTCCGGATTTCGCCATTACGGTGCAGGTGGCGGAAGCAGAACCGGAAGTTGTCAAGTAAAGGGAATGCAATCGTGGCTACATTAAAAAAAGACATACGCATGATGCAGGGCAATACTGCCTGTGCCGAGGGCGCCATCGCGGCCGGTTGCCGCTTTTTTGCCGGCTATCCGATTACGCCCTCTACGGAAATCGCCGAGGTCTTGGCGGCGCGCTTGCCCAAAGCCGGGGGCAATTTTATCCAGATGGAAGACGAGATCGCCGCCATGGGGGCGGTATTGGGTGCTTCCATTGCAGGGGTCAAGTCCATGACAGCTACCAGCGGACCGGGCTTTAGTCTCAAACAGGAAAATATCGGATTTGCGGCGATGGCAGAAATCCCCGTGGTGGTCGTTGATGTTCAGCGCGGCGGGCCGAGCACCGGTTTGCCCACCCACGTTTCCCAAAGTGATATGATGCAGGCGCGCTGGGGAACGCACGGCGACCATGGCATCATTGCGCTGTGCCCGTCCACAGTACGCGAGACCTTTGACCTGACCGTGCGCGCTTTCAACTTGGCGGAAAAATTTCGGACTCCGGTTTTAATAATGACGGACGAGATCACCGGCCATCTCTATGAGAAAATCGAGATTCCCGACCAGACGGAACTGGAGATCATTGAACGCCTCAAACCCGCTGGGCCGCCGGAACAATATCTGCCCTATGCCATGACGCCTTCTGATATTCCACCCATGGCCAATTTCGGCGAGGGCTACCGCTATCATATAACGGGTTTGGCCCACGACGAAAGCGGTTTCCCGACCAATAATCCCGACAAGGTGGAAGAGCAGATGCGACGCCTTAACCGCAAGATCGAACGCTATCGCGACGAGATTGTAGAGGTTGAACAATTTCAGACGGACGATGTACAGGTGCTGGTGATCGCTTACGGTGCCACCGCCCGTTCCGCCAAGAAAGCCGTACTGATGGCCCGGGAAGCAGGAATTAAAGCCGGCTTGCTGAAACTGAAAACCATCTGGCCCTTTCCGGAAAAGGAAATTCTGGCCGTCCTGTCTTCCGTTCAGACAATCGTCGTTCCAGAGTTGAACCTCGGACAAATTGCGCATGAGGTCGAATGGGCGATCGGACGGAGCCGCCCCGTCATGCGCGTCAATCGGGTCAATGGTGAGCCGATCACGCCGCGTGAAATTTATTCAGCAATTGCAGGGTAATGCCATGGATTATTTACACTATCTGCGTCAGAGCAAGATGCCGCATATCTGGTGTGCCGGTTGCGGGCATGGAATGGTGCTGAAATCATTATTGCGCTGTATTGCCAAATTGGGCTGGCAGAAAGACGACATTGCCGTCGTCTCCGGAATCGGTTGCTCCAGCCGCACCCCCGGTTACGTGGATTTCAACACCCTGCACACGACGCATGGGCGAGCCCTGGCCTTTGCGACCGGTCTGAAAATCGCCAAACCCCGCTTGCATGTCATTGTGGTCACCGGAGACGGCGACGCCGTCGCTATCGGTGGCAACCATTTCATTCACGCCGCCCGGCGCAACATTGACATCACGACCATTATCTACAATAATAACATTTATGGAATGACCGGGGGACAGGTTTCGCCGACTACGCCGACGGGTAAGAAAGCTACCACGGCCCCTTACGGTAACCCGGACGCACCCTTCGACATCGCTCGTTTAGCGGCCGCGGCCGGAGCCAGCTACGTGGCGCGTTCGACGATCTATCACACCGCGCGACTCGATAAATTCATCGAGCAGGCGCTGACCAAGCGCGGCTTCTCGGTGGTGGAGGTGCTTTCCCCGTGTCCTACCGCCTACGGACGGATGAACAAGGCCGGCGGTCCGGTGGAAATGCTCCTTTTCCAGAAAGACCATACCGTGAGTCTCGAAAAAGCCGCCAAAATGACTCCCGAAGAACTGACCGACAAAATTATCGTCGGAGTTCTGGTTGACCGCGAACAGGCGGATTATCAGACCAACTACCAGCAAATTATAAATTTTGCCCAACCGCAAAAAGCCTAAAAGGTAGGAGAGCAATTATGCCATTCCGTTATGAAATCAGGTTGAGCGGCGCCGGTGGTCAAGGCTTGATCCTGGTCGGAAAAGTCTTAGCCGAAGCCGCCGCAATTTATGACGATCTGAATGCCACTCAGAGTCAATCCTACGGGCCGGAAGCGCGCGGCGGAGCGAGTCGCTCGGAAGTCATCATCTCCGATGGTGAAATTGACTATCCTAAAGCCGAGGAAATTGATATCATGCTGGCTCTGACTCAGGAAGCCTGCCAGAAATATATCGGCGATTTGAAACCCGGCGGCATCCTGATCGTTGATGCCCAGATGGTGACCCGGATTCCGGAAGGTGATTTCCGCGTGGTGAGCCTGCCGATCATTCAGCAGGCGACCGACAAAATCGGAAAAGCCATGGTCGCCAACATCGTTGCCCTGGGGGCCATCTTCAAACTGGTTGGGATAGTTTCCGAGGGTGCCATCAAATCGGCTATTCGGGCGCGCGTCCCCAAAGGTACCGAAGAGCTGAATCTCCATGCTTTTCAGCTCGGAGTAGACATGGCGACGGACTGGTTGCAGTCCCATCCGGTCTGAGACGCTCCTCGCTCATCCCGTGAAATCCGCCATTCACTACTCGCTGAATGACCTGCTCGCCAGAGCGGCGGAGTTAGGCAACCATTTCAGCAAATACATCTTCAATATCCGTCAGCGTTTTGATGACCTGATTAATCTGCTTGATGAACGCGGGCTGGTGGATCAGGTGCATCTATTGCGGTTGGCGCCCCAACCGCGCCGGGAAATGCAGGTGATTGTCGAAATAATTCCCGAAGCGGGACTGCGTCAGGAACTATTAGGTTGCTACTACGGTCTGCAGTTTTTACTGCTGGATATCAAAGCCCTCGATGTCCTGCAGATGAAAATGAGCACCGGCTTGGACCGCTATCAGGGCTTGCGGACCTTCCTGATGCGCACCGGCAACGATTTTCGCCGGCTCACGGCCGCTTATATGCAGACCCTGCTGAACCTGTTTCTGTCCGGCGAAACCCGCCCTGGATTCGTCGTATGCGGGGTCGGCACGCGGGTGGATCAGGACGATATTGACCTCGGCATCATAGACACCGGCGAGGCGCAGCGTATGATGCTGACGACTGCATTCGGCGCACTGAATACCGAGATGCTCAAGTACGCCTGCGCCCTGCATTTCCATCTTTCTGAGCATGTCGGCACCAGCGGTTATTCGGCTTCCGTGGCGGATTATCATGCCCTGCTGGACGATGAGATCGGGGATTTCGTCATCTTGAGCGAAATGGTCAACGCCGTTCCGATTCTCGGCGACGTCAACCTGTTCGCTGATTTCCGGAACGAAATTCTTAGCCGCTATTATTATCGCCACGGCCAGGACAACCGTTATCATGAGGGCTTTTTACGCGGACTATTGGGTGAGATACGCGATCTAATGTACAAGGAGCCGCTGGAAAATATCCTGAATCCCAAGCGCGACGGACTGCGGATGCTGAAAGCGATCTTGTTTGCGCTCAAAACCTGGAAAGGGCTCGCGGGCAACACTTCGCTGGAGGTGCTGGACGTTTTACTCCAGAGCAATGGCGCCAGCTTAGAAAGTTATCATCAGATATTCAAAGCCCTGACCTTTTTGGAGTCGTTCCGTTTTCTGTACCAGATGATGGTCGTCCAGGAAGAGGAAGTTCATTTGGATAATCCCGGAGTACGGGCGAATCTCCGACCGGTGGCGCAGGCTTTGGGCTACGCTGATAAGAGTTATGCCGATGCCGTCACCCAGATGCTGACCAATTATTACGATCATCATCAGCTGGCGCGCCAGGGAATCGAAACACTATTGCTGGATAGCACCGAGCATCTGGCGGCGATTTCTGTTTTTCATCCCATCACGCATTTTAATACCCGCGAAGCGCAACCGGTTACGGCACTCAACGTACCCATGGATTTTATCAGGACCAGTCGGTTTTTCCAGGGAGTGCGATTCTGGGATGATCTGCTGAACAGCCTGAACAATCCCAACCAGGTGCTTCTGCGGCGCTTTGTCGAGGACTTCAACCGCCTGCCGTCTGACAAACAGACCGCCCTGATTAAAACCTTCGTCCGCTGGGGTGTCGGTTCACCGTACTCATTGATCACCCTGTTCACGATTCTCGCTCACCGTCGCCCGCAGATCACGGAGACCGATTTTTACCGGGGATTCATCCGGGAATTCGTCCAAGGGCTTGAGAGCACGCTCGAAACGGTTACGCGCATCAGCCAGATTCTGCGATTCGCGCCGCAAACCCTGAATAATTTTTTAGCACTGCTATCGGTGGAATTACTGGAAAACATCATTTCCATATTCGAACAACCCGCCTGGAAACCGGAAATTGAGATCCTCAAGAATACCACGATTCTGCTCTGCCGCCTGTACCGCGACAGCAGTTATTATTTCAAACGTTTCGTCCAGCGGGTCTTCAATACCTATGCGGATTACTTGACCTCCCTGAGCAATCAACTGAAACTCAGTCAGCTGGCCGAAGGACTTTTTCATAACATTGATAATTTCGATTCCCTGGAAGAGAAAACGGAACGCCTCGGCGACTATTACGATTTCGAATATGTGCGCCACGGCATCAGTCTGATCAACGGCGCCCCCTTTGCCAAGGTCAGCCGCGAGTTCACGACTTTCTCCGACAACTACCTGCAGGTGCTGTTCGAACTCTGCCGCGAGGAAGTCGCCCGCGCCATGAATTTCACCGCCGCGACCCGTGACCTGCTCGCGTTGTTTGTAGCCGGCGGACATGCCCGCGGTCAGGCTTTTGATGACGATTACGACCTGATCATTTTACTGAACAGCGATGATAAAAGCATGCATGCCTTCAGCAATCGGGTTATTCAAAAAATGAACGAGCGCATCATCCGCCGCTCGATAATACCGCAGTACCGGTTTGCCGATCGCTTCCGGTATTACGTTACAACCTTCACCGCTCTGCGCAATCTGTTTGCCGCTCCCGATGAAAACCTGTACATTGACCAGTCGCAACTGCTCGGTGCTCGCCCGGTGGTGTGCAGTCTCCACTTTCAGGAAAGCTTCCTGCGCGAAATTGTCGAACCCTATATTTTTGCCCGGCGGGAGCAATTCATCGCCGCCCTGATCAGGGACATCCGCCAGCGCCGGCAGGCGACCTTTGCGCCGGATGTCTTGGACCTGAAAGAGAGCCCCGGCGGTTTGCGCGACTATGAAAATTGCCTATTTATTTTGAAAGCCCGCCTCGCGATTAGCGCTCCTATCTCTGGCGAACTGATCGCAAATATCTGCCGGCTTCTGCCGGAGCAAAAGGCAAACCTGCGACAGCTGACGGAAGGCTACCACCTGCTGAAGCATGCCCGCGATCTGTACCGGCTCATGGTTTCCAATACCGACCAGTTGCAGATCGAGCACCTCTCGCAAATCGTCAAACCGCTGACTAAAGCTCTGGAACAACCGATAACCGATGGGAAACACCTGTGCAGGATTTTGCAGAATACCCTCCAGAGCAACAGCACTCTGATCGAAACGCTTCTTGTACAAGAGGAACGCCTCCTGTCCGCTAATAACGTTTGAGCGCCCGGGCAAATAAGCCCGCCGTAGTGACTGGGCGGGGATGTGGTAACTAAAGCAGGATTAAAGGTTCGTGATTTTTAATTCCAGTTCGGCCACGATCGTCGCCCCGGGTTGAATTTTAACATCGAACCACGGGATGATGACCGAGCTCTGGTAAACACGCTCGAAGCCGGCTTCGGAGAGTGAGACGGTCTCGACAGGGAAGTGCCAGAATTCGACCGCCTGCGGGGCCCGAACCTCTGCCTGGAATTTGTCCCATTCATTGACTACGCCCAGTGCCTCGATGCCGGTTTGAATACCCTGGCTGTTGAGTGCCGGCTGGGCTATTTTCTGTCCGTCGGCGATGTAGTAGCGGTCGGGGGAATTGCCACCCAGCAGGGCGAAATTGAACTCCGGCCCGAAGCGGAAGATGTTCTCGCGCTCGCTGAGACTGGTGAGGTGGTAGACGATTTTCAAGGCGTTTTTCTCGAAGGTGATCGCCTTCTGGAGCTTGAATTTCTGCCAGTTGACGCCGCCGGTTTTGGTCAGCGTCACGGTACGGGTTTTGGCGTCAACGGCGAAATCGAATTTGCCGAAGATGAAGTCGCTGTCCTCGAAGTATTCGCCGTCGCGGAACTTTTCGAGTGAGACGGAATGGTGGATAAAATGATCGAGCAGATTCTTGCGCGGGTACTGATCGTACTTGAGGTACTTTTCCAAACCCTTTTCCTTGGCCAATACCAGGTCGTGAATACTGCCGCTGGTCGGGGAATTTTCCTCTTTGTCGGCCAAAAAGACCTTGCGGTGGTAGGATTCGCGATAGCGTTTGATGGTATTGAGCAGGTTGAAGGATTTATCCATCAGCGAGAGCTCCTGCATGCATCCGCCGCGATGCGGGGCGAAGGCGGCATGCAGATTGCCGTAATCAATGAGGATTTCGTTTTCGCCGTCGGCGTCGCAGTCACCGACCACGGAGTGAAAGGCGCTGCGATTTTCGATCTTGTTCAGCAGGGCTTCGCATTTGAGCAGTTCCTGATAGATTGCCTGGCGCAGGTGCGGCAGATACAGCCCGCCGAAAATACCATGCCAGTAGGCGCAATTGCAGGTGCCGCGCCAGAGATGCTGGCGGGCGTCGTCGAGCATTTTTTTCTGGTGGGCGGACAATGGCCCGGAGGCGAGTTGCCGGCGACGCAGGGACAGCCGGAGCATTTTTTTCTGCATCCAGTTGCCCTCGTCATATTTGAAAAGGAAATTGCGCCAGATGCCACCCTTGAGGAATGGACGCACCTCGTCGATACGGTTTTTATGCTCGAATTCATGGATCAGGTCACTGAATTTTTCCCCCGCCGCCCACGGCAAAGCCCACTCGCTCATCTCGAAATAGGAAGCGGTGGGCAGGTAGATGCGCCCTTTGGGTGGCTGGTGCTGGTACCAATCGGCGAAGGTCATAGTGTGAATCCAATCGCGATTCGCATCGAGGGCCTGGAGGAATTTTCTGAGCCAGCCGGCTTTGAAAACCTGTTCATGAGTGCCGGGCCAGACGCCGAATTTCTCGCCGTCATCCGCCATAACGATGCAATTCCCGCCGTTGTCGGTAGCATATTGCGCCAGGTGGTCGAGCGTGACCTGCGGCTCCTGAAAGGGAATGGCGTAGCGCAGTTTCTGGCTGATGGGAAAAATTCCCAGCGTCTGCCCCTGCTCTTCCGTCAGAAAGTAACCAGTGAGTTCCTCGGCGGATTTGCCATTGCTGAGAAAGTGGTAGTCGTCCACGGTGATGTATTTGATGCCGGCTTCGGCAATGGGTTTGGCTAAATGCGGTTCCCAGACGCGTTCGGTTAGCCAGAGCCCCGTGGCCTCATAATGGAAACGCCGCTTGATATAATCATTCAGCATGCGGATCTGTCCGACCTTATCGTCGTCGGGGATCATGGCCAGAACCGGTTCGAAAAAGCCGCCGGAAATGATTTCGACATTGCCCCGGGCGACGAGTTGGGCGATCTGGTCGAGATATTCAGGATGATGGGCTTCCAGCCATTCCAGCAGACAGCCACTGAAGTGGAAGGTGATGGCGACGCGGGGAAATTCCGCGATGATTTCCATAAAGGGCAGATAGCTTTGCCGGTAGGCATCCTCGAGTACGAAGTCGAAGTTGCCTACCGGCTGATGATTGTGAATCCCGAATATGAAGTTGACGGATTTCACGTCGCGTTTATTTGCCCATCTTGAGGATGGTGTCCACGACGCGGCAGCTGTAACCCCACTCGTTATCGTACCAGGAGACGATCTTGACAAAGGTATCGCCGATGACCTTGGTCATGCCGACGTCGAAAATCGAGGAATGCGGGTTGCCAATGATGTCGGTACTGACGATCGGGTCGGTGCAATATTCGAGGACGCCTTTCATCGGACCATTGGCGGCGGCTTGCATGGCGGTATTGATTTCGTCCTTGGTGGCGGGTTTTTCCAGCTCGCAGGTCAGATCCACGACGGAGCCGTCCGGAGTCGGCACGCGCATCGCAAAACCGTCCAGCTTTTTGTCAAGGGCGGGAATGACTAAACCGATGGCTTTGGCGGCGCCGGTTTTGGTCGGAATGATGGACATGGCGGCGGCGCGGGCCCGGCGTAAGTCTTTATGCGGAAAATCCAGAATAACCTGGTCGTTGGTGTAGCTGTGAATGGTGTTCATCAGACCGCGCTTGATGCCGAAATTGTCATGCAAAACCTTGGCGATTGGCGCCAGGCAGTTGGTGGTGCAGGAGGCATTGGAAACCAGTTTGGCATCTTTGGTAAGCATGGCATCATTGACGCCGGGAACAATCGTGACATCCACGTCTTCCTTGCTGTCGGCAGGCACCGTCAGCACGACTTTCTTGGCGCCGGCGGTGAGGTGTTTGGTCATACCGTCGCGATTGCGGAACTTGCCGGTCGCTTCGACGACGATGTCCACGCCTAAGTCTTTCCAGGGCAACTGCGTCGGATCCTTCTGAGCGTAAACCGGGATCTTCTTGCCTTCGACGACGATAGCCGTTTCCTCGGCCTTGACTTCACCGGGGAATTTGCCATGCACGGAATCGTATTTCAGCAGGTGCGCCAACGTCTTGGCATCGGTCAGATCGTTGATCGCCACGATATCGAGTTCCGGATTCTTGTAGGCGGCTTTCAGCACGAGACGGCCGATGCGCCCGAAACCATTAATTGCAACTTTGATAGCCATGGTGATACTCCTTGATTGAATTGTTTGAGATTGGTTTATTCCTCACTGTGAAAAATCGAACAGGAATTTATTTTTTTCTCCACAGACTTCCAAGAAAAACGGTAAGGGAAGGAATGGAGAACGGAAGCTAGACGATGGAGCAGGATTTTATGATCTGTAAACCGCTAAAGCGGTACGGGATTATTAAATGCCGGAAGGCTAGGCTGAATTGTGGGGTTGAATCAAGGGGACTTGAGTACAATACTAGAAATTATGCTGAGGATAATTCACCTGGTTGATCAGAAAAAGATCACTTTTCTCCGTAGAATTTCCTGAAGTCGTAGCCGCGGCTGAGGAATGTTTTTTCGTTCTGCCGGAGCAGGCGGATGATGGTTTCGAGCGCGGTGACATTGGTGACACCGTACTGGATGTTGGCTTTGTAGTCCACGAACAGTTCGCCGCGGTAGGGAGTGCGTTCATCGAAGCGGTCGAAATTGATGTTATCCGGCGGGCGAATGACGTATTCGTACTCGGCGGCGGCGGACTTCGCCATGCCGACCAGTTCAAAGTGTGGCACGCCGTCGCGGATCGCCAGTACCAGTCCACCGCTGAAGCCGCGGTTGAAAGGCGCATCGACTAAAAAATCGCCGCTCCGTTCGCGGTCGCTGAGACTGACCAGCCCGCTGGTGACCATTTTGTTGCCGCGGGGAAAACCCAAGAGATAGACATAATTGCCCCAGTCAAGTTCGCTGGCTTTGCCACGCGGGAAGTCGAACACCGGGGCTAAATTGGTCATAAAAGCGGAAAATTCACGCGCGACGATGGCGAAATCCGCCTCGCGATTCAGATACAGGATGCTCATTTCCCCGCCTTCCGTAATATCGGTGATATAATTATTTTGTTTCTCCTTAAAGGCGATGCTCTGCACTGAAACAGGCTGGTTCTGCTCGTTGCGGTTGTACCGGACGATCGTATCAGGGAAATCGACGATATGGGCACAGGTCATCAGGGCAATGCGGTGCGGTTCGCTCAGGATGACGGTGGCGGTTCCGGAGGCGGTATTGTTGAAATAAATTATTTTGGTGGTGCGTTTTTCCAGGACGGTGCGATTGATTTCGCCCAGTTTCCACTGTTCATTTTCGGGTAATAGGTAGGCTTTGTAGTAGGCAATCGAATTCAGCAGGTGCGTGGTGCTGCCGACGGTGGCGATTTCACGGGAGCAGGCGCCGTAGGGGAACTCGGTGTCGTAGCGGCCGTCAGCGAGCGCCGGATGGGCGATGTTGTAAATCTTGCGGGCGCAGGAAAGAAGCAGGCAACAGGCCAGAAGCCCGAAAAGCCCGGGAAAAAGGCGCACAAAGCGTGAGGCTGTGGGATGCATATTTTCCTCCTTTAGATGCTGGGTCGGGTGCATCAGAAACCGAATCCCCGGCGCCGTCCGCCGCGTTCCTCATACTTCAGGTCGCGCAGGGTGGGCGATTTGACATTGATCAACAGGCTGTACTGCTTGCCGAATCCCGATGGCGTCCAGCTGAATGCCAGATCCCAGCAGTGCAGGTCGCGCTCGACCCGGAAGTCCTGATTGACCAGGCGCTTGGTAATCAGGTCGAAGCTGGCGTTGTGACTGACGTGCCATTTACTGGTCACATTCAAGCGCAGAGAGGTTGACATCCAGAAGGTTTTGGTGACCTTGGCGGGATCGTAGCTGGATTGGCTGTAACGCAGGCTGAAGCTGGCGCTCCAGAGTTCACCGCCCTCGCTCGCGCCGGAACTGGTGCCGGGTGTGCGGGGAGCGTTGCTGTAAGAAGGATTCAGCAGATCGGTTTCGGTGGTGTCGGTCAATTCACCGGTCGGCGATGGAGTAGGCAGGCGCGTGCCGAAGCGTTTACCATTCAGGGTAAAACCGGTCGAAGCACTGACGGAAGTCAGGCGCGGCAGAGGAATGCCTTTGACCACCCGATGCCATTTGTTGACACGGCGGTTATTTTCGAAAGCATACAGATCATGATGGGCGCTGAGATTGATGGCGATCTTTTTGGTAACTTGGGTTCGGAAATTAGTCGAGATCGGCGCCCAGCGCAGGCTATCCGCGGCGAAGTTGTAGCTGGTGGAAGAGTTCAGGGTGAACAGATCGAACTTGCGTGACGCGGCACCTTTGCCGACTTTGGCCTGGACAATGTTGCTCAGGCCCATGGTCAGCGACTTCTGTTCACCGGAAGGCGTCGCCCCCAACATGGTCGAGCGCAGAGGATCGAAAGTCCAGATCCGCCCGGTGGAATCAGTCCAACTTTGCACGTAGCCCGGATTCCAGCCGAAGATGGTTTTGGTGAAATCCGGCTGATAACGCAGCCCGACAGAAGGCGTCATCACGTGCCGGACGGCCTGTAAGCCCGCCACCCGCAGGGGAAACAATCCGTAGACTTTGGTTTGCGCGTTCAGTGAGGCGCTTCCGGTATGACGGGCTTTGAACCCGCTGACGGTGCGACTCTTGATCGCGCCGCGTTCGATCACAAAACCGCCTGTCGAGTCCCGCAGTGGCTCGTCGTATTCAAAGACCCAGCCCTCGTCGAAATTGGCGTTCTGATTGAGCGTGATAAAGCCCAAAAGTTTCTGCGAGGTGTTGAAAGCCAGCGCATGGGTGATGGCGCTTTTTTTAATATCATTTTCCACCCAGTCAAGAGAATCGTTGCTCTGATAGAAAATATCCTGACGGTTGCGCAACTGCGAGCTGGTGCTGAAGTAGATGTTGTTGTACCACCTGGCGCGGGAGCGTTCCTGGTAGGCTTTCAAAGGTACCAGCGGTTTCTGACTGCGGGTGAAGGAGACATTCGGCAGGGCACGGCTGATATAGGTGAATTTTTCGCCGACGCGGGTTGGGGTGGCAGCTTTGAGAGTTTTGGCTTGCAGGTTGACGGTCTGGTTAAGATTCATGGACATGGCATAGGGTGTGCCTGGCCAGGACTTACTCAGCGTGGCGTTGCTGATCAGTTGCTGGTCGAGGCGCGTGTCGCGATTGATCCCCATCCGCCGGTAATAATCGTCATTTTTACTGACGAAATGTCCGTCGGCGTTGAGTCGCATGGTGGGGCTGAGCGGCTGATGGTGCTGGATGTCCAGGGTCCACTTGCGTTCGGGGATGTCGGCAAAGAAACTGTTGGTGTAGCGTCCGCCGATTGAGCCATCGAATTTATAGCGCAGGGCGTAGCGGGTACGGTACTCGAAGATCACGCCCTTTTTATCGTAGAAATCGGTCGTTAACCGGAAATCGTAATAATCGCTGGGCGCCCAGAAATAGCCCAGACCGCGGATGTAGCCGCCGGTGTTTTTGTTATCGCCATAGGTCGGCATCAGCCAGCCGGAATGGCGGCGCCCTCCCTGATTGGGAAAGATGCCGAAGGGCAAACCCAGCAGAGGAATGCCGTGAATATAAAGCACAATCGGGCGGGCGATGATCTTGTCTTTGAAAATCAGTTTCATCTGATTACTGCGGAAGTAGAAATGCGGTTCGGGGGCGTCGCAGGTAGTATAGAGTCCCTGCGAAACGTAAAAGACTTTTTTGTCGACCTTGGCGATATTGTCGCCGTAGTAATAGCCATCCTGTTCGCGGGTCTTGCCCTCGATGATACGCCCGCGTTGGGTTTTGAGATTATAGACCATGTTTTCGCCGGCAAATGGCTCGCGGTTGGTCTGATAGAGAGTCGGCAGATCGGTGCCGCCGGAATCGTAGGGCGGCGGAAACAGCGGATTGGCGTACAGCAGGTTTTCGTTCCAGTGGACTGAGATTTTGCCGGCGGTCAATTCCACGTCACCCGCCCGGATGGCGGCATTTTGGTAGAGATCGGTAAGCTTGGTATCGAAGAAATAATCAATGCGCTGAGCACGGTAAACGACGGTCGTGTCGAGGTCGCGGTTGGTGGCATGCGGCACAAACTGTCCTTCGGTGCCGCCGATGACCACGATCGTGGCCAATTTCCGGTCGCGGAATTTCATGCGGATCGTATCGCCGCTGATCTCATTCAGACCTTTTAACAGGCTGTCTTCCAGGACATTGTACTGACTGGTGGCCATGCCATAGACCAGCACCGAGTCCGCCTGTCCTTCCCGGAAGTAGATTTCCATGAATTTGCCGGTGATTTCATCGTAGGTTTTGACTGAGTCGCCGCGCGTTTTGCCCGTCGTATCGGCCGGCAAGTAAGCTTTGCCGACGGCATTGGCGCGGGCATTGGCGTCAATCCGCAGGGTATGCAGATTTTCGTCGCGAAAGTGCAGGGTCATCAGCTTCCCGGTCAATTCCTGTCCGTCGCTGACGACACGCGGATTTTCGGTCAGAGTGGCGATTTCGAGCGAATCGAGATAGGTCAGAGTACGCGCGTAGGCGGTGAAATCTTCGCGCCAGATTTCGACCTTCTCCTGAGCCAGGAAATTGCCGTCTTTCTCGTTCAAGGAAATCAGTTCAGCGCGAATGCGAAAAGTCTCGGCTCCGCTCGAATCGAAGCGCGTCAGAACCGGCTTTAAAAAAGCCTCGATGTTGCCGGTGTCGTTGAAGTAAATTAAACTGTCGGCCGCCAGCGCGGTGCGGCGGTGGGCATCGTTGATCTGCGCCTGCTCCCGGGCGATGGATTTTTTCTCCCTGGAAAAGTAAGTAACCCGCTGGGCGGTGACGTTGCGCGGGCCATCCTCGAGGTAAACTGCGCCGCGTGCATGAGCGATTTCATCCTTCGACAAATAGCTCAGGTTTTTAGCCCTGATCAGCAGGCTGTCGTCGGTAAGTACAGGCTGACCATGCGCCACCAGCAAATCACGGTCGTTGTAAAAGGTCAGTGTATCGGCCTTCAGGACTTTTTTCTCTTTGGTGACCACGACCTTGCGTAAAAACTCTGCGCGTTGCTCCTGCTCGAACCAGTACGCCAGTTCGCAGGCTAACTGCAGTTGCCCTTTCTCGAACAGCACGTTGCCGGTCAGTTTCTTGACCGGTACGTTGCCGCGCATGAATTGTTCCAGTTTGTCGGCGCGTACCAGGCGCAGACGTTCCTGGTTTTGGGCCTGAGCAGAGCCAAGTGCCGCGAAAAGCATGAGGCCGACGAACAGCGCATGGAGGCGATTGATTTTCATCCCTGCCAAGCGGAGTCTGCGCCGACTCCGGTTTTGCTGTATTGCACGATACTCATCATACAAATATAAAAATTCTTTGGCATTCTTCTTAGAATTGATTTCCGGACCGCCGGAGCCAAACCGATGGCGGGACGGGAATCGGTCGGTTATTTTTTTTAACTTGTTTTTATCCGGTAGTTGATGAAAATTTGCCGACAAATGGCGAGCAAGCACAGGAGTACTCACATGAAATATAATCCGGTTCTTTCAACGTTGATCCTTTCCGTGATTTTGATATTGACCAGCCTGTCCGGTTGCGCCCGGCAATCCCAGAAACATTATGAACTTGGCCAATGGTACACCGAGAAGGGCTTGACCAATGAAGCCATTCTCGAATTCAAGGCCGCGGCCCGGCTCGATCCTGAATTTTACCAGGCCCACCACAGCCTGGCAATTGCCTATACCAAAAAAGGCTGGTACGACTATGCCCTGAAAGAAGCCGAAATGTCCTTTGAACTGCATCCGTCTGACGAAGCTTACAAACTGATTCAGCTCATCAGGCAGAAACAGGTGTTGGAACCGGCGCTCTCCGCGGGTGCGGATGATACGCTTTTGAAATAAAAGTTCAGCGGGGCTTTGCCACAGTCCGCTAACATTTACCTGCGTCCGATCATTTCCGCCAGTCGGCGCACCGATCTTCCCGCTTTTTACGGAGAATGGTTGCAGGCGCAGGTCAGGCAGGGCTATGTCGAATTACCCCAGCCATTCAGCCGGCGCATCCGGCGGGTTGACCTGAATCCGGCCGCGGTGGGCGCGTGGGTTTTCTGGTCGAAAAACTACCAGCCATTTTTAAGTACTCTCGACTTTCTGGCTGGGGTCTACCATCACCGGTTTCTGTTTCACTACACGCTTAATGGCTTCCATGCCGAGGCCGCCCGCCTGCTGGAACCCGGCGTGCCGCCCGCTGAAATCTCCCTTGCTACGTTGAAAGAATTACTGTCGCGCTTTGGTCGCGAATGTATCAGCTGGCGTTTCGATCCTATTATATTTTCTAATCTGACTCCGTACACGGAACGGCTGGAGACTTTCAAGATTTTGGCGGAAAAATTATGTGACCTAGTGGGACGTTGTCATATCAGTTTTGTCGACCTGTACGGCAAGGTTGCGCGCCGGCTGAGAGCGGTCGAGAGTCGCGGTGGGCTCTACTGTCAAAAACCGTCGTTGGCGGAGCAGGTCGCCTTCGCGGAAGAATTGCGCCGGACGGCCCAAGCCTTACGGATGCCGCTGTACACCTGTTGCGAGGATGCGATTGGCGCGCAGGCAGGCATTACGCCGGGGCATTGCGTCGATGCAATTTTATTGCAGGAATTATATCCCGGAGTGGTTTTGGAGGCGGAACTCCGCCCGACCCGCCATGGTTGCGGCTGTTATAAAAGCATTGACATCGGGCAATACAATACCTGTCGCCACGCCTGTCTTTATTGTTACGCGTGTCGCTGAGTATAGAGGCAGGAATGGCTCAGGGCGTCGCCTGATATTCTTCCATTTCGTATTCGTCTTCTTCGCCGCGTTTTTTCCGGTCTTTTTCCTTTATGCCTTCATTGATTTTGTAGGAAACGCCCAGAAATAGGACGCGGCTGTCACGAAACCGCCGTGTAGTGGTCTCGAAATTATCGCCGTAGGTGGTCTGGTTGTCGGTTTTGGTTTTGAGCAGGTCGCTCACCCGCAGGAAAACGACGACCTTGCCTTTCAGCAGTTCCTGCTTGACGCCAAGGTTGACCGCATAG
>Ga0209610_1000019_pt1 | contig 75086 bp, 90 predicted proteins | sample LakKivw275mmetaG_FD_184137 | JGI IMG/M metagenome (GOLD analysis project Ga0209610, IMG submission 184137) | Anoxic lake water microbial communities from Lake Kivu, Rwanda to study Microbial Dark Matter (Phase II) - Lake Kivu water 275m metaG... | ecosystem: Environmental > Aquatic > Freshwater...
TCATAGGGCATGTGGACCACGGGAAAAGCACTGCTGCAGGGCACATGCTACTTCTGAAGGGATACATCAGCGATAGGGCCATCAAAGACCATGCCACTGAGGCCGAGAAGTACGGGATGCGACTAGACGAAGTGAAGTACGCATGGGTCATGGACAAGCTGAAGGAAGAGAGGGAGAGAGGGATGACGATCGACCTAGCCTTCTGGAAGTTCGAAACGCCCAAGTACTTCTTCACAATCATCGACGCCCCAGGGCACAGGGACTTCGTCAAGAACATGGTGACTGGTACAAGCCAGGCAGATGCCGCTCTACTCATAGTATCGGCGAAGAAGGGAGACTACGAGGCTGGCATAGGACCAGGCGGCCAAACCAGGGAGCACGTGTTCCTAGCATACACGCTAGGAGTAAACCAGCTTGTAGTCGGGGTAACAAAGATGGACGACGGAACAGTTAAGTGGAGTCAGGAGAGGTTTGACGAGGTCAAAAATGGGGTTTCAGATCTGCTGAAGATGACTGGATACACAGTTGAAAAGGTCCCATTCATACCCATCTCCGGCTGGACTGGCGACAACCTGGTGGAACCAAGCAAGAATATGCCGTGGTACAAGGGACCAGCATTGATAGAGGCGTTTGATGGGTTCCAAGTTCCTCCGAAACCTATTGAGAAGCCGCTGAGACTGCCTGTTCAGGACGTGTACTCAATCAAGGGTGTGGGAACAGTGCCTGTTGGGCGTGTTGAAACCGGCGTCTTGAAAACCGGTGACACTATCATATTCATGCCTTCTGGAGCAAAGGGTGAGGTGAAGTCGATCGAAACGCACCACGCTAATATTCCAAAAGCCATTCCAGGCGACAACATCGGGTTCAACCTTAAGGGCGTTGCAAGAACCGATATTCACAGAGGAGACGTGGCTGGGCCTCCAGGCAATCCGCCAACCGTTGTCAAGGAGTTCCTCGGACAGATAATTGTGATACATCATCCGACAGCGATCGCCCAAGGCTACACTCCGGTGTTGCATGCTCACACGACGACGATGGCAACCACATTTGCAGAGCTGGTGAAGAAGCTCGATCCGAGGACAGGGCAGGTGGTTGAAGAAAAGCCTTCCTTCCTCAAGACTGGCGACAGTGCGATTGTGAAGTTCAGGCCGCTTAGACCGATAGTTCTTGAACCATACTCAGAGATACCTGAGATTGGCAGATTCGCAATTAGGGATATGGGTACGACGATAGCGGCTGGTGTAGTGAAGGAGATCACAGAGAAGGCATAGCATCCCCATTTATTAAGTCGGCCGTATTCTCTAAACCTACAGGTCCACAGACAGGCGGCAAGATACAAAAGATTTATCTCTGAGCTTCCTTCTCATTAAAGACTCTCTACGAGGTGAGCGGGATGGTTCAGAAGGCAAGGATCCGCCTGACGAGCAAGGACAAGAATAAGCTTGAGGAGTTATGCGAGGAGCTGAAAGCGATAGCGGAGAAGACAGGGGTAAAAATTGCTGGGCCCATCCCATTACCAACGAAGCGGCTCCGTGTTGCAACCAGGAAGTCGCCATGCGGCGAGGGAACGCATACATGGGATCGCTATGAGATGAGGGTTCATAAAAGATTGATCGAAATGGATGCAAACGAGCGCTGCATGAGAAGGGTTATGCGCTTGAGAGTTCCTGACGAAGTTTTCATCGAGATAACGCTGGTTTAGAAACAACTCCAAGAGTCTTTTAGAACATTTTTATCTTTTTCCCAAGCCCTGCTCTTTCTGCTTTTTTGTATACCTTCCATGCTGTTGAGATATCCTGAACTGCCAGACCTGTAGAAACGAAGACCGTGACTTCGTCATCAGACACCCTTCCGGTCTTTTTCCCTGCGACAACCTCACCTATCTCGGCGTGGATTTCCTCTTTGCCAATCAATCCGCGCGCAAGGGGGACGTTTACCTCGCCGCTGTGCATCGCCTGTTCAAAGTCGTCGACAACTATTTTCGCTCTCTTTAGTATGGCTGGGTCAAGCTCCTCCTTTCCAGGGGCGTCGGCGCCTATCGAATTTATATGCATCCCATCTCCCACCCAATCGTCCATCACAATGGGCTCAGTACTGGGAGTGGTCGTAACAACTATGTCTGCCTCACAAACGGCTTCTCTTGCTTCGCAAACAGGCCTTATGTCTAAACCGACCCTACTCCTCATCTCATCAGCGTATCTCTCTCCATGCTCTCGAACCTTGTCAAATACTCTCACCTCGTCTATCCCAGGGAGGACCTCTTTCAGCGCCATCAGCTGCGTTCTCCCTTGGGTTCCAGCCCCAATTATTCCAATAACTTTCGAATCCCTCCTTGTCAAGTACTTGGCCGCCACGCCTCCAGCACCGCCAGTCCTCATTGCAGTAATTCTCGTCCCATCCATTACGCAGATTGGGGCACCGCTTTTCGGATCTATCAAAACTATCGTGGCCATAACCGTCGGTAGGCCATATTTAGCAGGATTTTTCGGGTGAACGTTGACGACCTTGACACCAGCGACACCGATTCTCTCTAGATAGGCGGGCATAACCCTCAGGTCGCCTGAATATTTCCTGAAGAACACGTATAGTTTCGGGGGCATCTGAGTCCTCCCAAGCCCTCTCTCCTTGAATGCTTCCTCAACAGCATCCAATGCTTCTCTCATGGTTAGGAGGGATTTAACATCCTCGTCCGTTAAGAATAAAATATCCAGCACCATTTCTGCCTCAACAGTTGGTAGGAACTACCGCTCTTTTTTAACCTTATAATGATCATAAAAAAGACAGACCATACTACTTCTTGTCCTAACATGGCGCCGGGGAGGGGATTTGAACCCCCGAGATCCCGAGGGATCACAGGCTGACCAGGCGGAAAACACACTCAAGGCCTGCGCCTCTTGAGTTTACTATGCGTAAATTAATCCGGCCTCGGCCACCCCGGCGGATGATGATATAAAGGATAAACCCTATGGGATAAATACTCTACTTTAACACTTTACTCCTTGGTGGTCAAGTATAGTTTGACTGAAAGTGAACTCTACGTATGTGTGTATTTGGAAAAGAGATGATGCGAAATGGTTTTCGTATCAACTAATTTGATTGAGCTTTATGTAGCTGAGGAACCAGTCGCTGAAACATATCGCCTCCTAGAGGAAGATGTTGAGACGCAGACCTGCCTCAAGATGGCAAACATTATGGCTGTGAACAGGATGGGCTATAACGACCATGGGCCTGTCCACTCTAGGATCGTCGCTGGGAGTGCCCTCGAAATATTCCGGATTTTACAAGACAAGGTTGATATGTCCATCGTTAAGGACGGCATCGGAACGATTGAAGACTCTCAACTCGTCGTGCTCTGTGGGTCATATCTCCATGACATAGGAAACGCGATACATAGAACCGAGCATTGCATACACGGATGTGAAATCGCCAAGTCGATTCTTGACAGGCTTCTACCGCAAATCTATCAACAAGACCCAGAACGCATGATCAGGATAAGGCAAGAGATCCTTCACTGCATATTTGCTCATGACGAGGACGTTAATTGTCTCAGCACCGAAGCGGGTATCGCCAAAGTAGCTGATGGAACAGACATGGCTGAGGGAAGGGCCAGAATCCCCTATAAACTTGGAAAAGTTGATATTCACTCCATGTCTGCGATGGCAGTTAAGAAAGTGGAACTCGAGGAAGGTAACGATAGACCTGTGACTGTTAACATTCACATGACTAACCCAGCGGGCATGTTCCAGATTGAAGAGGTGCTGATGAGAAAGATAAAGACTTCAGGGATCGAAGATTACATACAGGTCATAGCTCTCATCAATGGAAAAGAACTCAAGAGCTTCCCCTGAGCCCCCCACTTCCAACGGGTACTTACACACATGTTCAAACTCAACGCTTTTATGGTAACTCAGACGTTTTAAAGTCAATCACAGATCGCTTTGTCAAGACGTATCAGGAGCGAAAGTAGGCAACTGGGACCGGAGGAAAGCCTGCTGTATAACGAAGAACTGGCAAGAAAATTGGTCGAGAAAGCTAGAGGATTCAGGAGAGATATTCTGATAATGACCACCAACACTGGTTCTGGTCATCCAGGAGGCTCTCTGTCATGTATTGATGTATTAACCGCCCTCTATTTGCATCACATGCGTCATGACCCCAAGAATCCCGGGTGGGAAGATAGAGACCGATTCGTCTTGTCGAAGGGACACGCATGTCCGGCTCTGTATGTCGTCTTAGCAGACTCAGGATACTTTCCGAAGAAGGAGCTATCGAGGCTCAGGAAACTTGATAGCATTCTGCAAGGTCACCCTGACATGAATAAAACGCCTGGAGTCGAGATGTCCACAGGTTCACTGGGGCAGGGGCTTTCTGTGGCCTGCGGAATGGCCCTAGCCGGAAAGATAGACAACAGGAGCTACCGCGTCTACGTTCTGCTCGGTGACGGCGAGGTTGATGAGGGAAACGTGTGGGAAGCCGCCATGACAGCCGCAAAATACGGGCTCGACAATCTAACGGCCATCCTGGATCGGAATCGCCTACAGCTCGACGGAGCAACCGAGGATATCTGCCCGCTTGATCCATTGCCGAATAAGTGGCGAGCCTTCGGGTGGAACGTAGTGGAGATAGATGGACATGACATGAGAGAGATTCTGGGCTCGTTGGATGAGGCTGAGAAAGTGCGGGGGAAGCCGACCATGATTATTGCCCATACCGTCAAAGGCAAAGGCGTCTCCTTCATGGAGGACCAAGTCAAGTATCATGGCACGGCTCTGTCAAAGGAGGAGTTGGAGCGAGCGTTGGAGGAGTTGAAGTAGAATGCTTGGGAAAACAGTGAAGACGGAGGTGATGGCCACTCGAGATGCTTACGGTAAAACATTAGTAGAACTCGGGAGAGAGAATAAAAACATCGTTGTTCTCGACGCCGACCTTTCAAGTTCAACTAGGACCTGCGTGTTTGGCGAGGAGTTTCCAGAAAGGTTTTTCAACGTTGGCATAGCGGAGCAGAACATGATGGGGTTGGCGGCTGGCCTGGCCACCTGTGGTAAAATTCCATTCGTCAGCACATTCGCTGTCTTTGCATCAGGCAGGGTGTATAATCAGGTGAGACAGTGCATCGCTTATACTAACCTGAATGTGAAGATCGTTGCTACCCACGGGGGGATAAGTGTAGGAGAAGATGGGCCATCTCACCAGTGTACTGAGGATGTGGCTGTCATGCGAGCACTACCTAACATGACAGTTATTGTGCCATCGGACGCCATCGAAACAGGGAAGGCTGTTAGGGCAACCGCAGAACAAGTAGGTCCCGTCTACATGAGACTAGGGCGGCCCAAGGTTCCTGTGATCTATGATGAGAAAATCGATTTTGAGATAGGCAAGGCCATACTCCTGAAAGACGGTGAGGATTTGGCGATCTTGGGCACAGGAATCATGGTGGCGAAAGCCTTGGAAGCAGCCTCACTCCTATCTGAGGAGGGAGTGAATGCGCGGGTGATAGATGTCCATACGATAAAGCCTATTGACCAGGATATAATTGTCAAGGCTGCGAAGGATACTGGTGCGGTAGTCACGGCAGAGGAGCACAGTATCATAGGTGGACTGGGGAGTGCGGTTGCTGAGGTACTTGTGGAGAGCTATCCTGTGCCTATGCTGAGAGTTGGAGTCAAGGACGAGTTTGCGGAATCCGCCTCAGCTGAAGAGTTACTTATAAGGTATGGCTTAACCACATCAGACATCTTCCACGCGGCTAAGAAAGCTTTAGAGAAGAAAAAGTAAAATACCTAGTCTAGGGGTTTTCTTTTCTATTATGGTGGGAAAGATTTGCCAGAGAAAGCTTTGAATGAAGTAATAAATATATTGAATTCCGAGATTAAGGGGCTCAAACAGAGGGGCTCTCCTCGGCTCATAATCTTACGCGGCTCTTCCGACAAAAAGAACAGTGTTTTGAAACATTTTGAAAAAAATGTAAGACAAAGTGAAATGAATGTTGTTCATACTACTCTAGAAGATATTTCAGGAAAAGATAGGGTAGAGTTTGATGAGGGCGTCATTATAATCGACGGATTGGATCATTTTCTATTTCAGCCGCCGCTCGGTCGGCTCTCACTTCAACTTAAGTTAAGTAGATTCTTCGATGAAGTTGCGCACAGACCTGCAACGCTAATCGTTCTGGGCGTGACTTCTGGTGAAGCCTTGAAGTATTTCTCTAGCAAATTTAAGAACGTTTATGCGAAGGCCGAGACCCTGGAGATAATGTAGAAGACATCAATTGTTCCGTTATATTGTATAATGGTGGTTTCAGAGTTGCTTAAGATCGCGCCGTCGATCTTGGCCGCGGATTTCGGCAAGCTTGGGGAAGAGGTCAAAAGAGTAGAGGATGGAGGGGCAGACCTCCTACACATCGATGTTATGGACGGCCATTTTGTGCCAAACATCAGCATAGGACCGATGATAGTTAGGTCGCTGAGAAAGGAAACCAAGTTGCCTTTCGACGTTCACCTAATGGTTGAAAACCCTGATTTCTTTCTTAAGAGTTTCTCTGACGCCGGTAGCGACATCATAACCGTCTCAGTGGAGGCTTGTCTTCACCTCAACCGAACCATCCAAACCATTAAACAATTGGGGAAAAAAGTTGGGGTAGCGCTCAATCCAGCCACGCCAATCTGCATGATTGAGAATGTTCTAGAAGATATTGACATGGTCTTGCTCATGTGTGTAAACCCCGGCTTTCATGGCCAAGCTTTCATTCCAGGCGTGTTACCGAAGATCGAGAGGTGCAGAGAAATGGTCGATGAACGGGGGTTAAGCATAGATATCGAGGTTGACGGGGGAATAAACGAGAAGACGGCACCACTGGTAGTTAAGGCAGGTGCCAATGTCTTGGTGGCGGCATCCGCAATATACTGTAAAAAAGACGCCAAAGAGGCTATACGACTCCTCAGGGAAAGCTGCGCTTCTTTTGCGCGTAGAGATTAACAGAAGACAGACATTAGTCTTTTCCTAATTCCCTTTCCAGTTCTTTCATTATTTGAATCGACGCACTTGTTCCAATCCTGTCGGCTCCAGCATCGATCATTGCTACAGCATCTTCAAAATGATGTATGCCTCCAGCCGCCTTCACTCCCATATCCTCACCAACGGTTTCTCGCATCAACTTAACATCGTGTATGGTCGCTCCCCTTATGCCAAAACCTGTGGATGTCTTGACGAAGTCTGCACCCGCCTCTTTAGCTAGTTCGCACGCCCTTTTCTTTTCTTCATCGGTCAAATAACAAGTCTCAATGATCACCTTTACGACTCTGCCTTTGGCGGCCTCGACGACGCCCTCTATGTCCCTCTTCACCAGTTCATAGTCCCCTGATCTGAGGGCACCTATGTTGATGACCATGTCTATCTCATGAGCCCCGTTCTCAACAGCGTCTCTAGCCTCAAAGGCCTTCACCTCAGGCGTCGTCGCGCCAAGCGGAAAACCTATGGCAGCATCCACTTTGACATCTGTTCCCTTCACTAATTTAGCCACGAGAGACGTAAAACAGGGGTTAACGGAGATAGCTCCAAAGTTGAATTTTCTAACCTCTTGCCAGTGTTTGATAACTTCATTCCTTGTAAGAGTCGGCTTTAATACTGTATGATCAATCATTTTGGCAAGCTCTTCAAAAGTTATTTTCATGAGACTCTCACATCCTCTTTTAGTTCCTTTAAGATAGTCTGCTTCCTACCTTGTCTTTCTAACAGCTTCCTCAGGTTTCAAGACCGTTAACCCAGATATTCTATCATAATGTTTGACATTTCTTGTGACCAAGGGCGCACCATTAACTTTGCATATAGTGCCAACGAACAAGTCTCTTATATCGATCACCTGTCCCATTCTCTTCAACTCAGCCATTACACTGCCAGCTCCGATTGAGGCCTCGTAATCGAAGCCGATTATTTCAAGTTGGCTGAGGAGTTCCTCAGTGTCTTCAACAAGGTCTTCAGGTCTAGGAGCCAAGTACACCCCGAACCAAATCTCAAACGTGTTCACTGAGGTGGTGCAACCCAAAACCCTTCCTTCATAGACCCTCTTCATGATGAGCTTAACGACACCAGAAGGCTTCCTCATGTAGTTGACGAGGAAATCCGTGTCAAAGCACAAACGTCTCAAGCCTTCCACGTAGACCATAGCTTCCTAAGCTCCTTAAAGAACTCGTCAGGTTCCCCGGGATATCCTCTCCAACACCCAGCGAGTTCCAGCAAGCTTTTCTTCCCACCCACCTTCCTCAGAACTACGGTATCACCTCTATCCACAACTTTCAGCTCGTCTCCAACCTTAACCCCAATCTTCTCCCTCACCGCTTTGGGGATGGTGACCTGATACTTCCGCGTCACCTTCACTCTTTCTTCCATCTTCACACTTCCGTAGTACTAAATAGTAGTACGACTACACAGCCTACTTATAAATATGTAGGCTAAAAGTGGTCTTTTTAGGGACTTTTCATAAAATCTTGGAGGCTATGCCTTTAGCGCTATTTCAATGTCGCAGTCCATTCTATGAACCGTATCCCTAAGCCCCTTAATGGCCTGATACATTTTTTCATAATCAACTTCTAAATACTCATGTATGATTACATTTCTTAGCCCCACGTATTCCTTTTGACGCCTAGCCATCTCCTTTGGGATGAGCCCGTTTCTCTCTCAATAGGGTGATTATGTACCTGCATGTTCCTGGTAACCCCAGTTTTTCACGCTATCACGGTTCTGTAAGCTCATCGGTTGGTGAATAAATAAGAAAGGTTCCCAAGATCACACGATTCTCTTTTGTTTTACAGTGAGGGAAACCTTTAGGAGAACTCAAATTTAGAAGAACCGAAAAAGCCCTGAAACGAGCAGAGACTCCAAAAGGAGCAAGAATTTCGGTAACTGACGTCTACAAGGTTCCACAAGACATTTTAGAGATACAACAAATGAACCCTATGGCGAAGGAACGTTTAGGTTATCCAACCCAAAAACCTGAAGATTTACTCGAAGCAATTGAAAAGTATCATCTAATTCAATGGATGTTGTTTCAGACCCTATGTGTGGCTAATCAAAGAAATATGATTCTATTCACCAACCGATATAAGTGGACAGAACCTAATGTGGGGTTCTGTAAAGTTATCGGGTGATGAAATAAAAAATATGCGTCAAATCTTTGGGCTTCACTGATTAATTTTTGGGCGTTGTAATTCAGTACTCAGTAAGGTTCTGTCGGTTTTGATCTCCTTATTAGTTTTGGAGGATTCCTGGCACTCACAAATTGAGTTAGCTTCTCCCAATTGATATGGCCGTCTTGAAAACAGAAATCTTGTGTGAACTCTCTCGTAAACCTGTTGATGACCGCATCCCAATCGGACTTGTATTCATCTATTCTTTTAAGGGGTTCTTCTCTCATTAGCCTTATGAGCTTAAGGTAGAAGTCATCATCACCTGTAATCTCCTTCCAAAATTCTTGCCCTGAACTCTCACGATAAATCCACTTACCTCTTGAGGGTCTATTCTTTCTTCCATAAGCATAGGCGAGCACAGGGTCAAATTGCTTCTGTAGTTTCATTAGACGGTGCTTCAGTTCTAGAAATTCGGTGTTTTGACGCTCCTTTTGACTTGCATTATAAGGGTTCGGCCCTGACTTAAGGGCGTAAGCATGGATGGCCTTCTCTTCTTCCACAATAAGATCAACGCCTTTTGCATCTGATACGATAATGCTAGGAAGACTGCGTGCTATCTGGTCGAAGTATGCGTCCCCAAAGATCGTTTCGTCAGATGAACTGATATAAGCTTCAAGAACTTTCTTGACGATCTCAGGGGCTTGCTCTGTCCCCAACGCTTTAAAGAGATAGGGGTTCTTGCGTTTGAACACCTGCCTAAGCTTCAAGTTTTTCAGTTTTTCAAGTCGTCTTTGATAGAAGTCGTTTAGGCATTTTTTGATCAGGGCGTCAAGCTTGTCAGGGTCAAGAGTCACTAAGTTCTTCCACCTTTGACTTAAAGAACTCTAGAGAAGGAGCATACTTCTGTCGCCATTTCTGGACTGCATTTGAAGCCAACTGATAGTACTGTTCCACCAGCTCTATCCCAATGTAACGCCTCCCCAGCTCGATAGCAGCCAGTGCTGTTGTGCCAGAACCTATGAAGGGGTCGAGAACAATATCTCCTCGTTTAGAGAAGAGTCTGATGAACCACTTGGGCAAATCTATCGGGAAGACTGCACTATGTTTTCGATTGGAGCATTCTGTTGCAAGGTATAGAACATTATCGGGATAGACAAATTTGCGACCAACCCAATGGGAAACTTTCTTTCCAAACCCGCTGAGCGTTTTAGATTCATCTCTTCTTTCATCGGTTTCGCTCAGCTTCGCAAGTCGCTTCTCAGCCCATTCTCCTATGGGAACCATCACGGCTTCTTGATACATGTTGAACTTCTTTGCCTTCGTGAAATGGTAACAATGCTCCCAGACATCTCGGAAGCGGTTGGGCCACTTTCCAGGATAAGTGTTCTTCTTATGCCAAATGTAATCCTCGACCCATAGCCAACCCTGCTTTCTCATGGCCATGATAAGCTCATAGACATAAATCCCCCGCTCCCCATCTACGGTTCGCTCCTTGATATTCAAAACAAAGGAGCCTTTTGGGTCGAGAACACGTTTTAACTCCTCTGAAATTGGCAGGAACCACTCTACATACTTCTTGATGGGAACGCCTCCATAAGTTTTCTTCCTATTATACGCGTAAGGAGGCGAAGTCATGATGAGGTTAATCTTCTCGTCTGGAAACTCTTTCAATACTTCTAGGCAGTCGCCATGTATTATCGTGTCAATAATTTCGGGTAGTTCCTTCATTTTGCAACCCCTTTTCATTAAACAACCTTATTTATTGATCTGGTTACCAAGCAGGATGTTTATGGCGTCGTCAAAGGTTATTCGAGAGTCTCCTTTTTCGTCCATGAGTCTGATTTTATATTTTTCAAGCCGCTCATAAGTTTCAATCTTCAATACTATGTTTCTTTTTGCTACATTCTTTCGGCTTTGCATCTCATCACCTAAGAGTTATTTATGTATTAAGTGTATTTAACGTTTTTGGTGTATTGACCACCCGATAACTTTACAGAACCTAATGTGGGAATCTTTATTTTTTGGGGGCCCCTAATCATTATGTCAAGGTGACTGATTTGGAATTCGATACTTCGATTACTAGAGAGGAATTGGCGAGAATGATTGATCATACCCAATTGGACCCAAGCGCGGAATACCAAAAAATCGAGAGGCTTTGTGATGAGGCTTTAAGGTACGGCTTCTATGCGGTTTGCGTTAACCCATGTCATGTTTCTCGTTGTGCAAAGCTTCTGAAAGATAGTGGCGTTAAAATAGCCTGCGTTGTCGGGTTTCCACTCGGCTCAACAACACCAGAGGTAAAAGCCTTCGAGACAAGAGACGCTGTCGAGAACGGAGCTCATGAGATAGACATGGTCATAAACATAGGTGCCCTGAGATCAGGGGACTATGAACTGGTGAAGAGGGACATAGAAGGCGTCGTCGAAGCCGCCAAAGGCAGAGTTGTAAAGGTGATCATTGAATCAGGCTTTCTGACAGATGAAGAGATAGTCAAAGCATGCGAGCTATCTAAGGAGGCAGGAGCACAATTTGTAAAAACATCCACCGGATTTGGTCCCATGGGTGCACTACCTAGCCATGTGAAACTGATTAGGAAGACCGTTGGAAAGGACATGGGCATCAAGGCCGCAGGTGGCATCAAAGACTTTAGAAGCGCGCTTAGACTGATAAAAGCCGGGGCTAATAGACTCGGAACGACCGCCAGCGTCCCTATAATTGACGGAATGGAATGGATGAAATTCAGTAATTCATGGTTCATAGAGGAGATCCCATGCAAGATCTGTCCCAGCAGATTTGCCAGTTTATTCAAACAACCGACAAAAACATTCCTCTACTATAAGGAAAAATGCAGGGTATGTCCAAACAAGGAATTCAATAGATTCTACGAAAAGTAGTGATGAAATATGTACGGATGGAATGGTAAAATTCTGAGAGTGGATCTATCGTCCGGAAAGGTAAACAGAGAAGAACTTGACAAATACCTTGCAAAGGAATTCATCGGGGGAAGAGGACTTGGAGTCAAGACTCTTTACGAGGAATTGGAGCCAAAAATAGATCCATTGAGTCCCGAAAATAAACTGATTTTCGCCACAGGTCCGGTTACTGGAACCAAAGCCCCGACTTCTGGAAGATACTGCGTCGTCTCCAAGTCCCCTCTTACTGGCACCATATTTGATTCTCACTCTGGAGGCTTTTGGGGACCCGAGCTGAAGTTCGCAGGATACGACGCGATAATAATCGAGGGAAGAGCGAACAAACCAGTTTACATCTGGATTGCAGATAAGCAGGTGGAGATTCGAGAGGCATCTGACTTTTGGGGACTAGACACCCACACGACAACGGAAAAATTGGCAAAGGAAACGGATCCAAAGGCAAAGGTTGCATGTATAGGCCCCGCCGGTGAAAGACTGGTCCTGATCTCCGCGATAATAAACGACAAGCACAGGGCCGCGGCACGCGGTGGACTGGGAGCCGTGATGGGATATAAGCAGTTAAAAGCCATCGTCGTCAGGGGAACAGGAAAAGTTGAAATTGCGAGCGAGAAAGAACTTGATGAAATATATGACGAGAGCATAGTAGCAATCAGGAAGAACCCAATTACCGACAAGTCTCTTCCATCCTTGGGCACAGCTGTTTTGGTGAATATCGTAAATGAACACGGGATGTACCCAACAAGAAATTTTCAAGAAGGGTTGTTCGAGGACGCAGAGGGAGTAAGTGGAGAGAAAATAACCGAGACCATTCTCTCTGGAAGACGAGCATGCTACGCCTGTCCAATAGCATGTGGCAGAATTACAAAGACTTCTAAGAAAGAAGGAGAAGGCCCTGAGTATGAGACTCTTTGGGCATTCAGCGCCCAATGTGGAGTAAACGACCTTGAAGCGGTAACAAACGCTAACTACCTATGCAACGAACTTGGTTTGGACACAATCTCGACGGGAAATACAATAGGTTGTGCGATGGAGATGCATGAGAAAGGGTTCTTGGAAGAAAAGATAGAGTTTGGTGACGCTGAAAAGCTTGTAGAGTTGGTTGAGAAAACTGCTTTGAAGGAGGGGGTAGGAAAGGAGCTTTCAGAGGGGTCCAAACGCCTCGCAGAGAGGCATGGCTGTCCAGAGCTTTCCATACAAGTTAAGGGATTAGAACTTCCTGCTTATGATCCTAGAGGAGCTCAGGGACACGCATTGGCTTACGCGACTTCAAACAGGGGAGGTTGCCATCTTCGTGCCTATCTTATCGGTCCTGAACTGCTTGGTACCCCAGCATTAGTCGACAGAACGAAACCGGAGGGGAAGGCCGACCTTGTTATGAACTTCCAGAATCTTTTCTCAGCGATTGACTCTATGATACTTTGCGTATTCAGCTCCTTCGCATTGAATCCGTATCACTACGCAAAGTTCATGACCGCGGTCACAGGTGTTGAGTACACTGGAAGGGATTTGATGACCATTGGAGAAAGGATATGGAACGTAGAAAGGCTATTCAACATAAGGGAAGGGTTCGGAAGAAGCGACGACTCGCTTCCTCCAAGGTTTCTTTCGACTCCGCTGCCTGAAGGAGGCTCTAGGGAGAGTACAGTATTCTTGGAAAAAATGCTGGAAGAGTATTATGACCTCAGAGGATGGGATAACAGAGGAATCCCTCTAAATAGCAAATTGGAGAGATTAGGTTTAAGCCGATGATCTTTTGATAATTTAAGACATCTTTCTAGGAGTGGCTTCAAAATGTCAATTGATGTCAGAGTTAAACTCTTCGCAACATTCAGGGAGATGGCTGGAGGACAAGGAGTAGTCGATGTTAGACTGTCTAGAGAAGCGACTGTAAGGGATCTTATTGAGAAGCTGTCCAAACTGTTCGGCAAGGAAATCGAGAACATGCTGTTGGATCCCAAAACTGGCAGTCTAAGGTCATTTAACAATGTTTTGGTCAATGGTCATAATGTTGAGTTGCTTCAAGAATTGAGAACTAAGCTTGACAACGGGGATACAGTTGCTCTTTTCCCACCAGTTGGCGGGGGATAACCGTAATCATGGCATTCCATGTATTGCTGTCCAAGTTTTCTTAGATAAACCCTAATAATGAAGAGGAGAAAATTGGTCAAAGCAAAACCAAAAGTCTACGTCACTTCAAGATCCTTTGGCAGATACTGTAAGGAGGCGTTAGAGTTAGTTAGACAAGTCGCGGATGTAGAGTTGAATCCGTATGGCCGAATCATGACTAGAAATGAGATCTTGAAAATCATTGAAACCGCCGAGGGCATAATTGGCAATGAGGAGTTCGATCGAGAAATACTTGAACGGGCCAAAAAACTGAAAATAATCTGTAGGCATGGTCAGATTGGGGCAGAGAACATAGATCTTTCAGCCGCAACGGAGAAAGAAATTGTAGTCACAGATACACCGGGCGTGTACGCTGAGTCTGTTGCAGACTTCACAATTGGGCTCATCATATGTCTATATAGAAAAATTCCTCAAGCACATTTTTCAACGAAAAATGGCATGTGGGAAACTCAGAAGTTTTTGGGACGAAACATCTATGGAAAAACTATCGGAATAATAGGCCTTGGGACCATCGGCGTTATGGTAGCGAATCGGGCTTCAGGCTTCAATATGCGAATACTTGCTTACGACCCCTATGCCAGTAAAGAAAAGGCAGAAAAAGTAGGCGCAGAAGCCGTTTCCCTCGAGAAACTTTTAAGGGAGTCCGACATCGTGACAATACATACGCCTTTTACAGCCGAAACACGTAACCTGGTTGGGAAACGTGAACTTGGATTCATGAAGCCGGAATCGGTTCTGATAATGACTGCGACTGGCGGCATCGTCGATGAGGGGGCTTTATACGAGGCTCTAAAGGATAGGAAAATACTTGGGGCCGCGCTAGACGTGTACAGTGAGGAACCACCTGGGTCTCACTTCCCTTTATTCGGGCTTGATAACGTGATTGCTACACCGCACATAGCGTCTTATACTTTTGAGGCTATGCAAAAAATGGACATGATGAATGCTGAAGACATTGTAAAGTTTTTCAAAGGAGAAAAACCGACCTATGTTGCAAACCCGTCTGTCCTAGAGAGGCTTAAACTTAAATAACCTTAACCTGTAGTAGAGGAGCACGATTGATCTAAGGTGTGTGAATTACATGTCAAAGGAGGAAATCAAGGAGTTAAAACAAAGAGTGGCGAAAATCTGCAACCTGGTGTGGGAGAATCGCTTAGTCACGGCTACAGGGGGAAACGTTAGTGCGAGAGTACCCAATACAAATTATGTCATAATAAAACCTAGCGGCTTCCACATGTATGACGTTACTCCTGACAATTTGATAATTGTGGATATCTATGGAAAAATTGTTCAGGGAAATTTCAAACCCTCCTCGGAAACACCAATGCACACCACAGTCTATCGAAATAGACAAGATGTTGGAGGAATAGTTCATACACACCAAGCCTACGCGACCGCATTAGGTATAGCAAATATCCCTATTCAGCCGATAGTGATAGGTCTCAAACCAGTACTGGGGTTTCCGATTGTACCATATGTCTTGGGAGGGACTCAAGAACTGGCTGACGCTGCGGTAAAGGGACTAGGTAAACATCGTCTAGGAGTAATATTGCAAAACCATGGGATACTGGCAGTGGGATCTGATGTTGAGGACGCCTTTGAAACAGCTTTATACATGGAAGAATTGGCGAAGACACAGTTTATCGCTATGCTGGCTGGTAAAGGGAGAATTAGAACTTTGACAATGGGAGAACAAAAAGAGTTATTAGAAAAATACGGCGAAGAGTATCTAGGAATAGAAAAAAGTGAGATTCAGAACATAATTAGGAAAATGGAGGCGGAAGAATGAAAGTAGGTGTGTTCTATGATGCGTATGACATAAGATGCGAGGAAATGCCTATACCAAAGATTGGATCAGGAGAGATCCTGGTCAAGATGAGAGTGAGCGGAATTTGTGGCTCAGATCTTGGCCCTGAGTATATTCTCACAAAGATCAAGGAGCGCGGCAATAAACCCGTAGTTATTGGACATGAAGTGTCCGGTGAGGTCGTAAAGGTAGGTGAAGGCGTCAAAAAGTTTCAAGTAGGAGATCATGTAGTGCCGCACCATCATGTCGGTTGCTTATCGTGTTGGTATTGTAAGCATGGTGCCTACACTCTATGCAAGGATTTCTATCCAATCAACTTTGATCCAGGCGGCTTCTCCGAATATTTTAGTGTTCCACAGAGACTAGTTGAACAGGACACGTATCGGATTCCAGAAAACGTTTCATTTGAAGAAGCTGCTCAGGTGGAGCCTACGGCTTGCATCATTAGAGGTATAAGGAAAACCCCCCTAAGGCAGGGAGATGCTGTAGCCGTTGTTGGCTGTGGACCGATGGGGCTAACTCACATAAAACTCCTATCCATATTCGGCGCTGGAGAGATAATTGCTACCGATCTGAGTGATTTCAGATTAAAGGCAGCGGAGAGGTTTGGCGCAACAGTGACTGTCAACCCACAAGTTGAGGACGCCGTGGGGAGGGCGAAAGAGATGACCGATGGCAGGGGAGTTGATATTGCTTTCACGGCCACCACAAGCGCCAAAGCGAATGAGCAAGCGATAAAAATGATTAGACCAAGCGGAACTTTGTTCTTATATGCAGGACTTGACCCAGATTTCAAACTAGCCTTGCCTGAAATATATCGGGTTTGCCGAGAGATTACCATAACTTCAACGTACTCTGCTTCACATTTGGAAACCGAGATGGCATTAGAGTTAATGCGGTCGAAGAGACTAAGACTTGGAGACCTTATAACTCACCGGTTCAAGCTAGACAAAATAGCGGAGGCTTTCAAAATCGCTCGTGAAAGACAGGACTCCTTAAAAACCGTAATAGTCAGTGACTAACAGATTTATCTTATTATCCTCTTCTTCTTTTGATCAATCAACCAATCTTTTTTCGTCAAATTTATATGTCCAATGAACAAGTTTTAGTCTGGTGATCCCGCATGGTTACGTATAGGATCTTGGTTGTTACCGGGGCTGGAACAGGCGGGTGGACATCGAATATAGCGGCGAAGAGGGTCGTAGAGGAGCTGAAGAAAAGGGGTTTTGAACCTGTTGAAACCAAATTGTGCAGGGACAATGAAGCGCCTCTAATAGTTAAGACTTGGAAACCAGACGTTGCTATTACGATAATTGGCAGACCAGAGGATCTCAGGCTTCCTGAGGGGCTTCCAGTATTTATGGGGGTGCCTCTGGTTTCAGGGGTGGATATGGAACCAATCATTAACGGCATCGTGGAGGCGTTTAAAGCGCCACACTGGGCCGGTATTAAAAGGTAGCATCTAGCTTAACTCAACAATCTCAAATCTGGCAAACTCTTCACCGAGGCTAGACAACATCTCCTGCTTCAGTTCGGGCAAGTTCATCTTTCGTATCTTTTCAACTAGTTTGATATCTTTCAATAAAGGGGTGAGTTTCTCAATCGTGTTCAGATATCTCTTCACATCATTGACTATGACCAAGATTATGAGAAGGGCTTCAATCTCTTTCTCGGCGTTGTCGATGCGACCAAAGAGTAGGGGACTCGTAGGCTTTGCAATTATTATTAGCGGTTTCTTAGCGTGAACCACATCTTCGTGAGGCAGGGCTACCCCTCGATGGCCATCGAGAGGGAAACCGGTGGGGCATCGTTTCTCTCTGTCTAAGATTGCGTCAACAAGCGTTTTCTTTGCATATCCATTGTTCACCGCGTACCTGCAGAGCTTTGTGAGAGCTTCTTTCCAATCAGTTGCACTTAGCTTTGAAACAACAATAACATCCATATGGTTTCTGGAAGCATACAGGAATTTATGCTTTAGGCTATGTGCGCGGGTACATCTACCAAAAATACAGTAGAATTGGAACAAACTCGCGGAAAACCTCTATTAGTTCTAGTTTTCTAGAACTTCCACCTTGGCATTCTAAAAGTGACAAAAAAGCTTTTATAGTTAAGCTGGTAACATAAAAACAACGAAAAAGAGGAGAAGAAAAAGACATGCAATTAGAAGCTATAATACAATTCTTTGCGTGGTTCAGTGGTATCCTAAGTACAGCAGGACAAGCAGTATGGATGCCAATATTCATGTTCATCCTAGCCGTGGTCTTCGGAGCCAAACTCGGGACAGCTGCGAGATGCGCAATAACTTATGGAGTAGCGTGGGTAGGTCTCCAATTGGTACTTAGCTTGTTCTTTGCCCAGATGGTTCCGCCCACTGTAGCCATGATTGAACGCACAGGAGTCCAACTAACCGCAGTAGATGTCGGATGGCCACCTATGGCTGCAATAGCCTTCGCCACGACGGTGGGAGCGTTGATCATCCCAATTGGTATAATCGTAAATCTTGTCTTGTTAGGGGTTAATCTGACAAAGACCCTTGACATAGACATATGGAACTTCTGGCACTGGGCTTTCGTTGGTGGAACAGTTTACCAATTTACTGGTGACTTCTTTTTCTCAGTGTTAGCCGCGGTCGCTTACGAGATCATGTGCTTAAAGGTCGGAGACTGGACCGTTAAGCCGCTGTGGGACCTCTTTCCGGGTTACAAGGGATATTCGCTACCACACGGAGGAGGATGGGTTGGTGCGATTCACATAATAGCCCTCTTCAAGCCAATAGTAGACAGAATTCCGACGCCAAAGGCTGATCCAGAAACTGTGAGGAAACGCCTGGGAGTACTAGGAGAACCAATAGTGATGGGTCTAATACTCGGCATAGTGATAGGGATACTCGCCGGATACGATATACTGCCAATCGCGGTTCTTGGCATAAACTCCGCTGCTGTGATGCTTTTGCTACCAAGGATGATAGGAATTCTGATGGAGGGGCTTACAGGCATATCAGATGTTGTCGCTGGATTTGTCAAGACTCGTTTCCCTGGAAGAGAGATTTACATAGGCCTGGATGCTGCGGTGGCGATAGGTGACCCCACAAATGTGGCTGCAGCCTTGATACTGATCCCGTTTGTGCTTCTGTTCGCGATAGTCACTCCGTGGATTACGGTCATGCCTTTCGCTGATCTTGCAGCTACGCCGTTCTTCACGGTTGCGGTGACACCGTTCATGCACGCCGATTTGATTAAGACTGTAATACTAAGCTTGATAGTGATGTTCTACTGGCAATCGGTCGGCTCTTGGTGGTCTCCAATATTTACTGATACGGCGAAGGCGATAGGAGCAATAGCGCAAGACGCGGCTCCGATAGGCTGCATATGGTTGCAGGCGATGATTCCTTTGGCTTGGCTAGGCGCCCAGTTTCCACTAGTAGTGGGTTACCTGTTGTTCGTAGTTGTCATTGTAATTCTATTGTTCGCAGACAGGGTCAAGGCACTCAGGGTCCTCTTCGGTAAACTATACAAGTAGCCAATTACGAAAAAACAGGGACATAACATCCCCCCTTTTTTATGAAAAACTTTAAATCGTTAAGATGTTATTCTAAAAGTGAGGTGACAATTTGAGCGCTATCATCAAAAGGGTTTTAATCGCATGTGGTACCGCGATAGCAACCGCTACACACGTTAGGGTAAAAGTCGAAGAACTGCTCAAGAAAAACGGTGTAAAAGCAGAGGTGACACAGTGCAGAGTGACCGAAGTACCATACTTCTTGAAGACGAAGAAGACCGATCTCATACTCACAACAAGCTTTGTGCCAGATATAAAGGACATACCAGTATTGAATGCCGTCTCATTATTGACGGGAGTAGGAAAAGAAAAACTCGAAAAAGAGATCGTTGACATCTTAAAAAGATCTTGACCTTAGACTTTTTTCACTTGTTTTTGGAAGCCCCAGCCTCCTGAACTCGTGAATTGCGTCTTTGAGATTTTTCTCAGAAAAAAACGCGGAACCCATTACGAGTGTGTCAGCACCCGCAATAACGATTTTTGCAATCAAGTCTCTTGTTATGCCACCATCAACCATTACCTCTAATTTTTTGTTAAACTTTTCTTTGAGATCCGAGGCCTCTCTCAGCTTGTTCAACGTTCCTACATAGAATTCTCTGTCTTGCCAATCCAGAAAACTAGAGTCGTTGTTCGAGATCAGAAGCAGCTGATCTAATTCTTTTATCGAGTCTTTTAATAGATCGAGAATCGTTGCAGGTAAGACGGCAACACCCGCTTTTTTGCCGAGATGCTTTATTCTTCTGATCGTCCTAAGCAGATGCCTGCAGGATTCTATGTGAACTATTATACTGTCTGCGCCTGAATCTAGATAGCAATCAATAAACCTCTCCGGCTCCTCCACCATCAGATGAACATAAAGTGGTAGATTTGTGGCCTTTCTTATGGCCGCGACCATGTGTGGACCTATCCCTAGGTCTTGTACAAAATGCCCGTCTGCCACATCTATGTGAATACCATCGACTCCAGCCGCCTCAAGTCTTTCTATTTCCTCGCCCAGCTTAAGGAGGTTAGCTGCAACTATCGACGCTGTGATTCTCATAGAACCAACGTCACATATTAAGTCATAGAACAAGTCGTAGGAAAGTGACTATTCACAGCGAGTCAGCTTGAAGTTGCGGTCGACACTGTTTAAGAATCTAACCAGCAATTCCTGGGTCAACTTTAGATCTTCTATAGAGACCACCTCGTTTGCATAGTGTAGATACCGGCAGGGTATTCCCAGATCAACGCAGGGAATACCTCCATGCTCCCATTGTATGTAAGCACTTTCCAAGATCGCTCCTCTTGCGACCTCCCTCTGAAACGGTATGTTGGACTCTTCAGCAGTTTTCTCCACAAGCCTTACTAGCTGGGGATGAGGTATGTTCCCAGACAACGTTCCCCTCCCATGGAACGAAAACCGATATATCGCAGGACCTTTCCCAAGGCGTACATCAGCAGCAACGCCTGCCAAATCCGGGGTATCAGTAGCGATGGCGACTTCGATGTTGATCGTGGCTATTGGCTTGAGTTTGTAAAATACTGGAACGATGCCTCTGATGCTAAATTCTTCTTGAACAGACGCCACGAAGTAAACCGTAGCTTTAGGCCGTTCCTTATTTAAACGGGCCAATGTTTCAAAGACTGTAAAGACTCCCGCTCTGTCGTCCATGGTTTTACTCGAAACAAGGCGATTGTTCAGCACTCTGAAGTTTGGCATATACGTTATCATGTCGCCAACCTTAATACCAAGATCCGTCGCTTCCTCGAAACTATTGGCTCCGATATCCACGTACAACTTTTCATATGGAGGCGCCAAGAATTTTTCCTCGTCTGGCAATACGTGATGAGACTTCACACCCACGACGCCCTCAACCACTCCGTTGTCCGTGATGATCCTCATTTCCCTCGACAGAAGACCCTTCGTGTCTATGCCGCCTATCCTCTCAACTCGTAGAAAACCGTTCTCTTCGATCCGTCTCACCATCAGCCCAATCTCATCCATGTGGGCATAAGCCAATAGGTCTGGAGCTTCTTTATCAGTTCCCCTTAAGAGACCTACCACATTCCCTAGGTCATCGACAGAGACCTCATCAGCATATTTCTCCATATACTCCTTCGAGAATTTAATGAGTTTACCTTCGTTTCCAGAAACAGCTGGTATCTCCGCAAGCTCTTTCAGCAAATCGAGGTTTACCATATTCACTCCCTTACCTTTTTGACAGCCTTCATAAACTCCGATACTCGCTGTTCTTCAACTGGGTTCCAAGTTACTCCATCCTTTTTGAGGGCTGTTCCCACGATTACTCCATCAGCGTATGGCAAGAAATCTGAAATGTTTTCCTTCCTTGCTCCAGTATTTATGAACACAGGCAATTGTGGAGCCCCCTTCTTTGCTAGTTTTAGATCTTCTACTCTCAACGGAAGGCCAGTGACAGGACCAGATACGCAGAGTGCATCAGCTATAGACATGAAGTCCACAGTTCTGGCCACAGATTCGATTGGTCTATCAGCCAGAGAAGTCCCAAACTCAGGATTCAGATAGGCGAATCTCTTGATGCCTTCCGCATTTATGTACTTGACATATTTTAAAACCTCGGCAGAATTTATGTTGATGAACCCAATGTCACTAGCAATGGAGCCGACCAAAAGAGTTCTGACGAATTTTGCGTCTGTAGCTTTTGCTACAGCAAAAGTTGCAAACGGATCCCACAAAATGTCTACACCATATGGTATAGAAAGTTCCTCCGAAACCTTGGTAACAAGGGAGGCTGCTGAAGCCACGGTTTCTGCGCCTACTTTGAATGAGTATGGTCTATCTCCCTCATTAGAGAATAAGGCACCATCGACTCCACCTCTTTGGAGTGCTCTTGCATCGGCGGCGGCTCTTTCGAGCGTTTTCTTGAGATCTTGGTCGTAAAAAGGAGAACCTGGGAGTGGACCAAAGTGAATCATCGCTATAACAGGCTTATCTACACCGAACAGATCTTTCAGCCACATAGAATCACCTGACTATAGTCCAACCTTACTAATAATAAAATTATCGGTGGTCCATAGAACTGCCTGTTAATTGAAAACTGTGCCGATGTCAATCAATCTCTGAGTTCATTACAGACTCTTGTAAAGAAATTAGAAGGAGATCACCGCCAGTTGATTGCCCAACATCCGCTAGTCGTGTGCAGGAACTTCTGTGCTATCTAGTAGGTTTCTAGCATTTCTATAAAACATCTTTTCAACGTCATTCTTGCTGACGTTTAATTCTTCGATCGCTTTCTTGAAAGCAAGTATGTTTTCATATACCATAGGACCGAGGTTTTCGATTTCCTTCTCGTAAAGCTTTCTATCCTCATCCTTAACCCAAGGGTATTTTTCTTTAGCCGCCCATATTCGTTTTTCGCCTACACAGATTATTTTACATCTGATGAGGCTGGCTGGCAAATCCGTTCCAAAGATCATTCTTTCAGGGCTGAATTTCTCTAAAGCAAATTTGAAGGCATCGGGATTTGTCGCTAATGAAGTTTCCAAGTAAACATTCTGCAGGTCCGCTACACCACTAATCCCCCTCTCTATCAACGGTGGGCAGTGAAGTCTTCCGATGTGGGCCAACACAACTGTAACGTCTGGAAACTTCATTGAGATTTCTCTTATCTCCCTAATTGTTTCTGGAGAAGCAAGCCTTGCGTCCTTTGGGACATGCAAGAATATCGGCAGCTTGTACTCATCTGCTATTTTCAACATAGCAGGCGTGACGCAGTCGTAAACATTTATATCATTCCAAGCTTTTCCAGCCACCCGGTCTGGGTAAGGCTTCAAACCTTTGAATCCGCCCTCCAGTAGTGAACTCCTCATTTCCTCCTCGGTCAATTCCGGGTCTACTAGAAGGAAACCTTCGACATTCTCGTGCTCCCGTATCGTTTTGCTGACATATTCGTTTGCCTCTGCGGCTTTACACTCCTTAAACGGAAAGGGACAGACGACAGACTCAACGATTTTCCCCTTGAATATTTTCTCATAAATCAAGAGAAGATCTTCAATAGGTAGGTAATATGCAACACCAACTCCAATGTATTCCCCCTTTCTCTCTTCGCTTACCTCACGGAAATTCTCACGTAGGCCTGTATGGGCATGAAAATCCATTATTTTAGATGGCAGCAGAGGATTGATTTGAACATCATAGATTTCCTGTTCTTTCCCTTCTAATGCTCCAATAATTGGCAAAGACTTCATAAAAGACACCTCACCTTAAAGCTATCTTATGAATAGCTCAACAATTGTTGGGCATCGATATATTAAGTTTTATCGTACTCACAATTGGACTCGATCGATAGGCAACAGAATTCGCTTTTTCTTCTATTCCCCTATCACTTGAACACAGATTTTACGTTCCCTTTTTCGTATGTCTTCCAACTCAAGAAAAATGATCCTCTGATATGTTCCAAGGAGAAGTTTCCCGTCAATGATCGGTATGGTTTGTGATTGACCCATCATGCTTGCACGCAGATGAGAATGGGCGTTCAAAATGTCGTCGACATGATGCGGATCCGGATGGCGATACTGACCCATCTTCAGGGCCTTTGGAGTAATCTTTTCAAGAACACCAAATAGGTCCAAATAAAGAAACTTGTCATTCTCATTTAATATGATTGCTGAGGTCGCACTCGGCGTAAAAACCGTAACCAAACCGTTCTTGATCTTAGACTTTGAGACTATAGACTGGACTTCTTCTGTAATGTCAAAGAACTCGGGCCTCCCCATAACGGTCTCTTTCGTGATGAAATCGGTATATACTGTCATTTCTAAAACCGTTATGAATTATGCTATTACTTTTGAGAGTAATCTACATAAAGATTTACTTAATATTATCCACATTTGCTTTGAAGCAATGATGCTTAGTAAAATATTTTTAAGGTAAGGAAGTTAAGTTTCCTCTTGATCTCTTCAAGGGGAGATTTTGAGCATGAAGATGAAAGCGACCATGATATACGGTTTTAATGATATCCGCTTAGAGACTGTTGATAGGCCAGAGCCAGGCCCCGGAGACGTATTGATCAAAGTTAAGGTGGCTACCACTTGTGGAACAGACGTCAAGAGCATAATCAGGGGTAGGCCCGGAGACACTTTTCCTAGGCTTCTAGGCCACGGCGAGGCCTCAGGAGTTGTTGAAGAGGTTGGCAAAGAGGTTACGAGTTTTCATGTTGGTCAGAGAGTCGTCGCTCACAATAGTGCTCCATGCTTTACGTGTAGAATGTGTTTGAAAGGCCTCTATTCGCTCTGCGAAGACTTTTTCTACGTGAAGGGAGCGTATCAAGAGTATCAGCTGATCCCTAGCAGAATAGTAAAAGTCAACATGTTTGAAATCCCGGACAACATCACGTTTGAGGAGGCCGCGCAGCTTGAACCATTCTCCTGCGCCGTATATGGGGCTGCCGACTCAAACATAAAGCTTGGTGATAACGTGGTGATTATCGGAGACGGCGCCCAGGGACTGTACTTCGTAATACTTGCAAAATTATATGGAGCGGCCAAAGTGATTGTGAGCGGCCACCACGACTTCAGACTTGATGTTGCGAAGAAGCTTGGCGCAGACGAGTTGATCAACGAGCATAAGGAAAACGCGGAGGAAAAAGTGAAAGAGTTGACGGGTGGATATGGCGCAGACGTTGTAATCACGGCCGCGGGCACTCCATCCGCTTGGGAACAAGCCGTCAGGATGGTTGCGAGAGGAGGCATTATTAACCAGTATGGCGGATGCGCCCCGGGAACAACGTTTACTGTTCCGACAGGCAGAATCCACTACGATATGATCACTGTTAAGGGAACCTTCCATACGACCCCCTACCACGTCCACAAGGCCTGGGAGCTGATAAAGTCGAGGAAGGCCGACCTTAGGCCTATAGTGACTCACAGAATACCTCTTGATGATGTGAAAGACGCGTTTGACCTGCTGATGACATCGAAGGAAGCTCTAAAAATCGCGATCATGCCATAGATTTTTTCTAAAAATCATTGGTTTCGGATTCACTGCTGGGAAAATTTGGCCAAAGAATTTTAGTGATCAAATGTCTGTTTCAAAGCTCGTCTGGTGCGCTAGTGATAGATTCTGGTGATTTTGGCTTTTAGCAACTTAGACAAATTGTACAGCTCCCTCCCTGCTGCCGCGTCTTTTGAACGTATGCTAACCATCCAAGATACTTCATATTTTATCTTCACCGTTCTCTCTCTTGTGTTAGAGCCTATACTGATCGTAAAAGTCTTCAATGCTTTTTCCCATCTGATCGTCGCCAACGCGTAAGTCCAGAAGTGGCTTCCGCCTCTGAATGTGAGCAGGGCATATGGTTTTTCCTCAATCAGTTCACAGTTTTGTTTGAGGAAGTAGTCTTTGCAGAGACTGTAGATTCTCTTCTCAGACAGTTTGGACTTGAGTATAACTTCGAGTGTGCGGCCCATATACTGGTCGTCCAAAAAAAGTTGGGGGGTTGGTGGGCTACTTGCGCAGCTCCTTAGCTACCTTCTCGGGCATCTCCTTGGCGAAGAAGTAGCATCCAACGTAAAGCACTCCGGCAACCACCGCGATCATCAGTGAACTCATGTTTCCGGTTCCAGCGGACATGAATATCGTCATCACTATCCATGGAAATATGTGTCCTCCAGCATCGAGGCTTGAGACCCATAAAATGCCAGCTGGTATCGCAAATTTTGCAACAGCAGCCGCAGCTGTCAGTGGAGCTGCAAATGCGTTAGTGATATACATTACTAATACTGCTGATACAGCTCCGCCCAGAATGCCTCTGAGTATGTCTCCCCCGGCAGCTGCGCAGCTCCACATGCCGAATATCGGAACGATCGATAGGTCTCCAGCTGGGAGTATCAAGTTTCCTGGAACTAGTGCCAAGCCGATGTACAAGGGTATCAGTATCAGACCCACGGCTATAGACGATGGGTCAGATAAGCCTATAGGGCCTGCATCTATCCCTATAAACAACTCCCTGCCCTTAAAGGTCTTGCTCTTAGCGAAGTAGTCTCTAATGCCGTCCGCTAGCGGCATAAGGCCCTCCATTAGGATACCTATCATTCTGCCTTCCAAGAGCAACAATGCACCCATGTAGAAGGCTAACTTAACTATCTCCATTGGAGGCAACCAGGCTAGTACGCCTAGGAATATACCGACGTAGACGCCTATCATCACTGGCTCGCCCATGAAGCCAACCTTGTCCCTGATTACGTCAGGGCTTGTCCTGCTTTTGCTTAACCCCGGTATCTTTCTGAAGACCTTCTCTAAGGCCATGGCCACAGGGGCCCAGTTCACGGTCTCTGTGTGTGGCTGCGAACAACCTGGCACTTTAAAGTACGTGTGTGATAATGGAGCCGTCCAGTCACCTAGGAACAGGATACCGACCTCAGCTATTATGCCCGCAATTAGTCCTATCCACATGCTTCCTGTGGCCATCTCAACCATGACGGCTGTGAAGGCCCAATGCCAGTAGTTCCATATGTCGGCGTCAAATGTTTTAGTCAAACCGGCGACCAACAGTACAACATTGACTACAAAGCCGATCGGAAGAATTAGAGCAGCTGTTGGGACAGCCCAGGTGATCGCCGACGTTAGGGGCCAACCAACATCCAGTCCCTTTAATGTTACGCCCGTTCTCGAAACGAAAGCCCCTACGGCTGGTCCCAAAACGCCGAACACAGCGCCTAGCACGGCGTTTATGCCGATGAACGCAACACCCACTATCACGGCCGACCTAATGCTCTTCCCTATGGGCTGCCGGAATATCATTGCTAGGATAAAGAGAACTATAGGCATCATGATTACTGGCCCGAGTCCAAGAATGTACGTCACCATAGCGTATATCGATTCTAACTGCAATTTCCTTATCTCCCCTTTTTTCCTCTTTTCAGTCCAGTAGTGCTGTTGCACTACTACCGCACAAAATATATATGGGCTAATAAATATAAGTTTTTCCACAACAAGTTCCTGTCGGAGGTGGAGGTATGGCTAAGCCCTTTATCTATCTAGCTTGCGGCTCAGCCGCAATGTCAGCGATGCTGTGCAAAAGCAGATTGGAGGAAGCATTGAGGCAAAGGGGGATCAAGGACTACGACCTCAGAATCTGCAGGGTAGCTGAATTGTACGAAAACGTGAGAAGACTAAAGCCGGACGTCGCGATAGTGACAGCTGGCAGCTTCGCAGAGAAAGACATCGAGTGCCCTGTCTTCAGCGGAGTCCCACTCATGATGGGCGTCGGGGTAGACGCCTTTATGGATAAGATAGTGGCCGCGTTAAAAGAGAAGGGAAAGGTCCCCTGAGCTTGCAACAAACTATCGATATAAAAATATTAAATGTTAGATCAGAAGACCAGACAGAGATCCTTGAGGAAATGGGCAATTATCTGTACGACAACGGATATGTGAAAGAAACCTTCACAAACGCTGTGATCGAACGAGAGAAAAAATATCCCACTGGCCTTGAGATCCCAACCGCCGTAAACGTCGCCCTCCCCCATGCTGATATTGAACATGTTAATAAACAAGCCCTAGTGATCGCAGCTCCCAAGAGAACTGTAAAGTTCAAAAGAATGGACGCGCCTGACAAGGACGTAGACGTAGGAATAATTCTAATGCCAGTAATAAACGATCCAGAGGGATACGTCAGGTTTTTATCAAAATTGACTTTACTCATCCAAAAGAAGGAGTTTGTGGAACTAGTAAAGGGCAAAAAGTGTAGCGAGATCGCTGCGTCCATTAGCGAACAGTATTCAAAGTAGATACTGCAGTAGATCGATCCTACTATCTTGATGATTGCTAGGAAGTAGTTAACTGGGATTTTTTTGAGATAGATAAGATTGCTAACTCAGCTCAGATATTCTGACAGTTTCAGAGGAAGGCGGTGAAATGAGGTCTCTGGTCGTTGCGTACGTTATGGCTGTGACTGAGGTTGGGAAGGAGCATGATGTCGTCAAAGAACTGTCAAAGATTGAGGGTGTTTCTGAAGCCAGGGAGGTATATGGTGAATTCGATTTGGTCTGCATAGTAGAAGGAAAGGAACTCAGGTCAATAAACAAATCTGTTGCAGAAATACGGAGAACAAAAGGCGTTTTGAGAACAGTGACCCTAATCTCATCTGGGTAGAGATGCATTTCAGCCAACCAACGAGTGTAGAGAACTAACCAAACTTACAGTGGTTCGATCGAAAAATTTATTGACACGCTATTCTTCAAGTAAATGCGGATTTTCCAAAAAGCGTTTGACTTCCTGTAGGAACGCAGCGGCTGGTGCCCCATCAACAACCCTGTGGTCGAATACTAGTGACATTGTGACTAGTGGCTTAACCACAATTTTATCACCCACCACAACTGGTTTCATAAGAGTTTTACCCACTCCAATAATCGCGGTTTGAGGTGGATTTACCAGCGGTATGAAAGCTTCAATTCCAAAGGCGCCTAAGTTCGTGATAGTAAATGTCCCTCCTACTAGTTCAGCTATCGCGAGTTCACCTCTACTGGCGTTCGCTACCAACCTTTCAATTTCATCTGAGATTTTCGAAATGCTTTTCTTGTCAACTTCGAAGATAGCTGGTGCCACAAGTCCATTAGGGGTATCGATCGCAATCGATATGTTTATGTCTTCGTAAACATTCACCTTGTCGTCCTCAACAGAAGAGTTTAAGATCAGATTATTTCTGAGGGCTTTGGCTACCGCTTTTCCCAAGAAGGCCGTAAATGACACTTTTTGACCGGTCCTTTTACTGAGTTCATCTCTGAACACTAATAACTTCTCCATGTTTACTTCAAGCATTAGTGTTGCTGAGGGGATTGTTCTATGACTGTACGAAAGGCGCTCAGCAACAGTCTTCCTGATTCCAGTTAATTCTAAAACCCTGGCTATTTTCGGCTTCTCTATAGGCTTACCTAGGCTCACTGACTCCTTTTTCTTCTTCATGTTCTTCTTCAATGACCTCGCCCGGCTCTCTTATTATTCCTATAACTTCACCTACAGGCACCTCTGAACCACTTGGATAGAGTATTTTGTGCAGCACGCCTTCAATTGGTGATTCTACATCGAAGGTCGTCTTTTCACCTTCTACCGTCAGCACAGGCTCCCCCTTCTCCACTCGATCGCCCTCATTTTTGATCCATATAACTCTCGCGGTCTCTATGGCGGGATCGATTCTTGGAACATATATCTTTTGCAAGCTCAGTTCTCCTCTTATAGGATATCAGTTATCGCCTTTATGATATCGTCTTTGTTTGGTACATACAACTTCTCAAGCTCGCGCGAGGAAGGTACAGGCATATCCGGTGCCGCCACCCTCTTTATAGGCGCGTCTAAATGGCTGAACCCCTTTTCGTTTATCACAGACAGTATCTCTGCGCATACTCCTCCGGTCTTTGTGTCGTCTGAGGCCACTACAGCATGGCCAGTTTTTTTGACAGAGTCAATTATGGTCTTCTTGTCCAAAGGGTTTAAAGTTCTAGGATCAACGACCTCTACGCTTATCTTCTTTTTCTCAAGCTCGTTTGCTGCTGCGAGAGCCTCGTGTACAATTCGTGAGATCGCGATAACAGTTACATCTGTTCCAACTCTTTTGATGTCTGCCTTACCAAAGGGGATTGTGTACTCTTCTTCTGGAACGGGACCTTTGATCTTGAAATAGAGGTCACGACACTCAATGAAAACTGTCGGATCCTCTGCTCTTATCGCTGATTTGAGCAGCCCCTTCGCGTCATAGGGCGTCGAAGGCAGAGCTAGAAGAATTCCAGGTATATTCATGAACCATGATGGGATGAACTGAGAATGCTGGGGGCCGTAGGCCCTACCTAGACTGTACTGGGTCCTAATTGTGAGAGGAAGCCTCAGTTGCCCTCCACTCATGAAGTATGCCTTTGCCATGTGGTTCAGAATCTGCTCTGAACACAATGGCAAAAAGTCCACGTACATTATTTCTGCAACGGGTCTTAGCCCCATAAGTGCCGCTCCTATGCCCACTCCAGCGATTGCCGTCTCTGAAATTGGCGTATCTATTACTCTTTCTGGACCAAATTCTTCGAGAAGCCCGAAAGTGACTTTGTTGATTCCACCGTACAGTCCAATGTCCTCACCGATGAGGAAGACTGCGGGATCTTTGAGCATCTCTTCTCTTAGCGCCTCTCTTAGCGCCTCAGCGTAAGTCAGCTCCCTCATGTTTTTCCTCCTCCAGCGTAGACATACTTCTCCAGCTCCTCAAATGGCAACGTTGGGCTCTTCATGGCAAAATCAACTGCGCGCTCGATCTCTCCGTCGATCTCTTTCTCTATAGCCATAATCTCGTTCTTAGTGGCTATACCCGCGCTTAGAAGTTTACTGCGAAACATTATTATTGGGTCTCTCTTCTTCCACGCCTCCGCTTCTTCAGGGGATCTGTACTTGAGCATGTCATGAACGCTGTGTCCCTTCATTCTGTATGTTCTGCATTCTATGAATGCTGGTTCCTTCTTCTCTCGTGCGTTTTCAACAGCTTTTAATGTCGCCTTGTACACGGCCAGTACGTTGTTGCCGTCAGCTACGAAAGTAGGCATATCGTAAGCGAATGCCGCTCTCTCAGCAATACTTCTAGCACCGACACTCCTACTTGCTTTCATAGATATAGCGTATTGGTTATTCTCACAGACGAAGACAACAGGCGCCTTCAAGACGGAAGCCATATTGAGGGCCTCGTGGAACGCTCCCGTGTTGACGGCCCCGTCACCGAAGAAACAAACCACAATGTTATCCTGTTTCTTGTACTTTAGGGCAAGCCCTGCTCCCACTGCTATTGGAATTTGGCTACCAACAATTGCTGACGCGTACAGTCCGCCTTTTTTCATATAGATACCCACATGCATTGAGCCACCCAGACCTTTGCACACTCCGGTAGCCTTACCGAAAAGCTCTGCCATGATCAAATCAGTGGGAATGCCTTTTGCAATCGCGTGGCCATGTCCCCTGTGAGAACTCAGTATCACATCTTCAGGTTCCAGATCAGAAACCACACCCGTTGCTATCGCTTCTTCACCGAGATAGAGGTGAGCTGCTCCGATGAGCAAGCCTCGAACGATATGCAGCTCCTCCACTTTGTCCTCGAAGCGTCGTATTCTGACAAGAGTCTCAAGCATCTGCAGAAGTTTTTTCTTGGAGAGGCCGAATTTTTGAAACTCAGTTGGTTCGATGCCTTCTACTTCTGTTACCCTATCGTTAATGGGCATGGTTCTTCCCTGCGGTTAGACAAATCGCTGGTTTAATAATGCTATGATCTTTAAATACATTTAGTTTGGGTTTTTGTTTCAAGAGAATTTATGCATTTGTGTATAAAAATAAAGGGTTTATAAGGGTGTTTTGACATAGAAATATATTGCTCACGACCTGATGGGATGAGTGCAGAACGATAGAAAAGATTAGTGAATGGCGTTGGCTATCAAGGAAGAGGAGCTTGACGAGTTGGAACGATGGCTACGCTACTTGGCCTCATTGGTCAGGTATGATGATCGACAAGAGCCGAAAAGGGCCTTAGACGAGGCCTTAAAGACCCTAGAAAAGTTGAAGGAGTAAGCAGTTAGAAGGATAAAAATAACAGCCTTTCAGAGATCAGCTATCCCATGACAAGTTGACAAAATCTAACTATCAATTCCCAAGGCTTAAGAGCCCATCAACCGATAACTTAACAGAACCGCTAACCAGATACCGAGTAAAGAAGCGTTAAATGGAGTGTGCTTTGGCCCATTTTTCGTCAAAGGCCTTTTCTAAGGCCTCCTTTTCCCTACGGTCTTTGACTTGAACAAGGGTGTGCCACCCTTTCTTTTCAGCACGCCACGCCTCCTTTCTTGTGATGACAACCCTATCGTTCAGGTTGTTGAGGTCGCATGATAAGAGGCTGATGTTACCTGCCGTTTTTTCTTCTATTGTTTTCCAAGTCTTTTGGAAGCGCTTGTTTTTGCCTATCTCATCTGGAATGAGAGCCTTGATCTTCACCTTAGGATTAACTTTGAAGAGGGCTTCGAAAGCTTCCTTCTCAGTTGCCCAAGGATCAACGACCTTAATGTAATGTTTTGCTCTGGAAACCAGCGCACCGATAATAGAGGGAATAGCAGTGTAGTATTCTGACCCAATAAGTCCTGGCTTTCCTACGACAGTAATCCCCCGATAATCTGGGTCACTTAGCTCTATTTTGAATTTCTTAGGATCCTTTCCCTGCACCCTTATTTTCTCACAGAGATAGAAAATCAGATCTTGTATTACGCCCTTTACTTTCTGCAACTCTTTGGCGTATGTTCCACTCTTTTCCTTGATCCCCCTCGTTGCTTTATACCTCAAGATTGGATGTACAAGTAGCGCGGCCAAAATAGCTATCAAGAACAAAGGACTGAAGATCAGCATCTTAAGTATGAAAATGTTAAAAAGCATAGCTACAACATAGGTTCCAAAATAAGCAAACAGGATCGCGTCAGAGATCCTCTTAAATATTCCTATGGCCCCTGATGGGCGCCCTTGCTTAGCGTAAATCATCTCCACATCTTCACGAACGCTTTTCCAGCATCTACTCAAGTATTCCTGATCGGCCACTTTGACAGCTTCATCGATCTTTGCCGGATCCTTGAAATCGTGTCCTACATATCCATTAAGCCAAGAGATTACTGAGATAATCTTACTTAGGTCAGCTTTAGAAGCCATCTGATCAAAAACCCCTTTATCCAATCTGCCCTTATTTCTTTTATACCTTATTTCATGCCAACTGCAAACTATAAATATACCTTAACACGCCCGCCGTCAACCATAAAAGTGCTAAAATTGAAAGAGGACAAGAGACTACCCGCGAGTCCTGTCATTTAGAGGAGGAGATAAGCGTGCTAGAGATTGAGTTTGAAGGTAAAAAGTATAGGACAGACGAGGCGGGTTTCATACAGGATCTAGGAAAATGGTCTCCTAAAATGGCTAGACTTCTTGCAAAGCAAGACGCCTTTGTCTAATCTGCCCCTATATCTTTTATATCTCATTGCGTAACAATTACAAACTGTGAACATACACCAATTCACCCGTCGTTGATTACAGAAATGCCGTAATTAGAGGAGGATAAAGGATTGTATGTAGTTAATGTTAAAGACGTCACGGAATTTGATTTAGATAAGCTCAATAAGGGCTCACACCAGCTCAAGGTGAAGTACCTGTTGCATGCAGGCGTGGGAGCATCAAGAATAGAATTCAGGCTTTTCACAATAGGGATCGGAGGGTACAGCTCTTTGGAGAAGCATGGCCATGAGCATGAGATCTACATGCTCAGAGGTAAAGCCCTCTTCAAGGGCGGAGACAAGGAGGTCGTATGTAGCCCAGGGGATGTCATATTCATACCATCCAACGAGGTTCATCAGATAAAGAACGTGGGTGACGAACCGGTCCAGTTCCTATGCACAAAAGAGACCCACGAACCCCCCGAACTCCTAAGACAACTGGAAAAGCAAAAATAGATAGATGCACCTTTAGGCGTACCTATCCATAATCATTGACGCGCCGGTGGGCAATAATCGATATTGGCAACCTGAGCTGCACATAACTATAGTTATCGACAGCTTGAGCTGATAATACTGCACCCGTGGTTCATTAAGTGATTGGATATATGCCCCACTTCTTCGCCGCATCATACATCGCTACAATGTTTTCCGGTGGCACATCGGGTTGTATGTTGTGGACAGCGCACAGAACATAGCCCCCATTTGGCGCCAAGTCCCTAATTCTCCTCTTAACCTCCTCTTCAACATCCTTTGTTGACCCATGGGGCAGTACCCTTTGGGTGTCTATCGCCCCCCAGAAACACAGCTCATCACCAAACTTCTCCTTCAACATCTTCGTGTCCATATTCTCAGCAGAAACCTGAACGGGGTTAACTATATCAACTCCGATTTCAGCTAGGTCGTCAAAGAAGTAGGAGGCGCTACCGCAACAGTGATAAAAAATCTTCGCATCCGTTTTACTTCTTACAAATTGAAACACTCTTCTCTGCCTAGGCTTGATATACTTCCTATACATCTCCAAAGAAAGCAATGGACCGCTTTGCATGGCCAGGTCATCGCTAAATCTAACTACGTCAATGTAGTCACCAATCTCTGGAAGCACCTCGCTCTCAAACTTCAATCCACAGTCAACCACCTTATCCATAACCCTACACACGAAGGTCGGATCTCTTATCAAATCGGTGAAAAACCTCTGGAACCCCATTAGATACCATGATTTTTCAAAGAAGCTTCCTGAAGAGCTATAGACAACAGCGTAGTCCGTCTTCTCATGTAGATACTTCACCCTCTTTCCCATGTATTCAATCACTTTTTGAGCGTCTTCATGCGGGCCTGGCCAAGGATAATCATCGACCTCGTCAACAGACGCGTCTCTCAGAGGATGCCCGTCGCTCGGCATATCGTAGTAGTAACCAGCCTTCACTCTTTTGACCCCCCAGGAATCAATGTAGGAACCGTCTGGCAACATCTTCTTCGGTGCCTTAGCGAGGGGGGAAGAACTGACGTGTCTCGTATCGACGTCGAGTCTCTTAAGCACAGACTCATCAACCAACGCAATCTGCTGCATCATATCATACAAAACAGTCTCTGACTTGAAACCAAGGTGCCTCTTCAGGCCCTCATAAGCCCCTTTATGGATGCCAGCGACAGTGCCTCCTAAATCGACCGGAACCCTGTCCGGCTCCTCATGCTCAACAGCGGCTAAAACCCTTTCTCTATGATTCATGCTCAGCTCTCGGCACCTACTAGAATTTTTGCTTTTCTCACAGCATCCATAGCGTCTTTACCATAAGCATCAGCGCCTATCCTTTCAGCGAATCCTTCATCGATCGGCGCTCCTCCGATCAATATCTTCAAACCTTTTCTCAAGCCCTCTTTTTCAAGTTCATCAGCAACTTCCTTCATTCCATCCATCGTGCTGGTTAGAAGGGCGGACATACCAACTATCTTCGGTTCCTCTTTTCTGACACTTTCAACAAACTTTTTCACTGAAACGTCAGCCCCCAAGTCAACAACCTCAAACCCAGCACTTGTCAACATGGTTTTAACAATATTCTTCCCTATATCATGTAAGTCTCCTTCAACTGTCCCCAAGACCACTTTTCCCATCCGCTGAACCCTTTCAGACCCCTTTAAATAAGGGCTGATAATAGCCATCGCCTCTTTCATAATCTCACCAGCCATCATCAGTTCTGGCAGGAAAAGATCTCCCGCCTCGTATCTTTCCCCCACTCTTCTCATACCATCAGCTAAAGAGTTCACTATTTCAAGAGGCTCTATCCCCTTCCTAAGGGCAGAGTTCACCTTTTCCTTGACTCTTTCAGAATCTAGATCCACTAAAGAGTCCCGGAGCCCGCATATTCTCTCATCCACATTCCATCACCATTTCTACTTCTATGATCTTTGACCTCGACAATGATTTATAGTGTCAATTATATACTAAAAACAGACCTTTCAATGGTGGCTCACTTTGAAGCTAATCGTGGGTGTAAGCGGGGCAAGCGGGGCCATATACGGTGTCAGACTACTCGAGGAATTAGAAGAGAGGAAGATCGAAACCCACTTAATAGTTTCCCCTGCTGCTGAGCAAACAATCAAGATCGAGGTTGGGATGACAATCAACCAGCTCGAGGATTTAGCAACCGCCCGCTACGATATCAACGACCTGCAGGCCCCAATCGCGAGCGGCGACTTCAAAACAGATGGAATGGTCATTATACCGTGCTCCATGAAAACCCTCGCTGGAATAGCCAATGGGTATTCTGATAACCTCCTGTTGAGGGCTGCCGACGTAACATTGAAGGAAGGCCGAAAACTAGTTCTGGTTCCTAGGGAGACGCCTCTAAGTCCCATTCACCTCGAGAACATGCTTAAGCTCTCCAAAATCGGCGTCATGGTACTGGTGGCAGCTCCCGCCTTCTATCACAAGCCAAAGGATGTTAATGATCTAGTCGACTACATCGTAGGAAAAGTTCTGGACTCATTCAACATTGCGCACAAACTCTACGACAAGTGGAGAGCCTGATTAGGTTTTCAGGGCTCTGTTTTCAAAACAAGAAAGAGAAGATTTATAATCTATTCTGGCTCACGGACAAACAGTGCAATCAAAATCAGTGTTATGGTCACCCCGATGGCTCCCGCCAAGATTGGGGCTTTAAACCCCATGGCCTCATACAGTAAACCTCCGATGAATGGAGCTGGAAAGCCAATCAAGGTTCTGAAGGCGGATAGCTTACCTATCGCTTCGGCTCTCTTCTCCGCGCCCACACTGTTGGAAAGAAGAGTTCTTGAGGCTGGCACCCACGTCGAAGCAACCAGACCGTATAGGAGCGCTGCGAGCGCAAACGCCTCAAAACTTGTGAATGTTAGCCAGCCAATCATCATCGCGATTCCTATCATCTCTGAAACGATTAACGACTTTTTACACCCATACTTCTCTATAAGCTTCCCTATGGGCAACTGAGAAGCGGCCCACATCAAGGAAGTAAGGCTAGATAGAATTCCTAGTTGAAGATTCGAGAAACTGTAGGTCCTCCTGAGAAGACCAAAAAGAATCGCTGCTCCGAGACCCCACGAAAAAGCGTCTGCAGCCATACCTATGTAAAAGCCCCTCGATTCACTCGGAGGAATAAGAATCGTTCTTAAGGGCGTTCTCCTAACGTTTTTCTCTCTATTCTTCTCATATAATGTTTCCCTGAGAAAAAGCACTAGCAAACTCAGGCTTAAGCCCTCAAGAACTAAGCTCATCAGGAACAGTATCTCGTAGCCAAAGAGGTCAGCGATCCAACCCCCAACGACGCACGTCAAGGCACTCGGAAATATATAGGAAAACATGGTGACACTATACGCGGTCCCTCTCTTCTCAACTTCCACGGACTCAGCTGTCAGGGCTGACGAGGCCGGAAAGCTGAGCGTTGTCAGTCCCAGCGTAAGTGTTGCCGGAACTAGAAATCGCCAGTCCCAAGTATAACCCGCTAACGTATAGAACGCTAGGGTCGTCAAGGTTAGGATCCCACCGAGAACTATAAACAGTTTTCTACCAATCCTATCTGAAAGCCTTCCCGAAACGAGTTGAATGAGTCCAGTGATGAGGCCATCCCTTCCTCCAAGACCTTCAAGAAACCCTAAAAGAACCATCGAAACCCCTAAGCTCAGGGTGAAGGGTTGCCAAACAGCATGTATCATACCCCAATATATTCCGCCAATTGCGGAGGTTATGGACAAAACCCAAATATTCTTCTTAATAGTTGAAACTTTTCCAGCTCTACTCAAGAATCTCGCCTCCATTACATCGCGCGCACAATCACCATCTCTAATTTCCTTAACTTACTCGTGCCTAACTCCTTTTCCTTGTGACATTCATTAGTTTTACCTCGTGCTTGCGCTTCTTAATGGAATAAAGCATTAAAAAAACATTAGTCTTATGTCATATGGGATGGTCAAATGATCGATTCCTACAGTTTTGGAAAGATATCCATAGACGGAAAGGAGTATAGAACCGATGTAATCGTCCTCCAAGACCGCGTTGAAGACGGATGGTGGAGGAAAGAGGGGCATCAGTTGCACATCAAAGACATTGAGCCTTTCTTGAGAAATGGGCTCAATGTCCTAGTGATTGGGACCGGAGCCCACGGCATGATGAAGGTTCTACCTGAAACAAAAAGATTCTTTGAATCAAGAGGCATCGAAGTGATCATAGAAAAGACCGCCGAAGCTTGTAAAATCTATAATAAGCTGAGCAAGTCTAAGAGTGTTGTCGCAGCCCTCCACTTGACCTGTTAGACCATATATTCGATCACTTTAAATCTCTCTTAATGCGTTGGGTTATCGATGTTAAAATATAGCTAACATCGAAAGGGTGAAGAGAAAGGATGTTAAGGAGTGGTAAAGATGAATGGAAAAGCTTCGGATATCTCAGGATTCCGACCTGGCTTAAACTCACTGTCCTCGCGTCTATACTATTCCTAAGCGTGTTTTTCATCATCAATTGGTGGGTACAAATAGACATCACCCAGACAACGTACCTCCATAAAGCAGAAGTAGACTGGTGGAACGACATCTTCCTTCTTAAAGGAGACTTTATTTTTCTCTGTCTTCTCATCCCGCTTCTCGCTATCGATCCAAGAATTAGGCACAGTAAGATCTTAGGTTTAATGAGGCAACTCACTTGGACTTTTGCTTGGGCAAGGTTGCGCGAGCATTGGCATAAGGCTACTGAGGGACCAATATTTGACGACAGATTTTCATGGAGGACCGGACTTGCCTGGCAGGCCATTACGTATATTTTCTTTTTCCTCCTATGCTGGATCACAGGAGCCCTTAACCTGGCTTTCTTATTTCACATGGCAAAAAGCGGAGTTGGAAATTTTGACCCCACAAACCTCCTAAGAATCTTCCTATTTCCAGTGAATCCTCCCAGCTCAGATGAACTCGTCGCCTTAACCCCCACCATCGAAACTTGGTATCAAATCCTCATAACTTGTTTGTCAATCATGATCTTCGTCTGGATTATTCGGTTGGTTCTAGGCGGGATAGGCAACCTAGTCGCAGGAGGCGTTGGAAGAGGGATGAGAAATTTCGTTGCTGCAGCATCCTTTTTCATCTTCTGGCTTCTCTTGAGAGCCCCATTCTCAGAGTTTGACATCACCTCACCACACAGCTGGTATATTCTCCTAGCCTTAGAACTAACGGGAATTACAGCAACCACAATCCTGCATTTACATCGCGAACAACTAGTGTTTAGCAGGAAACAGGTCATCACGTATTCGATCGTGTTCGGCATAGCTCTAATTGTTCTAGTAGCTAACATAGGGGTCATCCTGATCTACCGATTGCAATGGGATCGGTCTTGGCTTCAATACGAGTGGTATCCAAAAACAGTGAAGGAGATCGAGTACACCAGGTGGGCAGCAGGTACAACGCAATGGCAACGCAAGTCTCTCTCAGAAGTTGGCGCAGAAAACAACACAGCCATACTATCGCGGGTTCGCCAGTGGGATTACGACGCTAGCCTAACGAAGATGCAAAGTCAGATCGGAGTGAACTGGTTGACTCTAGCAGACAGCGACATCATATACCTAAACAATCGAGAATACTGGGTCTGCCCGACGACGATAAACTATGAGATTGCAAGAGATTGGATCAGTCGACATCTTATCTATACTTACGCACCCCGCGTTGTCGTAATCGACAGCCATAATGGAAGTTTTATTCAGCCTGAAGCCACCTTCAACCTCTCTGAAATGCCCAAAATCTACTATGGGGAAGGACTTGACTTAGCCTATGTTCGAGTGCCAGGCTTCACAGAAATCGGAAACACAACCTATCAAGGCGACTCAGACTACGTCCTAAGAGGTTGGATTCAAGCCTGGTGGTTCTCACTGCAGGGACAGTTTGGCTTCGTTTTCAACCCTCCGACAGATGAAGTCCAGATGCTTTGGAACAGGGATGTCATAAGCAGGGTTGAAAAAATGCTGATCAAAAACCTAAGAGTTGACGATGATGTTTACCTCGTAACAAACGGCGAAAGACTCTACTATTGCGTGCAAGTACTTGTTGACTATCCGCTTTCGAGTCAATTCGCCTTTGGCGATTACCTCAGATTCTTGGGCGTGGTCCTCGTTGATGTTGAAAACGGCCAAATGAAAGGATACTCAGTCGCGGGGTCCGACGGCTTTCTACTAGACTTCTACAAAAGTTTCTATGGCTGGCAGCCTATGCCATCATGGTTGAAATCTCAGATGAGAGTGCCAGAGAGCCTTTATGAGAGACAGATGGAGATAGACTATCGCTATCACGTTCAGGACCCGACCATCTGGAGGAGTCGATCAGACGACTTTGAAAGACCATCTGAGACAGATGTGTACTATATTCTAACAACGATAGACGGGAAAACTTCGTTCGCAGCAGTTCAGGTTGTGGAGTTCAAGCAGGCAGCTGGCAAAAACCTCGCAGGGTTGTATATCGCCCCATGCGGGGCTGATTACGGCTCAACCTCATTGTATAGGGTTCCGTCCGAACAGAAAATCATCGGGCCATCCGTCGCCCTACAAGCCTTGGAAACAGATAATACAGTTCGATCCCGGTTGAGTCTTCTTCAGACTTACAGATTTGGAAACATCCTTCTCTACAACATCCGTGGTAGACTTTACTACTTTACTCCTGTTTATACTGAGGTTGCCGTAGGACAAGCCGTCATTGCCAAGATAGCCTTCATTTGCTGTGTCGACGCCTCAACAGGGGAAAATGTAGCCATGGGGGAGGATGCGTTTTCTGCCTACAATAGTCTTGTTCAAGCGCCTTCCGTTGGAGAGGAAGAGCGACTAGGAAAAATGGACAGCTTATTCACGAGTGTTGGGATAGACGTAAACAGTAAGGTAACGAGCATACATGGTAACATCGAAATCTGTGAGGGGATGTATGTATATGTTACCGAAGATCAGTGGGGGAATGTTCAAGCGTTGATTCGGGCGTTTGTTGAAGGCTACTGTGTGCCAAATGGTGTAACCATGGCTTATCGATGGTCTACTATAGAGAATGGCATAAAATACGCAAACTACGGATTTTTGGTGAACGACCGAGGCACGGTTATACTCCATTATGTCAGAATCGAATATGGCTAATCTGCAATATTGCGCGCTTAAGGTCGCCCCTTGTCTGGTGGCTGTTCTTGCGCCTTGAACAGCTTCTCTAAAGTCGAGTATGCGTTAGACCCTGCGTGACAAAGTATCCTAGCTTTATCAGTATCCCAAAAATCACCCACGAACATACCATCATCAGCGTAAGCGGTTGAGACCTTCCCGACAAAGACTGTGTGATCGCCCGCCGAAAACTTGTTTACAACACGGCATTCCAGATGCCCAACGCATTCCTCAATTGTTGGGGCACTTACCGTCTTCGCTGGCTTAGCCGTTAATCCAGAGATCTCAAACTTGTCTAAACCCTCTCCAGACCTTCTGCCGCACAGCTCAACTTGTCCTACTAGATCCTCAGTAGGGATGTTTACTACAAATTCGCCAGTCTCCTCTATTAGTCTATGGGAGTACCGCGTCTTACCTATGCTCATGGCAATCAAAGGCGGATTTTTGGAAACTGGAGTGATCCAAGCCACACTCATAATGTTGGGTCTCCCGTTCTTTCCAACGGAAGTTATGAGAACGACCGGTCTGGGGTGCAGTAAACGATGGAACTCGTCCATAAAAGCCTTCTTAACCAATTTTTCTCCTCCTTAGCCTTCACATTTGTAAGGTCCTTTCTTCAGATGGTCAGATCTATTAAAGCTCTTGCGTAATGGATGCCTATAAAATCCATCATTGACTATGTGGACTCTCTGTACTTCTTAAGGAGTTCCTTTGCCCGATCGACCCTTACTCTTCGTTCTCGAACCATCTCGTCCGCTATCTTCTCGATTAGGGATCCTGTAGCGCCAGCTGCTATGGCGATGTTCCGTGCATGCAGTTCCATGTGTCCTCTCTGAATCCCCTCAGCGACGAGTGCACGCAAAGCGGCAAGATTTTGAGCCAGGCCGACAGCCGCTAAGACCTCTCCAAACTCGGCAGCGCTTTTAACATTCAGTATCTTCAAAGCTATCTTGGCTATCGGATGTGTTTGAGTAGCGCCACCGATGATACCAACGGCCATAGGCAACTCAATGGACCCCACTAGATCTCCATTCTCACTCTTCTTCCAGTCGGTCAGCGACGTATAGCGTCCTGTTCTGGCGGCATAGGCATGCGCCCCTGCTTCCAAGGCTCTGTGGTCGTTGCAAGTCGCGATCGCAACCGCGGTTATCCCGTTCATGATGCCCTTATTGTGGGTGGCAGCCCGATATGGATCCGAGGTGGCGAAAGCATAGGCGTCTATGATGCCGTCAACGACATCACCCCCACCAAGCTCCTCTTTATCGAATACAGCTGTGGCTCTAGCCAGTCTCTTCGTCGCCAGATTTGAGACTATTCGGAGATAAACTCGTCCACCAGTAGCTTTCTCGATCATAGGTGCCAACGCCTCTGCCATCGTGTTCACTACATTGGCTCCCATAGCATCCTTCACATCTACATAAAGCTCTGTGATAATCATGAGGCCCCTAGAAGTTTTCAAAACCTTAACGTCAAGATCCTTAGCCCCGCCTCCAAGCGAAACAAGCATCGGATCTTGTCCGTTCGCCTTCTTAAGAAGATCTTCCTTAATATCCAAAATGCTTGCCTTGGCATTCTCTGCGTTACCTATTTTTACCGCTTGTATTTGTCCAATCATGATCGACTCGGTACTGCTTGCAGCAAATCCGCCCTTAGTCCGAGCTATTTTAGCGGCGTTGCTTGCTGCAGCCACTACAGAAGGCTCCTCAATTGCCATTGGAACTAGGTAGTCTTTCCCATTAATGAGGAAGTTTGTAGCGATGCCCAATGGTACAGGAAAAACACTGACCACGTTTTCAATCATCCTATCAGCGATGTTAAGTGGTAGAGAGCTAGAGGTCTTCAAGAGGGCAGCCTCTTCGGCGGTTAGGTTTGCATAGTCTCTAATGACCTCCAGCCTCTTCTCAATAGACAACTTATAGAAACCTGAGATCCTCGAAGTTTTTCCCATTATCTTTCAAACCCCCTCAAACAATGTTCGATTTCAAGTGTAAACAACACATGAGATCTTGAATCTGACTTCTTTAGATTTTTGTGTAAATGATTCCCCTGAACCTTAAAGGCTCAATCAACTACGGCATTCTATGGACACATATTTATTCAGAGGGGGTATTCTCCCGTTTCCTTTGCCAGTTCAGCAAGCAACTCTTTCTGCCTCCTTGTTAAATGAGTTGGCGTTTCCACGATCACCCTCACAAACTCATCTCCGCGCCCAAATCCGCGCATATGTGGTATGCCTTTTCCCCTCAATCGGAACATTGTTCCGCTCTGAGTTCCAGATGGAATCTTCACCCTCGCTTTACTATCAAGCGTCGGCACCTCAATCTCTGCGCCTAGAGCAGCTTGAGAGAAACCTATTTTCGCCTCGCATACTATGTTGTCTCCATCTCTTTCAAAAACAGGGTGTGGTTTAACATGAACTGTGACGTATAGGTCACCCGGCGGGCCCCTCCTAATCCCAGCTTCGCCTCCACCTCTTAATCTGAGTCTGTAGCCGCTGTCAATTCCTGGTGGTATTTTGACCACTATTTTGCGAAGGCGTTTCGTTCTTCCTGTACCGCCACAGTGTTCACATGGGTGATCGATCATCACTCCCGTTCCATGACACACATCGCATGTTCGGATTTCCGTAAAATGCGTAAAACCAAACGTTCGAGTTCGACGTACTTCGCCTATCCCATTGCATCTCGGACACTTTCTTGGAGTCGTCCCTTGTTTCGCACCACTGCCATCGCAAATGGAACAGACTTCGGTTCGCGGTACGTTTATCTCAGCTTCTTGACCAAAAGCGGCATCCTCCAATTTAACCATAAGATCATATTGCAGGTCTGCACCCCTTTGAGGTCCATATCTTTGTTGCCTATATCTCTGGCGAAATCCGCCTCCGAAAAACATGTCGAAGATTCTGTCGAATCCTCCTGCTCCGAAGCCTAGGTCCCTGAATATTTCGTCGAAGTCGGCACCTCTAAAGATATCGTCCCATGTGTATCTTTCGCTTATTCCTATATGCCCAAATCTGTCATATTGCATTCTTTTCTCGTCATCTGAGAGAACAGCATATGCTTCTGAAATCTCTTTGAACTTTTCTGCTGCATCTGGCGACTTATTTCGGTCGGGGTGATATTTCAGTGCTAGTTCACGATAGACTCTTTTGATTTCTTCCTTCGACGCGTCACTGGGCACCCCTAAGACTTCATAGTAGTCTCTTTTGTCCATTAGACAACCTCCCAAAGAATTGGGGGAAAGGGGGCATGTTTCTAATCTTTCTTTTCCTCATCGACGACCTTGTACTTCGCATCTACGACTTTATCCTTGGATTTCTTCGACTTGTCTTCTTCAGGCTTAGCCTCTTTGGCATGTTGCTTTTCTTCTGCGCGTCTCTGGGCCTCCTGCTGATATACGGCTGTTCCGACTTCCTGCAGAACTTTGGCTAGGTCCTCACTCTTGGTCTTTATTTCACCTACATCCCTGCCCTTCAGCACATTCCTCAACTCACCAACAGCCTTATCTATCCTCTCCACCTCTTCACTGCCGAGTTTACCAGCGAGATCCTTCTTCGTCTTCTCAGCAGTGTAGATTAGGCTCTCAGCGTTGTTACGTGCCTCGGCCTCCTCCTTTTTCTTTAGATCCTGCTCAGCAAACTGCTCTGCTTCCCTTACCATGCGCTCCTTCTCCTCTTCAGAAAGCTTTGTCGAAGCCGTTATCGTGATCTGCTGCTGGTTCCCAGTGGCTAGGTCCTTTGCAGTGACGTTCAACATTCCGTTTGCGTCAATGTCGAAGGTCACTTCAATCTGTGGCACTCCCCTTGGAGCTGGAGGTATACCTGTCAGATTGAACATACCAAGGGATACGTTGTCTGGGGCCATCGGTCTCTCACCCTGCAACACATGTATCGTTACAGCTGTCTGAAAGTCAGAAGCTGTAGAAAAGACTTGGCTCTTCTTGGTTGGGATCGTCGTGTTCCTCTCTATGAGCTTTGTGAATATGCTACCTAGGGTTTCAACTCCTAATGATAGAGGGGTCACGTCCAAGAGCAGAAGCTCCTCTTTCACTTCACCAGACAGAACTCCGGCTTGGATGGCAGCACCAACGGCAACGCACTCCATAGGGTCAACGCCGCGTTCGGCTGGCTTACCTATCAGGTCTTCCACAAACTTTCTGACCAAGGGCATTCTAGTTTGGCCGCCGATTAGAATTATCTTGTCTATGTCCTTCGGTTCAAGCTTCGCGTCTGAGAGCGTTCGCATTATCGGCTTCTGAACCTTTTCCACGATTGGCTTGACCAGATGTTCAAGCTCAGCCCTAGTCAATGTGTAGTGTAGGTGCTTTGGACCGCTCTTGTCAGACGTGATGAATGGAAGGTCTATGTCTGTTGTAACGAGAGTAGAGAGCTCTATCTTCGCCTTCTCAGCTGCTTCCTTGAGCCTAGCCATCGCCACCTTATCGTTTCTGAGGTCGATGCCTGTCTGCTCCTGAAACACATTTAGGAGGTGCTCAGCAACCGCGCTGTCTAGGTCTGTTCCTCCTATTTTTGTGTCGCCGCTTGTTGCCATAACTTGGAAAACACCACCACCGAAATCCATCAGCGTCGTGTCGTTTGTACCTCCTCCAAAGCTGAAGACCAAGATCTTCATCTCCTTCTCCAGCTTGTCGAGACCGTAAGCAAGCGAAGCCGCTGTTGGCTCGTTTATGATCCTTACCACCTCCAGACCCGCGATTTCGCCTGCGTCCTTAGTCGCCTGCCTCTGGTTGTCGTTAAAATGTGCTGGAACGGTTATCACCGCTTTCTTCAGCTTTTCCCCTAAGAACGTCTCTGCATCTCTCTTTATTTTTTGAAGTATGAAGGCTGAGATCTGCTGTGGAGTATACTCTTTATCATGAACACGGACCTTGTAGTCTGTGCCCATCTTCCTCTTTATCTCAAGAATCGTGCCCTCAGGGTTTGTGATGAGTTGCCTTTTCGCCGACTCACCGACTAGTAACTGCCCCTCCTTGGTAAATGCGACACACGAAGGAAACATCTTACCGGCTATCGTTGGTCCTTCGGCGCTCGGTATTATTACCGGCCTTCCAGCCTCCATTATGGCTGCTGCCGAGTTGGTTGTTCCAAGATCTATTCCTAAGATTTTCTCTCTAACTTTACCCTTAGACCTACTGTCAGCTTTACTCATCAGTTACATCCCTTCTTCTGAGGTTCAGAACTTTGATGACTAGGCAAGATTGCAACCTTGACCATGCTTGGCCTGATGACTCTATTCCTCAGCATGAAGCCTTTCCTAACCTCTTCAACCACCGTGCCCTCGGCGTATTCTTTCGTCGGCACCTTCGACACCGCCTCATGCTTGTTCGGGTCAAATGGCTTTCCAACAGCCTGTATCTCAGTCAACCCCTCGCGACCCAAGGTTGCACACATGTTTTTAAGAGCCATCTCCACGCCTTTAATCAGTGGACGTTTCTTCTGGGTTTTTCTACCAGCCTGAATTGCCAGCTCAAGCTCATCTATAACACTCAAAAGGTTTGCGATTAACCTTTCGTTGCTCATAAGGACAAGTTCGTTCATCATTTTTTCAGTTCTCTTCTGGTAGTTTTCGAGTTCTGCCTGAAGATACATCAGCCTATTTAGATAGTCCTTAGACTTCTCCTGTTCTTTTCTTAACGCCTTCTCAAGCCTCTCCGTTTTGCTCACTCTAGCACTCTTTGCTGAGGCTTCGATACCTTTCGGGTTATCATCCGCAGGCGCTAGAGTATCCATAGTTGCCAGCCCCTTTAGATTTAGAAACGCGAGAATTGATATAAATTTATCTCCAGGTATGCGTCATCATATGCGATCAGAAAAAACGAAATTTATAACTTACCCATTTGTTTAATAGACAGAGAAGGCGCTGAGGAATGGACTACACCCGTCAGAAGTACGCTAGAGGCACACCGCCACCTAAGATAAGAATGTTCGAAATGGGAAATCCCAGTCTAGATCACAATTACGTGATTTCCTTAGAAGCTAAGAGTAATTTTGAGATCAGCAGTGGTTCTCTAGAAAGCATAAGAGTCAACGTAAACAGGGACTTGATTAACGACCTCTCTGAATCTAAGTACTACTTCAAGATCCCGGTTTATCCGCATGTCATTGTTAGAAAATCTAAGTGGTTGGCCTTTGCTGGGGCAGACCGCATTTCTAAAGGCATGAGAAGATCGTTTGGAAAGCCAAAGTCTAGGGCTGCGAGCGTTAAGAAGGGACAAAAAATAGCCTTTGTCAAGGTCACGGAGAGAGACGATGTTGAAGTCGTAAGGAAGGCGTTCAAAAGGGTACTCTCCAAAATTCCTAGCGACTGCAGCATAACTGTTGAAGCGCGCAGGTCAGAACCTGCAACTTAATACACGATCGTGGTCTAGCGCAATTCTAGGCTCTCAATTCCATCATATTTGTAGCGTGCGTGCCAATAGGGGGAAGAAACCATTATTCTTCTGAAAGTCAACCCAGAAAAACCTGATCAAAAGGTCATCGCTTTGGCTGCGAGAGTCATCAAAAAAGGGGGCATAATAATATACCCGACAGATACAGTCTACGGGATTGGAACAAACGTCTTAAGACCACAAAGCGTTCTAAAAGTATTTGAAATAAAGAGGCGCCCGTTAACTGAGCCCATGCCTGTAGCAGTCTCGGGACTCGACATGGCCAATGAACTTGCTTTCATACCCGAAAAGGCGAGGGAACTCATTGGAAGTTTTTGGCCTGGCGCGTTGACAGTCATTCTAAGAAAAAAGCTGACAGTCCCATTCGAGGCAACCGGTGGAGGCAACTATGTTGGATTAAGATCTCCAAACCATGCCGTTCCTTTAGCAATTATCAAGAGATCTGGTCTTCCACTAATAGCAACAAGTGCCAACAAGCACGGTGGCGCCAGTCCAGTGACGGCCGGAGAAGCCTTAAAGCAGGTTGGTGAAAAAGTTGACCTCTGCCTAGACGCCGGTAGAACAGAAAATCAAAAGCCGTCAACTGTGCTTGACTTAACCAAAAGTCCACCAGTCATACTCCGCATTGGGATTGTTTCAGTTGGAGCGATCCAAAAAATCCTTGGTAAGGTAAAAGTTCAGCCTATTCCTTAACTTTTCGATGATGTCTGTCCTCTTTTCCAGTTCCATTTTCATTCTGGTAATTACATCGATGGGGGTTGGGTCTACACCGTAGAGTATAGCCAAGTAAACGCTGGCGAAGTCCCCTGTATACATGACGGAAAATATCCTCGCGAGCTTCGATCTCCCTCTTGCATACACTTCTATGACCTTACTAGCCCTTTTCTCCAAAACCAACTTCTTGGTAACATCAATCCTCGCCTTAATTTCAGACGGTTCGTTTTTATCCCTAATAAGAATGACTGTGAAATTTCTCGTTAACCCATCTGATCCTGTCCAGCCAACGACCTCATTATGGTTCAATTCAGGAAATACTTCACATTTACTTAGGATTTTGCTGTTCTCGTTAAACTGGGTCTTCATCCTTCGAGCTACCCCTCTGTATATTCCGAACCCGTAGATGATAGGCACGCTATCTTTGATCTCTAAAGCTAGTCTCTTTGCCAAATTCCTACTGGTTGGAGACTCAGGTTTGACCTCACTTCTAACCTCCCTAAGAACCTCGATAGCTTCCTCAACCTCCTCACGTTCTGGTTCGATGATCCCTAGCTTTTTCAGAGCCATTAACAGAGGGAAGAATAGATATGGAAAGGCACATCTCGGTTGAATTTTTTCTGGCAGTTTTACAAAGGGTATTTTCAGCCTTTCACTAAACTCTTGGAGAACCCCGTCTGAACTTACCGCCACAACCATACATTCTCTCTCAACAGCGTCCACAAATCCGCTAATGGCTTCCTCGGTGTTGCCAGAATAACTTAGAACAAAAACAAGCGTCTTTTCTTTAGCATAGGCTGGGAGCTCATACTCTCCACAAACCTCAATGGGAATGGTCATAACGTCTCGAAGCCAGTCTTTCAGGACGATGCCACTGATAGCTGAGCCACCCATACCAACAACTATGATGTTGTCTGGCTTTTCATAATGGATTTCCAGCATTTCTCCTATCCTCAATTTCCTTGGTATCTTGAGCATTTCACCTCTCTCGACAGCATCATCGCAGTCTTCCGGGAACCTCTCTTGAACACCGCAGATTCCTGCTCTATCAATCCTTTTTATCCTCCACAGATCGTCAAGCTCAAACACAGGACCAGCCTTCTCTAAATCCATAAATTTTTTTCCCTAAAAGAAGGAAAGAATGAGGCCTCATCTCTTAAAGCAGAAGTGTACCTCATCGAACTCAGCACTCATCTCCGTGACATCTACAGCAACTTTTTCGGGTTTTTCGCGATCCTTTATGATCCGCTTGAAGAACTCAGCAACCCGTTCCATTTCTCTCTCCTTCATTCCAAGCCGGGTTATTTCTTGCGTTCCAATCCTTATCCCCCTATCAACGATAATGTTGGCCCTTTCAAGTCTACCTGTGATGTCTTTGATCTCATCCGAACCATGAATGTCTAATAGAACTTGATGCGACTCAGTATATCCCTTATGTGAACACTTAACTGCAATCCCAAAATCTGCTAATGCTTTTGCAATTTTCTTCGAGTTTCTCACGATTTGTCTTGCATACTCTTCTCCAAAACTCAGCATTTCTGCAAGAGTTACTGCTATACCAGCTACTTTCTGCATATGATGGTTATCGAACATGGGTAGACAAGCCCTTTCAATCTTCTCCCCGAATTCGCCTTTCCCAACTATTATTCCACCCTGCGGACCTGGAAACGTTTTATGTGTGCTCCCCATCAAAACGCTCGCTCCTTCCCCCAATGGGTCTTGGAAAATCCTACCAGCAATTAACCCTAGAACGTGCGATCCATCGTAAACAACATCGGCCCCGACATCCACTGCCGCCTCGCTCAGTTCTTTTACTGGTTCAGGGAAGAGTATGTAGCTTGCACCAAGAATGACAAGCCTAGGACGCACTTTCATAATCTGTTCATATGCCTCTTCGGTTCTAATGTTCATCTCATGCTCATCGAATGGGAAGTATTCAAGCTTCAGACCCAGCGTCTCGGCACACCCACCTTCACTGAAGCCATAGTAGCCTCCGTTCCTCTTATGTGTCGAAATTATCCTATCGCCAGGTTTTGTCAAGGCTATTAGGGTCACCATATCAGCCGTATTTCCAGACAATGGTTTTAAACAGGCGAAGCTTGCTTTGAAAACTTTTTCAGCAAGCCTCTGTCCTAAACTCTCGACCTCATTCATAAGCTTTGTTCCAAGATAGAAAGGCTCATCTAAATCAAGGTATCGGTGCATGAAGTCTGAACTGGTAACCTCCCTGACAGTCGGGCTTGTAATGTTTTCTGAAGGGATCATATTGAGACATTTTCCACGCCAAATCTGATGATCCCTCGCCAACCTCATAATCTGTTCATCATAACCTTTCATTGAACCCTCTCCAACGCTGTTCTCAAATAGGAAGTTACGCTCTCTGTAAAACATAATATCGATAGTCTTTTGATTATAAGTATGGGGTGCAGGTGCTGTTGAGACCCGTTAAACGTTTTCCATCGCTTACTACAGCCATCCCTTCCTCCATAGTGGAAGACACGCTACATCTTCAGGAGAAAACTTCCAAAATCGGCGTCATCGGTTGTTTTGTGCTTTTCTGTGTCCGTATTTACTTACGATGGTAAATTAGCCGACAGGAAATGGTGTCTCACTAAGATGACATTGGAGAAACCTTTGGTCTTTTTTTCACGCCAAAAGGTGATAGACTACTTACTATTCCAGGCATTGAAACCAGAGTTTACGTGGGGATGCCTTGCAGTTTTCGTAGCGACCCCTCGACAGGCGAACGACCCATTCGTTTCTGCAGGTCTACGACAGTTTCTTAATCTGGATGTCCAATACATCGCCCTCCTCGGCCAGGAGGACCGCCAGCTCACTCTTCGGGATCGTGAAGGAGAACTTGCGGCGAACTCTAGCATCAAACTCAACCGATCGAAAGCCCTTATAAACCCGGACATGAATCTTGGTCTCCAACCAAAGCTCAGCTGACTCGACGACCCTCTTCGGGATATAAACACGGCCTTTCGAGGACAGCTTCGCATGAAACCGAACCTCTTCCGACATTCCTCTATTTTCCTAAAAATTCCTATTTTTTCCTACATGATCTTGATTTTCTAAACCCCTTTTCAGAAAATAACCCTTTTAAAGACGTTCCCACACAGAAAAAAAATATTTAGAACGAGTGCAAGGGTCGATCCTATAAGCCACACGCCTCTAAAATCTTTTTTATCCACGCGATTTTTCGGGTTGATGAAATGAGGGAGAGGTGGAGTAAGACTAGAAGGGCTTTATTGGCCTTCAGCTCTCCAAGCGAAGGACTAAGGGAAATCTTAAGAGACGAAAGACTTGAACTTGAGGATATCCTTGATTTCACGGTTAACACGGTCCCTCAACAGGGAACCGAAACTATGCGAACAGAAGAGGCCGCTTCAGCCCCTAGCTGCAATGAACATAATAACTTGGTCATTCTTAGGGAGAATTTTTATCATCATCCCTCATTCTGTTTTTCGTCCTTCAGAAATCTCTGTCAGTTCTTCTACGTAACCCGTGAACATTGTCAAATTTTTCGCGCGCGCGAACAAAAAATGGGGGTTGAGAAAATGTTTACCCCTCGACCGATGTCTCTGTGCTTCTTATGCCATCTATCCTGTTAATTGTCCTAGACGTCTCGATTACGGCCTTGAAGTCTGGCGCCTCAACAAACGCAACGATGTCATATCTTCCATAAACCGCAAAAGCCTTGCGGACGTTTTCGACTTTCTTGACTTCATCAAGCACGGCCCTAATCTTACCAGCAGACGCCCTAATTAAGACGCATGAATTCACCATCCTCAACCTCCTCACAGGCTTACCTCGACAAGAGTTTCCGTAGCCGCGACACTTGGCAATCCGTTGATTTTCAGCATGAGATCAGATAAGACCATCATGTCCACCACTTCGATTTCTGCGGCCACATCCCATCTTCCACAGGCTGAGAATGCTACCACTACGCCTTCAATCCCCCGAATATCCCTTGCAACATCTGAAAAGAGCCCAGGTTTGCAACATATCAAAATGCAGGCTGAAACCATCTCTTGATTTCCTCCCTATCATTAATTACTTTGTTTGAGACTAATAAAGAATGGTTCAGAACATCGTGCGCAAGGCCCTAACCAAGAAGGCTTTAAGTGAGTCTCATAAAATTTATATAGGTCCAGCAAGCGCTATGAAATCAACTCCACGGTAACATAGCACATATGGTGTTCGAGATGGGGCACAGAAAAAAGCATGCGCCAAAGCGTGGTTCACTTGCCTACCTTCCTAGGGGACGTGCCAAAAGACACTTTGGTAGGATAAGATATTGGCCTAAGATTGAGGCAGATTCTCCGACACTACTAGGTTTCGCTGGTTACAAAGCCGGAATGACATACGCTTATATTGTCAGCGACCGTCGTGGTTCCCCAACGTTTGGTCAGGAAGTGTTTACGCCAGTTTCCATAGTGGAAACTCCGCCCATGCTCGTTTGCGGTTTTAGAGCCTACACAAAAGGCGTTTACGGTCTTAAGTCTCTAACGGAAGTGTGGATGAAAAAACCTCCGAAAGACCTAAAAATGATATTTACCCTCTCAGAGAAGTTCGATGTAGAAACAGGGCTAAACAAGATCAATGGGGCATTAGGTGAGATCTCTGAGTTCAAAGCTATACTGTTAGCACAACCGGGGCAAGCAGGTGTTGAGCAGAAAAAAGGCGTGATTATGGAGGTTAAAGTTGACGGTGGAAAGATCGATGATCAATTCAAGTACTTGAAAGAGGTTCTCGGCAAGAAGATTCCTGTCTCAAAAATCTTCAAGGAAGGACAGTTTGTGGACGTGGTCACAGTAACGAAGGGCAAGGGCATTCAAGGCCCTGTCAAACGGTGGGGTGTCAAAATTCGCCAGAAAAAATCTAGGAAGACCGTTAGGGGTGTGGCCTGCCTCGGCCCATGGACGCCCCATTATGTTATGTATACCGTTCCCAGGGCCGGCCAGATGGGTTTTCATCAGAGAACGGAGAAAAACAAGAGGATCCTAAAAATTGGTTCCGAGGGCGGAGGGGTCACGCCCAAAGGCGGATTCGAACACTACGGGGTTATTAGGAGCGATTACATAATTCTAAGTGGAAGTGTTCCAGGTCCTGCAAAGCGTCTGATAAAGCTCAGGTATCAAGCCAGACCTTCTCACATTCCTGAAAAACCACCGGAAGTCACCTACTTGAGCTCCTCACCCATCAAATAGGATAAGTGTTCTCCTTGAGAAAGGTTAACGTTTATACCCTGAGTGGCAAGGTCGTAGGGAAAACCAGCCTACCTGAGATGTTCCAGACCCCATTTAGGCCAGATGTTATACGGAGAGTGGTTGTATCTCTACAATCACACAGAATACAGCCTCAGGCCCGTGACCCCATGGCTGGTAAAAGGACAACCGCTGAATCGTTCGGAGTAGGGAGGGGCATGTCCAGAATGCCAAGGGTCAAAGGCTCACGCTACAGGAAAGCTGGTCAAGGTGCATTCGCGCCCGGAACAGTCGGAGGAAGAAAGGCTCATCCGCCAAAGGTTGAGAAAAAGATCTATAAGCGTATCAATAAGAAGGAAAGACAACTTGCAATACGATCCGCGATTGCGGCAACCGCTGACAAAAGCTTAGTGGCCTCTCGCGGGCACATTGTTGAAAAAGTTCGGGGATGGCCCCTCGTTGTTACAGACCGGATTCAAAGAGTCAAGGAAGCCAGCAGGGTAAAAAACGTTCTTGAGTCGCTGGGCGTCTGGCTGGACGTTGAAAGGGTTAAGTCGAGGCAGAAGATCCGGGCTGGACGCGGAAAGATGAGAGGGAGAAGAACTAAGATAGGCGTAGGCCCGTTGATCGTGGTTTCGGAAGACGATGGTATCGGAAAAGCCGTAGGAAACCATCCTGGAGTCAACGTAGTTAAAGTTGAGGACCTCAATGCTGAGCTACTAGCTCCGGGAGTCCACGCTGGCAGGCTAACTATTTGGTCCGAGTCTGCGATAAAAAAATTGAACAACTTATTCGCATGAGGGGTTTGAATGGTCAAATTAACTCCAAGGGAAATAATACTCTACCCAGTCATGACTGAGAAAGCCGTCTTTTTCATTGAAACGGAAAACAAGCTGACTTTCATCGTTGATAGAAGATCCACAAAGTCGGACATCAAGCGGGCAATTGAAGAGTTGTATGATGTGGTCGTCTCCGATGCTAACACTACGATCACACCTAAGGGTTTAAAAAAGGCTTACGTAAAACTGCACCCAGATTACAAAGCCTCAGACATCGCCATAAAACTTGGAATACTATAGGAGATTCAAGATTTGGGCAAAAAGATAAGGGTTCAGAGGAGAGGGCGAGGAAGCCCAACGTTCAGGGCAGCAACTCACAAAAGGATCGCTCCTGCCAAATATCCGACGGAGATAAGCGATAAGGGGGCCCTCCTCCTGAAAGGTACAGTCAAGGAGTTAGTCCACGAGCCTGGCAGGGGTTCACCACTAGCAAAGATCGAGCTTCAGAGCGGCAGAGAGTTCTACACACCTGCCTCAGAAGGAGTCTACGTAGGTCAAGAAATACACATCGGTTCAAAGGCACCAGTTGAGACTGGAAACGTTCTACCATTAGGTCAAATACCATCCGGAACCACGGTATGTAACGTCGAGCTCATAGCCGGTGACGGAGGCAGAATTGCAAAGGCCTCTGGAACATACGTAACCGTCGTTTCCCACAGCCCAAAGGGCACTGAAGTAAAACTACCCTCTGGAAAAAGCGTAGTCTTGATGGACTCTTGCAAAGCAATGATAGGCGTCGTTTCAGGAGCCGGCAGGATAGACAAACCGTTCTTAAAGGCTGGTAAAAAGGTGCACTGGATGAAGGCGAAGGGTCGCCAGTACCCGATTACAAAGGGTGTGGCCATGATAGCGGCTGTCCATCCGCATGGAGGTGGAAGCCACAAGACCTCGTCGCTAAAACCTACGACAATTTCTAGAAAGGCATCGCCAGGCCAGAAGGTAGGAATAATTGCAGCTAAAAGAACAGGAATAAAGAAGAGGAAGAGAACAAGCTAAATTCAACCAAACGATGCATTGACCAATGGAAGACGCGCGCAAACTCGAGGCGTGATGTCCTAACCTCGTGTAGTATCTCGATCGATCGAATCATTTTGCGTTGAGCAGATGACAGAGATCAAAAGACTTAATAAACGATAGGTGCGCTAGAACTTAGATAGAGGAAAACCGAGGCGTAGCCGTAATGCCGAGAGAGTTCACATATAGGGGGCATACAGCAGAAGAACTGACAGGCATGTCAATGGATGACTTCATCCAGATCTTACCATCAAGGCAAAGGAGATCCCTAAAGAGAGGCTTAACAGAACCACAAAGGACACTTATAGAAAGAATAAGAGAGGCAAAGAAGGCGGCAGAAAAAGGAGAGAAAACAACAGTGAAGACGCACTGCAGGAATATGGTTATAATTCCAGAGATGATAGGGCTAACAATCAATGTCCATGATGGAAAGGAGTTTGTACCAGTAGAGGTCACTCCAGAAAAAATAGGCCACTACTTAGGAGAATTTGCGCCAACGAACAAGAAGGTCATCCATGGAACACCAGGAATCGGGGCGAGCCGAAGCTCAATGTATGTGCCACTAAAATAGACAATTACCCTACTAAAGTCTTGTCACGTAGACGCCCATTAAGTTTCTATTGTTTTTTCGTACATAAATCACATTCTAACTTCTGCTGCTTAAGACGTAAAAAGGTTTAATACATTGATCTTCCTGTTTCTTTTTAAACCATGTGTGATGAAGATTGCCGAAGTGGAAGTACTCTGTGATAGGCTTAGATCCAGATAAAACGGCCATGGCTAGCGGTCGAGATCTTAGAATATCACCAAAGGCAGCTAGGGAGATCTGTCAGGCGATCCGACGCATGAATTTGAATGATGCTAGAACCTACTTACAAGACGTCATTGATATGAAGAGGCCAATCGCGTACAGGCATTATAAGAAGAAGCAGTCCCATAGGAGGGGAATAGAAGGTTTCTATGCAGGTAGATATCCTGTAAAGGCAGCAAGTGAAATGATTAAAGTTCTGGATAGCGTTGAGGCGAACGCGATTTTTAAGGGCCTAGACTTGGAATCGGTGAAAATCGTTCACGCTGCTGCTCAAAGGGCTAGAAAGATAAGAGGGTATATTCCTAGGGCGTTTGGTACGTCATCGCCGAAGAACAATCTCTTGTGCCATGTCGAGTTGGTGGTTGAGGAGGTGGAGTAAGCGCTTGACGGTGACTGAGCACTTTATAGAAGACGCGATTAGGAAAACGGCAATCGAAGAGTTCCTAAGCAGCAAATTGGAAAAAGTAGGGTTCGGTGGCGTTGACATAACGAGTACACCTCTTGGGACACGTGTCACTTTGCATGTCATGAAACCCGGATTGGTCATAGGGAGGAGGGGGGAAAACATCAGAGATTTGACGAAGACAATCGAGGAGAAGTTCGGTTTGCCAAACCCGCAGATAGCGGTGGTTGAAATAGAGGCGCCAGAACTCAACCCCCATATCATGGCCTCGCGCATCGCCTCGGCGTTACAGCGTGATATGCACTTCAGAAGGGTAGGATTCTGGACTGTAGATCAAATAATGAAGGCGGGAGCGATAGGGGTCGAAGTTGTAATCAGGGGAAAACTAAGGACACAAAGGCACAGGTACGAAAAGTTCAAAGCAGGATATTTCCCGAAGTCTGGTGATGCAGCCATCAAAAACATTAAAGAGGCTGTGGTGCATGTTCAGTTAAAGCCGGGAATTACTGGAATCAAGGTTTGTATTATCCCGCCAGGGGCGAAGTTTCCAGATCAGGTAGAGATTCGACCAGTTGTGAAGGAACCAGGTGCCAAGGGAAGCGAAACCTTACGCGAAGAGGGTAAGACGACAATTAAAGTAGAGGGAGAGGCCTGAAATGCCATTCATTAGACTACGGGAAATCCAGGAGATGAGCCCTGAAAAAAGAATGGAGAAGCTTGCGGAGTTCAAAACCGAGTTGAGCAGACTTAAGGCCATGGTTAGGGCTGGAGGGGCTATTGAAAATCCATCGAGAATTAGGGAAATAAAGAGGGCTATAGCTCGAATCTTAACAGTCAGTAATGAAGAGAAAACTAGCCTTAAGGTTTCTGAGAAGACTGGGTCCCGCAGCAAGATAAAGCATGAGTCTGAGGATAGAATGAAGATAGCAAGGGAGAACTGACTTGCAAAGCACCAGTCTACCTTCAACGCCCACGAAGAGCGGTTGCAAAGATAGAAATTGTCCGTTCCATGGGACACTTTCCGTCAGAAAAAGGACCTTTAGTGGGTTAGTTGTCAGCGATAGGATGAGGGGCACCGTTGTGGTTAGGAGAGATCATCATCACTATGTTTCCAAATACAAACGGTATGAAAGGCGACACAGCGGAATCGCTGCTCACAATCCGCCTTGCATAAATGCGAAGAAAGGAGACAAAGTTCAGATCGCTGAGTGCCGTCCGTTGAGCAAATCAGTATCTTTTGTTGTGATTGAAAAAGTTGAGGGTTAAAAATGCCTCGTCCTAAGACACGCGCTGTTTCTGCAAAGGGAATAATCGACTATCATCCTCACATTGCAAGAGGTCTTCCAGTACGCGCAGTCATAAATTGTTCAGACAATTCTGGCGCGAAGGTGCTTAGAATAATTAGCGTGATAGGCTACAAGGGAAGACTCAGGAGGCTGCCGTCGGCATGTGTTGGAGATATGGTACTTGTTTCTGTCAAGACGGGGAAACCAGATATGAGGAAAAAGGTTTTACCAGCAGTCATAATTAGACAGAAGAAGCCTTATAGAAGGAAGAGTGGAGAGTGGATCCAGTTCGAAGATAACGCCGGGGTAGTTATGACACCTGAAGGAGAGTTAAAGGGGTCAGAAATCAAGGGACCCGTGTCCAAAGAGGCCGCTGAAAGGTGGCCAAGGATAGCAAGCGCTTCAAGCATTATATTGTAGGAATGATCATAGCGATGAAGGTCACGTCAAAAAAACCAAAGAAAAAGAGAAAGGCCCTTTACGAACCCACCTCTCACCTAAGGCGCAAAAACTTTTCCGCAAAACTATCTCCTGAACTGAGAGAGAAACACGGCGCAAGGTCTGTTCCAGTAAGAATGGGTGACACAATTACCATTGTGAGAGGGGATTTTACGGGGATGGAGGGCAAGGTGACAAGGCTGGATTCTAAGAACTATAGAATACATGTTGAGGGCGTCTCTAGGGAGAAAGTAGATGGTAGTACGGTCCTTGTTCCTATTCACCCTTCAAAGGTTGAAATAAAGAGGTTGAAGTTAGATGACAAGTGGAGAAAGGAAATTCTGGATATGAAGTTGAAATCTAGGTCAGTTGTTTTGAAGACAAAGGAGCGACGTGAAAAGTAGACTGAAAAGCATGTTTTTTGGGTAGGAGATGGGTGTGGGAAAAAAAGGCGGTTCCCATCATTTGAAAAGGATGGCGGCGCCGTCCTATTGGCCTATTCATACTAAGGAGTTCAAGTGGGTTGTGAAGCCGAAGCCGGGGCCGCATCGATTAAGTCGGTGTTTACCGCTACTGCTGGTGTTAAGAGAAGTGCTTAGCCACGTCAAGACAAAAAGAGAAGCCAACGTTGTGCTTTCCAGTAAACAGGTCAAGGTTGATGGGAAGACTAGATGCGATAAGGGTTTCCCCGTTGGGCCTATGGACGTCGTTGAGATACCTGCAACAAGTGAAGCTTTCAGGGTTCTTCCAGTGGCCGATGGGTTAGTTTTGCACAAGATAAAGAAAGGAGAGGAGAAATACAAGCTTTGTAAAATAGTACGCAAAAAAACTGTAAAAAGAGGGCATATTCAGCTTAGTCTTCACGACGGGCGAAATGTTCCAGTCAAATTGAATGATCCCAAAAGTCCACAAGAAGATATTTTCGAAACGTCTGACGTCTTAAAAATCAGAATACCCGATGGAAAGGTTCTGGAGCACATCAAGTTTCGCAAAGGGGTGAATGCGATCGTGACTGCTGGTAAAAATGTAGGCAAATGGGGTAGAGTCATAGGAATAAGGCGGGGCAAGTTGGGTCACCCAACCATCGTGAGACTAGAAGATACTAAGGGAAACAAATTTCAAACTACTCTTGGCTATACATTTGCCGTGGGTGAGGAGAAATCCTTGATTTCGTTGCCAGAGGAGGGTTAGGGTTGTCCCGATCAACATCAGCAAGCAAGAGTTCATCAAATCCAATGCTTAGACCAAGAGTGGGGAAGGTCATCGTAAATATCTCTGTGGGTGAGTCTGGTGAACTGCTGGAAAGAGCTATGAAGTTACTCGAAACTCTGACGGGACAGAAGCCGTGTAAGAGGGCAGCCAAAAAAACCATAAAAGATTGGGGGATAAGAAAGAGGGAGCCTATGGCGTGCATCGTCACGCTTAGAGGACAAAGGGCGATGGATTTTCTCAAGAGGGCTTTTGAGGCTTTAGGCAGCAAGCTATCTGCATCAAGTTTTGATCCCTATGGAAACTTTGCTTTCGGAATAAAAGAACACATTGAAATTCCCGGCGTGAAGTATGATCCCAAAATCGGTATCTTCGGCATGGATGTCTGCGTTTCTATGGATAAACCAGGGTACAGGGTGAAGAGGAAACATAGAGCCAAGTCTAAGGTAGGAAAAAGACAGATACTTGCCCGGGAAGAGGCAATTAACCATGTCAAAGAGGTGTTTAAACTAGAAATCTCATAGCTTCCCGCTTTCCATATCAATCCCGCGATGCATGAAAAGTCATGGTCGTTGGAAAGAAATCAGCGAGACGGTGCAATGGGCAAAAACAAGCGCTATGACGCCTACTTTTTTGGAAGATGTGTCGGAGTGGCGATGAGTTTACATTTTCGGATGCCTATGTGTCTTATTGGGAGAATCCTTTTTGCCTCATTATATATATCTGATGCCGTTTTTCCGAGAACCACTTCTTGGATAAACTGTTCAAAATCTAGACTCGTTGTCTTCTCTTCCAAGATTTTTTTCATCACTGCTCTAATAGCTGAGGTCTGCGAGGTTTTAACCCTAGAAATTGAGAATGCATCAACGAAGACGCGGAGTTTGTAACCATCCTTTGTGGCTACATTAAAGACCCCGTCGATCCTAGTGCTTCCCCGTCTTACGAGGCTTCTTAGGTAATCTTTGGAGTATTCGTGACCCTTGAATATGGTTTCAGCTTTGTTTCCCTCGAGCCCTGTAACTTGAAAGTACAGTTTGATGTGTTGTTGGGAGAAGTCACCCGTGATTTCGTATAGTGTTTTTTCAACCACTCTTCCAATCACACTTTTCGGATCGGCGGTTGGCACGACCCCAAGCTCGAGTCCACCGAAATACGATGGGCTGTAGATTACGCACCAGTCTTTCATTCTCCACTTATCTCGGACCTTTCCTGCTCTTTTTGACAAATAGTTCCCCTGCTCTTTAATTCAAACAAATATGATTGGTTTAAGTCTTTATCCCTTCTCGTTTTTTAAATATCTTAACTGCATTCTCAGCCACTTGGGTACAAAAGAGCAGGTCATCAACTGTCGATAGAAGTGTTTCAAATCTTCTGTCGCATTCAATAAGTGAAGTAACCATTTTTCCCTTACTAAATGTTTTGACACTTAACCCTGCAAGCGTCTCCACATTATCTGGAGACACCGCCCCAGCTATCGCCCTCGCTTCCCTTTCGGTTTTATACTTAATCTTTATCACGGCTTTCATTTCACATTCTTTCCTAGTTTCTTTTTAACAAATTCTTCAACAAGCGCCGCAAACTCAAACTCACTTCCACTTGGTATCTGCGCCCCCGCTGCGATGTCGTGTCCTCCTCCCCTTCCAGAGAACTTCTCCGAGGCATCCTGAAATATTGTACCTAGGTTAACGCCACTCTCGACAAGAGACGACGACGCTCTACCTGAAACCTTAACCATTCCGTTAGACATGCGTGCAAAAGCTACTATCGGCTTACTCGACTTTAAAACGCCCGTCGTAGACAAGATTGAAGTGATGGGGCTTATCATTTTTTCGTCTATAGTCTTCCCTGAGACAATGTAAATGTTGTCATGCTCTTGGATTGCTCCAGGTGTTTCGAGTAACCAGTTAATTCCCTTTGCGATCGTTTTTCTATATAGCTTTAAGATTTCAAGAGCCTCACCCAATTCTTTTTCGCGGGCGCCCATACAGATAGATACGCCTAGGCCTGCCTTGTCCATCCTACCACAAGCGTTGAGGAGCGATGAAAACTCTCTGGCGTCTCTTAATGGCGTCCAGCGATCCTCATGAGTCAAAGTATATACTGCGCCAATGAGATTTGACGAGAGGTCACTTGAGAAACCTCTCGCTGCCAAAAATTTTGCTATCTCTGAAAAAAGCTTTTGTTTCTCTTGTACGCTAAGATCTGAGAGGGTTGTCCACCTATCGTTTCGTTTTATTTTGATTCCTACGTTTACTAGAAATTCTAAGCACTTATCTTCCTCACCACTTAGGCCGGGTATAAAAGGGTTTGTTGTGTAAGCCATGCCCTTGTGAATTGGTCTAGTTTCCCTACCATAAAAGATCATATCTGAGTCGACTTTCAGATAGGATGCTTCGGCTGCATCCTTCACTATAATATTGTTTAAACTAAACAGCTTTCTTTCCTTGTCTATGTCCTGCAGATCGCCAAGGGCGCCGACGACCGCAGTGCAAGCTAGGTCAACGTTTGACTTATCCAAGGCTTTTGCAGCCAAGTACGCGATTCCGGCTCCACTTATTTCTTTGGATCCATCAAATCCTTGGAGATGCGGGTTAACGTGAACAAAGTCCTTTGTGGGCACTTTGATGGGCTGGTGATGATCTAGTATGATGACGCGGTCAGAAAGTTTTTCTTTTAATAGATCAAGATATCCACTTCCTAGGTCTGAGAGAATTGTGAGAGATGAGTCTGAGCATAACTCTTCAGCTAAAGCTTCGTCAATCTGCTTTACAATCTGTATGTGAAATTCTGCGTCAAGTCTCGATAGCGTTCTTCCTAGGATGCCAGCTGAGGCTAGACCATCTGCGTCTAGATGAGAAAGAACTTGTATGAAGCTTCCTTTTTCGACGCTTTCACGAATGATTCTTGCGGCTCTTTTGACGGTTTCAAAGAATTTTTTCGCGCTCGCGCGATTTGGGTTCAAACGGTGCCCCCAGGCTCATACTTCCATCCTTTTGGTAAGGCGTCTCTTTTTCTATAGTAATTCGCCAAGCGCCTGATCTTCGATTCCACCAACTCCAACGCTCTTTTATTTACGTAATCCATTTTGTTCTTCTCCAAGTGCTCTTTGAGCCGAGTAGCCCTCTTGAGAAGATTGCTTAGATCTTCAGGGAGTTCCATTGCTGATTCTGCTTCTCTCATTATCTGTGTTACCTTTTTACCTGAGGCTGCCTTAACAAGGGGAACTCCATACTGATCTCGAAGAATGACTCCGATTTTGCTTGGGGTATTCCCTTCCTTCGCAAGCTCAATAACCTGTGATTCTGCTTCCTCAGGACTGAGTTTGAGCCAGAATGGGGGCCTCTTACTCACAGGTCTTATTGAATGCGACTTTCCTTTGCGAGTCAACACTATCCTCTACTTAATCGTCAACAGCAACATTGTTTAAGATAATGTTGCACTAGTAACTTATAACATATTTTTTGTCACCAAATTTGAGATACCATTTCGCAAACTTTTTAAAAGCCTCCGCTCTATGAGAAAGATTATTCTTCTCCTCCGTAGTCATTTCGGCGAATGTTCTACCATCCCCATTCATCGGTGCGAATATTGGGTCAAAACCGAAGCCGCGTGTACCTCTTTCCCACTCAGAAATTCTTCCGGCCACCACCCCTGAAAAACATTTTTTTAAACCGTTAGAAGCGTAGAAAGCGACGGAAGACCTAAACTCCGAAAATCGGTCCTTTTCTCCCTCTAAGAGCTTCAGTACACCCTTTGTTCCTATTGTTCTGTAAACGTAAGATGAAAATGGTCCTGGAAATCCCTTTAACACGTTTATAAAGAGGCCAGCGTCTTCAACGAGAATCGGGAGGAAACCCATTTTGGATGCTTGCATTACGGAAAAAATTGCGACATCCTCAACGCTATTGGCCTGAATCTCCACGGTTTTTACGTTGACCCGAGTGATTCTTATCCCATACTTTGAGAGTAGGTCGCTTGCTTCCTCATACTTGTGCAAGTTACCAGTCGCAAAAAAGATTGTTTTTGGGTAACCGCGCTTTCGTTTATCGTCCATCGAGGTCCTCCAAAACTTTGAATTTTAGAGAAAGTTGTGAATTAAAGCCTTTCAGCTATGTAGCGTCCTCTCCTGCTTATTTCTTCGACTTTATCAAATACCTCTTCGGCTACGTCTGCACCGATCTCCTCTGAGTATCCTTTTATCAAGGCATTAAAGCACTCCTTTGCGCATAGATGATGTGCACCTTGCAAGGCCCTCTTCATCAGAAATAAGTCTACCCCACGATCTTCAGTCTCTCTAGAATGTTCTCCTAACCCGAAATCTATGAAGAAGACTTTTCCGCCGTCGTAAACTATCATGTTTGATGTCGTTAAGTCCCCGTGGATTATGTCATTCTTATGCAGTCTGCCTATCAATTCACCTATATGTAAACACAGTTTTTCTCTGTCCCTAGGATCCAAGTTATCGAGGGCCTCCTTGACCCGCCACCCTTTGATCTGCTGCATGATGATGGTCGTCGACGTTGTATCAACGGCGTAGATCGCTGGAGTCGGAATGCCAGCGAGCTTAGCGTCATGTATTAGCTGCGATTCACGAATAGTCCTTGATCGACGTATCTCAAGGTCTAGTTTTGAGATTCTGTATTTTTTTTGCACCCTCTTCTTAAAGACGACATCTAATCCGTGCCATTCCTCTGAATATAGATCCGCTTCAGCTCCCTTCCTGATCAGCATTCTTCATTCACTCGCGCCAAGGGATATCCACCTGATCGAGACGCCACTTTGGTTTCACAAAACTCTTTCCAACGTCGACTTGAACGCCGTGTTGGTGCGCTAAGACTCCGGTCCACGCAATCTGTGCGCCGCAGTCACCGCTAAACCTTTTTGGTACGATGAATAGTTTCGTATCGTGCTCCTGAGCGACCTCTTGGATCATGGATTGAAGTCTTTCGTTGGCCGCTACGCCGCCAGTCAAAAGAATCTCCTCCTTCTCAATGTACGCTAGAGCTCTCTCGGTTGCCTCTGTCAGCATGGCAAAAGCCACTTCTTGCAATGAGTAACATAGATCTTCAATTCTCTCTCCATCCTTGAGTTTCTTTATTGCAGCTGTGAGTAAGCCCGAATAGGAGACATCGTTTCCCTTTACCACGTATGGGAGACCGATAAAGTTTCTTCCCTTCCTTGCCAAGTCTTCAACGGCTGGTCCCCCAGGAAAGTCAAGTTTCGCCTTGCGGGCGAAAACATCTAAGAGATTTCCGAGTGTTATGTCTTCCGTTTCTCCCAAAATTCTCCAACGCTTCATAGCGTACGTCGCAATTGTGGTATGGCCCCCAGAAACCAGAAGAACAAGAGGGTCCTTAGATCCAGTTGTAAGCCTACCTATTTCTATATGTGCAACCGCATGATGAACAGGCACTATGGGTTTGTCTAACCATATTGATAGAGCTCTGGCGAGAGTGGCTCCTGTCCTCAGCGCTGGGCCTAAGCCAGGCCCGATCGAGAAAGCTATGGCATCGATGTCGCGCAGTTTGATCCCCGCCTTTTGGAGGGAAAGCCTCAAAACCTCTGGGGCCACATTGGAGTGGTGTTGAGCAGCCTTCCTAGGGTGAATACCCTCGCTTGGCAACGGCGTATATGTTGAGTTTACATCTGATAGGATTTCTCCTTCAGAGGATGCCAAGCTGATGCCAAATGTGTGCGCCGTGCTCTCGACGCCCAAACAAAGCACTTTCTTATTCAATGATGCCTCGCCCGTTTATGTTGTTGCCTATTATTTATGCCCAAAGGCAACTGAAAAATGTTAATCAACGGGTCTAAGAAAAAAGGATTTATCTCTACATGCCCTTAATTCTTTTTGCATTTGATCGACGATGACAGAGAAAGGGTGTGGTTGGACTTGAAACCGTTGCCTGAACAGCCAGACATCAATTTGGGTACACTAGGCCACGTTGACAACGGTAAGTCAACCTTAGTTCAAGCTTTGACAGGCGTCTGGACCGGCAAGCATAGCGAGGAGTTGAGGAGAGGGATCACGATACGCGTGGGCTATGCAGACGCAGCATTTTACAGGTGCGCAAAATGCGAATATTACTGCATACAGAGCGTTTGCCCTAAGTGCGGTGGTCCAACCAAGTTTCTGAGGGCTGTCAGTTTTGTGGACTGTCCTGGCCATCATAGTCTGATGGTCACGATGTTATCTGGCGCTGCTGTCATGGACGGTGCTTTACTCGTCATCGATGCCTCTAAAACTTGTCCTCAACCTCAAGACCGTGAGCATTTAGCCGCCGCCGAGGTTGTTGGAATTGAGAAAATTTTGATCGTGCAGAATAAGATTGACCTCGTTAGTCAAAAGAGAGCCGTTGAAAACTTTAAGGAAATTAAGAAGTTTGTTAAAAATACTGTCGCAGAGAACGCCCCAATTGTTCCAGTCAGTGCGCAACACTCCTCAAACACTGATGTTTTAATACAGGAAATCGAAAGGAGTATTCCAACGCCGAAGCGGGATCTTAAGAAGCCTCCCAGAATGTGGGTTGTTAGATCCTTCGATGTTAATCGTCCCGGAGTGCCTGCTAATGAAATTGTAGGAGGGGTCATCGGTGGATCAGTTTTGCAAGGTGTTTTTGAGGTAGAAGGCGAAATCGAGATATCTCCGGGCGTGTCCGTTAGAGAGGAGGCAGAAACCCGATACGAGGCTCTGCAAACTGAGATCAAGAGCCTTGAGGCTGGTGGGAAACCCGTTAAGAAAGCTAAAAGTGGAGGGCTCGTCGGCTTAGGAACAAACCTAGACCCATCATTAACAAAGGCAGACGGGTTGGTTGGCAACCTCGTCGGGAAACCTGGTTCCTTGCCTCCAGCTTCTAATTCTTTGACACTTGGCACCGATCTTTTTGAAAAAGCTATCGGAACAGAGGAAATGGTCAAGGTGGATAGGATTAAGACAAACGAGCCCCTCGTCCTTAACATTGGGGCGTCTGTGACATCTGGAATTGTGAAGTCTGTAAGGGGACATGTTATAGATTTGTCGCTTAAAAGACCTGTTTGTGTCGAGCCCAAGGCTAGGGTGACGATCAGCCGTAGAATCGGAGAGGGTTGGAGGTTAATAGGTTATGGAGCAGTCAAGAGTTGAGCAAATAGATTTAGTCCCCAAAGCTTCCAATGTGTAGAGGGTCTCGCTTTGCCTGTGCGCGTGATTTTGGACTCGAACTTTTTGATGATTCCGATCCAATTTCATATTGATATTTTCAGGGGGCTTGATGAACTCCTAAACCAGAAAGTTGAGCCGGTTATACTCTCCCCCGTCTATGGAGAAGTTCAGAGAATTGCTTGCGGGAAAGGCAAGTTGGCGAAAGAAGCAAGACTTGCTTTAAAAATAGCGGAAAAATCGGAGATCTTAGAGGTTAAACCTGGACCCGGAGAATCAGCTGATGATCTGATAGTTAGGTTGGCTAGGGAATGGAGGTGCATTGTAGCGACGAACGACAGGGAGCTGAGGAGGAGGCTACGGAGTTTGATGGTTTCCGTCATTTATCTCAGGCAAAAGTGCCGATTGGCGATCGAGGGATCATAGAAATAGACTGATACGTTAGCATCTGAATCTTAGAAAGAACCCACGAGCAAGTTCATTTTGACCACTTGATTTTCGCCTGTGCTGCCGCTAATCTTGCAACAGGCACTCTGAAAGGTGAGCAACTCACGTAGTCTAATCCTACCTGATGACAGAACTCTATCGAGTTTGGTTCTCCGCCGTGTTCTCCGCAGATACCCAATTTCAGATCCTTCCTTGTCTTCTTGCCCAGTTCTATGGCTGTTTTGATCAGTTTTCCAACTCCAGAGCGGTCTACGATCTCAAAAGGATTTACATCGACTATCTTCTTGTTCAGATAGTCGTGTAGAAATTTGGCTTCGGCGTCATCACGACTATAGCCCCATGTTGTCTGGGTTAAGTCGTTTGTACCGAACGAAAAGAATTCGGCGTACTTTGCTATCTCATCCGCAGTGAGAGCGGCTCTCGGCACCTCTATCATCGTCCCGAATGAATATTTTACAACTACTGCCGTCTTCCTCATCACATCTTCAGCGACTTGCTCTAACTTTTCCCGTAGAAAGCGCAGTTCATTTGCTTCGCTAACCAGAGGTATCATAATCTCTAATTCAACGGACAATCCCTCTCTGCAAAGTTCGGTTGCGGCCTCGAAGATGGCTTGAGTCTGCATCTCGTAGATCTCAGGGTAGAAGATGCCCAGCCGACATCCGCGATGTCCTAACATCGGATTGTGCTCTCTTAGGGATCGTACTCTTTTCAGAATCATCTCCTTTTCTTCCAGAGGTTTTTTATCTGCTCCCCTTAACCTTAGAGTGGTAACCTCGACCAGCAGGTCCTCAAATTCGGGCAGAAACTCATGCAAGGGCAAATCCAATAACCTTATGCAGACGGGAAAGCCGTCCATTACTTGGAGTACTTCTTTAAAGTCTCCTCTTTGCATCGGCAGAAGCTTGTGTAGCGCTTCTTTTCTTTCGCTCTCACTTGCGGCTAAGATCATGTCCTGCACAATCGGCAGTCTGTCTTGAGCATTAAACATGCGCTCTGTACGGCAGAGACCTATCCCTTGGGCTCCAAACTCTCTGGCCTTAGTTGCACCTTCCGGTGTATCGGTGTTTGCACGAACCTCTAGCGTTTTTACTTCATCAGCCCATTTTAATAGCTCAACGAGCTCTCCACTCAGTTCTGGCTCTACAGTTGGGACCTCACCAAGCATAACCCTGCCTGTGCCACCATCGAGAGTGATGACCTCTCCCTTCTTGATGACAAAGTCCTCACTGTAAAATCTTTCATCGTCAAGGTCGATTCTGATGTCACTACAACCGCAAACACAGGGCTTGCCCATTCCTCTAGCGACCACGGCAGCATGAGATGTCATCCCTCCTCTGCTCGTTAGAGTTCCTTGGGCCGCCACCATTCCGTGAATGTCTTCTGGTGTGGTCTCTGGTCTAACCAAGATGACTTTCTCTCCTCTGTTTCCCAACTCTGCGGCTTCATCAGTATCAAATACCACTCTACCGGAAGCAGCACCTGGGGAGGCTGGTAACCCTTCAGCGATGGTATTTGCTTTAGCTTCTGGGTCGATGCGTCGATGTAGCAATTGGTTTAGTTGGTCGGACTCCACCCGCATGATCGCTTCTTCCCTCGCGATCAACCCTTCCTTGACCATGTCTACGGCGATTTTGACAGCCGCCTCTGCAGTTCTCTTTCCAGTCCTTGTCTGAAGCATGTAGAGCCTACCTTTTTCGATGGTGAACTCAAAATCTTGAACGTCCTTGTATTGTTTTTCTAGGGTTTCGCACACCCGAGTGAGCTCTTTGTAGGCGCTGGGTAAATCGTTTTGCAGCTGATCTATGTGTTTAGGTGTTCGAGAGCCAGAAACCACGTCTTCACCCTGCGAGTTCAGGAGGTACTCACCATACAATTTTTTCTCTCCAGTTGAAGGGTCTCTCGTAAAGCCTACACCAGAACCGGAGTCGAGTCCCATGTTTCCGAAGACCATCGTTTGAACATTTACCGCCGTACCCAAGTCGTCCGGAATCTTATTGATTTGCCTGTAGGTCTTGGCTCTTTTACCATTCCATGATCTGAAGACAGCTCCTATAGCTGTTTTGAGCTGCATGAATGGATTGTCTGGAAACTCTTTGCCGGTTTCTTTCCTCACAAGCTCTTTGAACTCATCAACCATCTTTTTGAGTGCATGTGCGTCCAACTCTATAACTGAGTTCACTCCAGAATTCTCACTATACCTCTCAATTCGTTCTTCAAACATACGGCCTGGCATTCCCAAAACTATTCTGCCGTACATTTGGACGAGTCTTCTGTACGCGTCGTAAGCGAATCTTTCATTTCCGGTCTGCTTAATGAGGCCTTTGACCGTTTCGTCATTCAAACCCAAGTTTAAGACAGTGTCCATCATCCCAGGCATTGAGACCGGTGCTCCTGATCTAACAGACACCAGGAGCGGATTGGAAGGATCTCCAAACTTCTTGCCTGTCTTCCTTTCTATCTCCCTAATTTTTTGAAGTATTTCTTCATCGAGGTTGTCGATGGCTTTTTCACTTCTCTTCATATAGTCCCTGCATACCTCTGTGGTGATGATGAAGCCAGGTGGCACAGGCATTCCGATTCTCGTCATTTCAGCTAATCCGGAGCCTTTACCGCCCAACAATGCCTCTGACTCAGATGCCCCCTCTTCAAACGAGTAGATCTTCATTGAAACCTCTCCAGATCCTCTTTAAGTATTGAAACTGCAACTTAGAGTAATAATGAAATGAAAAAGGAATTCTCGTTTTTATTCCTTTGCCTTTATCATGGAAGATCAACAGTGAATCATGTAGAATTTATAGGTTGGAGAGCATCTAAAATAGTGGAGGCTGATTTGGGAAAATGCTGTGGTTGATCTCGTTACTGGCAGGCGTAACATCAATAGCCCTTGCAGTCTACTTGTTTCTCCATGTAGGGAGACAGGAGAGTGGAAGCGAAAAGATGCAAGAGATCTCTGCGGCGATAAGAGAGGGGGCGACGGCCTTTTTGAAGCGAGAGTATTACACACTGTCTGCCTTCGTTGCAGTTATGGGCCTTATTCTCGCGGTTTTTCTTAATTTCAGTATGGCTTTAGCTTACGTTTTTGGTTCAACCTGCTCTGCCTTAGCTGGACTTTTGGGAATGGATGTGGCACTCAAGGCAAACGTGAAGACAGCGAATGCTGCAAGAAAGAGTTTGGTCGACGCATTTCTGACGGCCTTCTATGGTGGGGCGGTAATGGGGCTGTCTGTTATTGGACTGGCGTTGACAGGAATAAGCATTCTCTATTATATTTATGGGGATCCTAACGTTATTCTTGGTTTTAGTCTCGGTGCAAGTTCGTTGGCTCTCTTCGCCAAAGCCGGTGGGGGCATCTACACTAAAACAGCCGATATAGGCGCTGACCTTGTTGGCAAAGTGGAGTTTGGCGTTCCTGAGGATGATCCAAGGAACCCCGCGGTTGTAGCCGATAACGTTGGCGACAACGTCGGTGACGTAGCTGGGACAGGTGCCGATCTATTCGACTCTTACGTTGCCAGTATAATCTCAGCGATGATACTTGGCTCCTCTTTGTATCGGACGACTGCGCAGTGGGAGGTGTACACCGTTCTGCCGATTTTGCTTGCGGCTGCAGGAATATTTGCATCTCTTGCTGGAACCCTTTTTGTGAGGGTGAAGGAGGGGGGTGATCCCGGTGCAGCGCTTAACAGGGGGACGTTCTTAACATGCCTGTTATTCGTCTTTTTTTCGTTTCTCCTGATCCACTTCCTAGATATTGGTTTTGGAGTCTTTTACGCGACGACGGCAGGATTAGCCGTCGGGGTATTCATCGGTATCACGACAGATTACTTTACGTCAATAAATAGGGGGCCCGTTAAGAAGACGGCTGAAGCAGCGAAGATGGGAGCTGCTTTAAACATTCTGTCTGGGTTCTCTTATGGTATAATTAGCATTACGCCAACCGTTATTGGCATATCCGTTGCAACTCTGACGGCTTGGTATTTTGCTGGATTGTATGGTATCAGCATGGCTGCGGTTGGAATGCTCTCCATAACAGGGATGATCGTTTCCACAGACGCTTACGGTCCGATAGTTGACAACGCGAAAGGGATCGCTGAGCAGTCGAGCTTGGAACCGCATGTCATTAAAATTGGGGATAAGCTGGACGCGGCCGGCAACACCGCAAAGGCTATATCAAAGGGTTTTGCGATAGGCGCAGCGGCTTTAACTGTTCTCGCGTTGTTCGCGTCCTATTCAGAGATCGCTGAAGTCGAGATGGTTGGCCTCTCTCTGATGAGGCCAGATGTAATGGTTGGTGTTTTCATAGGTGCTGCCATGCCTCCTCTGCTCTCTGCCTTGTTGATATTGTCTGTCGGACGGAATGCGTATAAAATAGTTGACGAGGTTAGAAGACAGTTCAGAGAAATTCCGGGTCTACTCCAAGGAAGGAGCAAGCCGGACTACACTCAGTGTGTTGACATTGCGACGAAGGGTGCCTTAAAGGAACTCATCCTTCCCAGTGCTCTATCAGTTGTGGTTCCCTTGGCCGTTGGATTCCTCCTCGGTAAACACGCATTGGGGGGATTTCTTGCAGGTAGCATCGTAACGGGCATGATATTTGCAGTATTCATGGCCAACTCGGGTGGCGAATGGGATAACGCTAAGAAATACATTGAGGATGGAGCAATAGGTGGAAAAGGCTCAGACGTACACAAGGCTACTGTGATAGGTGACACGGTTGGGGACTCGTTTAAGGATACTGCTGGCCCATCTCTGAATACTTTGATATGTGTTATGTCTCTGACCGCCTCTGTCTTCGCGCCACTAATCCTTGAGTATAGTTTGCTAAAGTGAATCATATGAAGCACGCGTGGAGGGGGCCAAAAAGCTTTTCCCAAAGTTTCAAAGCAGCAAGCGAATAGTTTATCAAGAGGCTCTATGTACAAGTCAGTAAGTATACACAAAAAATAGGTAATTTTTTCAACATTTTGTAGGTGAACTGGTCATGTTCAAACTCGTCACTCTTGAAGATACGATTAGGATTCCTCCTGAGAAGTTTGGCGAGGCTTCAGATGAGGTGGCGCGTGAGTTGTTAAAGGCAAGGTATGAGGGAGTCGTTGAGGGAAAACTTGGGTATGTTATTGCGGTGACGAGCGTCAAGACAAGTGAGATAGGAAAGATAATTGCTGGAGACGGCGCCAGATATCATCCCGCATCTTTTTCCTTGCTTACATTCTACCCGCAGATTCAAGAGGTTGTTGAAGGAGAGATAGTCGAGTTGGCGGACTTCGGAGCATTTGTGCGTGTGGGGCCGATAGACGCCTTGCTTCATGTATCGCAAATAATGGACGACTATATTTCTTATGATGAAAGGCAGTCGGTGATGATGGGAAAGGAAACGAGAAGAAAGCTGACTCAGGGAGACATGGTTCGTGCTAGGATCACTGCTGTTTCGTTCGTGGGTGGAGGGCTGTCTGGGAAGATAGGTTTGACGATGCGGCAACCGTTCCTTGGGAAGATCGAATGGATTAAGGAAGACTTAGAAAAGTTACGAGAGGGAGAGAAGAAAAAAGAGGAAGGCGTCTCAGCTGAAACCGGGGGTTCTGCATGAGCGAGTTGGCTTGTAAGAACTGTCATCTGGTTGCCAATTCAAATAGGTGTCCAGAGTGTAAAACGATGAGTATGTCTGATGATTGGATAGGTATTTCGATAATCATGGACCCTGAGATGTCACAGATAGCCAAGAGGCTCGGGGTGAAGAAGCCTGGTCGATACGCCGTAAGGGTAAGGTGATCGTCTGCCTCTTGAAGACGCTTTACCTCACCTATGACCTACGTTCAAAGTTGAAGACTCCTCTCGGCACGCTTATAAGCGGGAAGCCAAATAAAGTCGCAGAGCGATTGGCTGGTATCATAAGCTGTGAAAAACCCAGAAAGATTTTTGCTGTTGGTGACACAGTGGCGTCAACTATGGTGAAACATGGCATAGATGCAAGCGTCTACGTCGTTGACAACAAGATCATGAGGAAGCGGATAGAACCAGTATCGGTTAGGGGGGATAATGAAATTTTCGTCAAGAATCCCAGTGGAACGATAACTTCTGAAGCTTGGAAGGCTGTGGAAGAGGCCTCGGCAGCCTCTTCAACTACGAAGATCGTAGTTGAGGGGGAGGAGGATCTCCTAGTTCTGCCGGCTGTCATCTCTGCTCCGGAGGGCTCGTTCGTATTATATGGGCAACCTCACGAAGGCATAGTGTTGGTTAGGGTGACGAAAGAGAAAAGGGAGGAAATAAGAGATTTTATAGAAGCTATGAGTCCACATAAGGTTGAAGGAAGGATAGATGGATGAAGTTGAGGAAAGAATCGGAAAGGTATAACCAGACTCTGAAGCGCAAGGAAGTAACTTTTGTTGTAGATCACCCTTCATCTGGAACCCCACTACTCTTTGAAATTAGAAAGGAGTTGGCTTCCATGAATAATGTGAAATTGGATAGTGTTTACATTTCAGAGGCATACACACTGACAGGCACGAACCAGACCCTCGTTAGGGCTGAGATCTACGATAGCCCAGAGGAGGCGAAGCTAGTTGTCCCAAAATATATTCAAATGCGGAATCTGCCTCCTGGTGAGAAAGGTGAGGAAGCAAAGGCGACGGAGAAAAAGGTAAGTAAACCAGCAGAGAAGTGATAAAGATATGAGTGAGAAAAGTAGCGAAAGGAAGATTTTCGCATACTACGAAGTTAAAGAAGGGAAGTTGGTCAGAAAGTTAAAGACCTGTCCTCGTTGCGGAGTGTTTATGGCCTTTCATAAGAAATCGGTCCCGCGGTGGGTGTGCGGAAAGTGCTCGTACACAGAGTTCGTTACTGGTGCCGTCGAATCTGATGTACCTAAGAAGTAACTGAAGATGACTCGTTTTTCGCATGCGCTATTTTGCTTGTTCACATTTATTGTCAAATATTACGTGTTTTCGAGTTTCTGGATCTATTTGGCTTATATTATGAGGTTTTACCTGGGCTCACTTTGACCCTTCCTTGTCCTTTTCGCTCTTTTCTTTATTTTTTCGGAGATCTTCATGTTGATTTGGATTATGTCGTCGGTTATTGTGGAGCCGCGAACCATTCTTCTCCTTCTCTCGCCCTTTTTCTTGGGGTGGATGCCAACTTCCTTGCTTAGTATAATGGACGCTCTAACTCCTCCGTGAACACTCCTAATCATCGGCATTCCGTCTTTATCGCTTCCACCCGTTATTTCCAGCTTGGTCTTAGGCAAACCTACTACAGAACCGTCAACTATGTCTCCGATCTTCATCCCAATTAAGGTATGTGATTTTGCGCCACTAACCTCTAGGGTTTTGCATTTCCCCGTTTCTGGGTCAGACACATTGACCTTGAATGTTGGCATTTTTCAAATCCTGCTTTGCGGAGTGTTATCAATACGTGAGGCTTTTACTTATTAATACTTTTCAGAGGCTCCAAACCGGGTTGTTTTTTCTCATTATTTGGATCAGCTCTTCCAACGTTTGCATTTCATCCGGAGACAAACTGCCTGTATGCTTCGTTAAAAGTTCTCTCGCATCTTGTTCAGGCACGCCGACATAGAGTGTTTCATTCTCCTCTATATGCCGATCGATCACAGCCTCCTTTACCGAGACAGCTACCTCCATTCCAACTGTGGCCTCAGGGATCGTTTCACCTTTGTCTTGTATCTGCATAATGTTACCGACGATTCTGCCATCCGTTTTTATCAAGGCGTATCCTGATCGGATTGCACCACCCAAAACTTCGACCCCGAAGATTGCTGGTTTGCTCTTTCTAAAGACGAAGCCTGGCAAAAATCTAATTTTTCCAGGTCTCACTAGAGCACTTAATCTCATCTCTTCTCTCGCCTTAGATTCCTTTTTTACCCATTCTGAGTAGTCTTCTACAAGTCTGTAAATGACGTTGTTTTGAAAGACCGGAACAGCGAGGTTTTTTGCTAGGTCTTGGGCATCCGGTAGTACCTTTAC